>OLVO01004401.1_pt1 | contig 10593 bp, 8 predicted proteins | sample 1672571 | NCBI WGS metagenome assembly OLVO01 (sample SAMEA3136700, study PRJEB25190) | human gut metagenome | biome: human gut; feature: human-associated habitat; material: faeces | place: Austria | collected 2013 | reverse complement strand
CGTAAATATCTCCCACTGTACATATAGGAAAACTATTTTCATTATGTACTGGGTCTCCAAACATATCAAGGAAGATAGGTTGTGCTAGGGTATCAAGGTCGGCTATCTGCGCTTTGTAGCCGTCAATCATCTCTTGCACTGTATCCAATTCAGTTGCTATTGCTTGTTGCTCATATAAAGAAGGTACTATGACAGGAAATGCTTCTACATTTTTTTTAGAGATTTCTTTAAATGTCACACCATTACCTCTGCGATTTAGTTCCTTTTGGTTGGCAATGAGATAATAATAAAGAAATCCATTAAAAAACTTGTTTCCACAAACAATATTCTTGAAACCTTGATTGCAGTACATTGGCTCAGTTGTTGTAGCAACTTTTCCGATGGGAGCCCTTGAAGATAACAATACTGTTCCGGGGGGCATCAGTGTTAATTTCGTTTTACTTAATGCGTGGTCGGTTATTTGCTTTTGAGTCCTGCCTATATATTTCTCTCCTTTTAATTCTGCCGGAGTGACCCAATTATATTTGTCACCCCAATTTAGAGGATCATCGGTGCGTGGTGTTGCACCAGAAACAATTGTGCCAATATCTTTAAGGGTCTTACGTCCCCATTTCGATTTATCCACTTTCATAGCCTTACGAATTTAACAGTTTCTGAAACTCCTCAAATGCTGCATCAATTTTCTCTTGACGCTTTTTCATTCGCTTAATAATCACTTCCGGTGCATCATAAACGATAGCGTCACGTTCTACCACATGGTAGCGTTTATAGCTTAGGTCGTAGCCATTCTCACGTATCTTTTTAACTGGTACAAAGAAGGACTGTTCTTTGAGAGTGCGTTCAGCTTCTCCACTAAGATTGTGAAATCTACTGATAATATCAGGTATGTCATTTTGTTCAGGCATTGGTGTGCGTTGTGTCGTAAGGGAAAAACCATCTGCACGCATATCGTAGAACCATACCTTGTCAGTGCCGCCTGTCCCTGTCTTGGTAAAGATGATGATAGCTGTGGAAACACCACTGTAAGGCTGGAATACTCCGCTTGGCATCGTGATAACGGCTTGCAGGCAGTTGTCATCAACCAATGCTGTACGAATGGTTTTATAGGCTTGGGCGTCACCCGTTAGTACCGTGTCAGGAACAATGGAGGCACAACGGCCACCAGCCTGAAGCATTCGCATCATTAGCGCAAGAAATAAAAGCTCTGTCTTTTTTGTCTTGACAGCTGCACGCAGTGAAGGGGCAATATCATCTTGGTCGAGACTTCCGGCAAATGGGGGATTGGCAAGACACAAAGTATACTTATTTGTGTCGTTGTTTTCATCCGAAAGAGAATTACGATAGTATAGTTGGGGCTCATCCACATCATGAAGCATCATGTTCATACATCCAATGCGCATCATTGAGGCATCAGAATCCGAGCCATGGAAGATTTCACTACGGAAACGGTTCATCGTTTCAATATTCAAAAGTTCATCGCTCTGATGTTCTTGAATGTATTTCGCTGCTTCCATGATGAATCCGGCTGACCCCATAGCAGGATCACAGACTATATCGTCGAGCGTCGGCTTCATAAGCTCGACCATCATACGGATGATATGTCTGGGAGTGCGGAATTGTCCGTTAGTTCCCGATGCTGCCATCTTGCCCAACATATATTCGTATACATCGCCCATCATGTCCGCACCATCTGATGCAAGTTCCTCGATACCCTCTACTACACGCGACAGGAGACGGGCATTGGTAATTTGGAATACTGTATCTTCCATAGCCTTGCTATATGCGCTTCCTGTTCCTCCGATACTACGCAAGAAAATAAACACATCATTTCGCACCCGATTCAACATGTGTGATGGCTTAAACTCTTTGAATACATGCCAACGAAGTTCGTTGTATGGAACATCTTGGTCTGTTGACGGATTGTGCCAATCTCCTTAAGGAAACGTAGGATTCAGTAACTTGTCACCGGTGAGATTTGCAATGGATTCCTTTTCCAATTGCTTCTCATCAAGCATTTTCATAAAGAGCAAATAAGTAATCTGTTCAAAAATAGCTGATGGCTGAGTGAACCCACTATTCCAGAATATCTGCCATATATTATCTACCTGTTGTTTCTTTTCTCCTGTTATCATATATTATTGTACAATTTCTATTTCTGTTACTATATAAGGTAATTCTATTTTATCTTTACCATCATTTTGAATGATATTCTTTAGAATCACTTTCTTTCCCAACATGGAGCTGTATTTAGATTCTAATTTGCAATATGGCCCACATACCAACTTCCCGTCTCTGTTATACATAATATTGCATTCTGTTCCAATCAAAGAGTCAATAGAAGGAATCTCTGCAACCTTTTCTTCCACGGACTTAACAGCTTCTTGCTTTCCTGTACCTGTTATAGTTGTATTGTTGGTTGGCAATGGAATGATTTTTATCTTCGTTTTGTTCAGTTCAATGTTTGGATTAGAGTTAATATACTCGCCAAGCCATTTAATCACATGGCATAATTGAAGTACGTAACCAAAGAAAATTTCTTTCTTTTCTTCCTCTATTACGTATGGGTCATCCTCATTGGTATGTGAATCAGAACTTGAGAAATTTAAGATGTTTCTGACGAACATGGCTATTTCCTGATTGAAAATGCAATCACCTCCAGCGCCGTCTTTTCCAATTCCTGGATTTCCAAATCTTATTTTATGTTTTAATGTGCGTCCTTCATATACGTTTGTATCCAAGCCGGCCATAAATCGGCTGGCATCTAACAATACAATATGACCATTAGCATCAAAAAAATCGTCAGGGAGAAGACCGAATTTGTTTGCACCACGAAAAAGATATTCTATTACCTTACGAAGAGGATTGCCCTCATATACAAAGTTTAAGTTATCTTCCGGATAGTAAAGCGCAGAAAGCATCTTCAACATATAGGTGCGTGCTTTTATATAGCCAAAAACACGTCCTTCGCCAAGATGTTTGAATACATCAGAATGCCTAAACAATACGGTATTTATACCAGTTGATGAAGCGACTTGTCTAATATTATCAAACAATATTTCTTCTTGTGCGACCTTTTTACCATCAATTTCTTCATCTTTGGCTTTGATGTATCTCATTGGTCCCCATAATGAATCAAAGTTTTGTCTTTCTTCGGTATTAATCAATTCCAAGACAATGTTGAAATCATCCATAGTACCAGCAGAAAGGACATACCAAGGTATGAATTTATGTTTTTCCCCGAAGATCCTTGATATGCGGACGGAAACATGACCTAAGAACAGCTTAGATGCTACCGTATCTGCTTTTTTTATTTTACATTGAGCATCCAAGATGATAGCTGAATACTCATTGAAATTAATGCGTAGTTTTTCCTCCGCTTCCTCCCAATTCGTTGCCACATCAAGCTCTATATCTTTTGATTCGGCAGTAATTTGATAACCTCGTATAATACTAAGGTCATCTTCTACCCAAAGTACTTTATAAAACATCTCCTCTCTCATAATTCAAAAGACGAATCTATGTTAGTATCATGGAAAATGAGCCTGTAAGTTACAGTAAACTCATTTTCAGGTTCTGAAATAATCTCTAATTTATCACCAAACTCTTCCATGAGTTTTTTGATTTCGTATCCTCCAATTCCAAAATGAGTATTAGAATTGCCAGACGTCTGACCATAAACTGTTATGTCGCTGCAACTCATTTGAGGAACTAACGGTTTGCCGTTATTTGATATTGAAACGATGTAGTCCGATCCTTCTGTACCAATCTCAATTTTTATGATATTATCGGCATCCTCTCTATTTGCAAATCCGTGAGCACACGCATTACTTACGATATTATTGAAAATAGTAGTAAGAGCTTCCTTTGGAAACCTTATATATTCAATAGGTTCACCTTTTCTAAGAGAAAAATTACCGGTAAGTTGACCATTTTGATTTTCATCAAAGTCCACCTCAGGTATATCCTCAATACTACGATGATCAGCTGAGTTATACTCGTATCTAAATAGGGGGCTTCTATTTCCCAGAATATAATTTTCAATGAAATCAGTCAACGCAATATCTTCTTTGAGCAAACCATAACCTGTATCAAATTTGTTAAGCTGCGTAGAAAGTTTTGATATCGTAGTGTCTAAATTCTCAAAAATTTCCTTAACTGAGACCTTATGAATGCGGCCTATTGTGGCATTATCGTCAATAATACCGTTGCCATCTTTTCTTACCTGCTCTAATAACCTCCACCAGTTCTTGAAATTTGCCAATGTCTGTCCAATGGCGTGTTTCTTCATATGAACATCCTTGCGGAAGTCTTCATATGCCTTTTGGAGCTTAATGTCGGCTTCTTTAATGCCTGCATGCGCATCATTATAACATGCTTTTTCCTGCTCCTCCAATGACGGGACTTTAATAAGTATATCGCATAAATCCCTGAAAGAAATACGACTTATTACACTGCCAGTTGATAGTTTGACAATTTGTTCTTGGGAATAATCGCACAATAGTGAGCGCAACAGATAATCCTCTGTTATGATACTTGATGCAATCTTAACAGGGAAAATTTCACTTCTCAAAGAAACAGAATTAGTTTGGGTAGCATTTTTCAATCTTGCAACCTTAACTTTCCCCCCGATAAATCCAATCAAAAGACAGTCTTGATCTATGACACTATTGGTTTCTTTAACACTAGCAAGAGTATTATCTGCAGATAATATGCAATTGAGATAATCGTCAAATAACTCTCTGTTACCTACGAATGGTTTAACTGCTTTAACAGCTAGCCTTGTAGCAGGAACTCGTTCTATCAACTCACCTAATTTGACCAACTTTTCACTATTAGCAAGTATAGGAGTGCTGATTATAGGTAAATATCTATTGGGAGAAAGAGATAGCGAACCTGTCAGGTCAGAATACTTTCCGCACCAAACTAATTTTTCATCACATTCTTTCAACGATTCTATGATGCTTTCAGTTTTAAGCGTATATCTCTTACGGCCTACGACATTTGTCCTTGATACAAATGTTGAACTGCTAAAATCAGCAAGGATAACATTTCCTAATTCATCTTTTTTGATATGGATTAGGCAAGTCTTGATTCCCGTGTATGGTTGGAAGGTCTCTGTAGGTAAAGCTAAAACAGCAATACTTACATTTAAGTCTGCTGCTGTTTTTCTAAAATCAAAACCTTGCCCTCCGCTGGGAGTAGTACAAACATCAAAAGGTAATATTGCGTAAAGTTCACCATCTTTTTTAAGATTAGTCTCTACGAGATGAATTAAGCTACTTATTACTTCTCGTCTCTGAGCAAATGGGGGACACGTAAATATATAATCATACTCCTTAGCAGTCATTGCTATCGGGAATGCAACACACTCAATATTACATTTAACTCCAACCGCGGAATTAACAACTTCTGATATTGCCCAGTTGATAATGCTTTGCTCATAGCCTTCACACTTGCAACTAATCAATTTACGAGAAAATTCTCCAGTCCCATTATAAGGTAAATACACCTCGCTATTAGGCCTACATTCAGCTATTTTCAGACATAAGTCGACTAACCCTGATGGCGTAAATTGATTTACTCTATTGCTAGAGAAATTCTCTGAATCTTGATCAAAGCAAGAAAGAATGACATTAGTGTATTCGTTCTTTAGAATGTCAATTTGTTCAGAAGATAATTCTTCTTTCAAATCAACAATGTATTTATCCAATTCTTCTACAACCGTAGATTTGGCATCAGGATTAATGGCGTAAAGGCTTGCCCCCAATATCATTGAAGGGTTATTGGTGAAACCTTTATTCCAAATGCTGTCGAAAAAAATGTTTACTATATTTTGAGCTTTAGCAGAAAGTCTTGCAAACTGTGTCATTGTTTTGAAATTTTAGAGTTAAACTTTAATAGTGGTTTCATTTGACACTGCAAAGGTCATTACTAGCTATGCAAAGGTCCTGCATAGAAAAATATTTTTTCATGCAGTCTGCTATTTTTTTAGCATAAGCCCTTCTAAACCACGAAGGAGAGATTACTTCGACATCTGGCCCAAACGAGAAAATCTGTTGCTCCAATTCTAATGTGTGATATAGCTGGAGTGAAATTATACAATCCTCTTCGCTTATAATTTTCTGTGAATTATGAATAGGCTTTGAGGTTACATATTTGAAACGCCTTGGCGAAAATTTCAACTGAAATTCTTCCAACTTGGACTCTCCTTCATAAGGTACTGTTACACCAACCACATTATCGAAATATGTGTTGAAGTCAATCTTTTCGTTTTTTCGAAATACACAATTACTATTTGCCATACCTTGAATGCGATCAAAAGCGAGGCTTTTGATTCTGTCTTCTTTTTCATCAAGTCCAAACAGAAACCATCTTCCGTTATATTGTTTTACAAAATATGGATGTAATGTATGTTGATGATAGTTGCCGTTAGTAGAAATATACTCAATATCTAAAGGCTGATGGCTGATGGTAGCATCTATTATCCCAGAGAGATATTCAATTCCTTTTAACTTTTCATTCTGTCCAAATGAAACAAGATTTTCTGCATTGTTTTTAACGCCAAATCTAATTTCAAGATTTGAAATAACCTCTTCCAGCCAACCATTAGAAGGCAAACCTCTGTATTTACTTAGCATCTCAATGGTAGAACGGAGGTTCTGTACCTCAGCTACTGAAAGTTCATTCTTGTATATAGAGAAGTCAGGTTCTGAATAACGGTAGTAACATTTTTTGCCATCATAAGGAATTGCTTCAAGGTATATGTCGTTAGGGAGCATCTTACGAATAGCATTAAAATCACCTCGTAACTGTCGTTCCTTTATCATAGACGCACAACCATTTGCATCATAAAGTTTATCGTTGACTTTTTCCAATAGTTCTTCGATACTGTATTTATGACGAAAATCGCTAAAGCATCTGTCTAAGATCATAAACCTATATTCCGTATTCTTATTTTTGGGCATAATGTCTTAATAATTACATTGTATAATTTGTCGGAACCGTAAGATGCATTTTGTTTTCTTTTGTAGAATTAAGCAAATCTTTCACATCTACATCAAGGACATTGGCTATTTGCAACAGAGTTTCTAGACCTGGCTGTGATGTATTTGTACACCATTTCGACACTGTAGCCGGATCCTTTCCGAGTTGCTCAGCCAACCACTTGTTGGTTCGTTTCTTTTCAACGAGTACTACTTTAATTCGATTTATATCCTTCATCGTTTCCATTTTGGTGATGATTATTTCTCAATATATTGCAAATGTAATGAATATATTTCAACTAAGTATTATTCAAATAATACAATTTACAATAGTATTTGCGAATTACATCGATTTATTGATATTGGTATGGTGGAAAGTGAGTATTTTGACTATCTCTAAAAATGGTTGTCAGATTTGAAATTTTAAATGCTGGAACAAGACTATCCATGTTTTCATTGGTCATATCTATTTAATTTTGATTGAGGATATACAATTGGGGGGCTGTTCCTGCGTCTTTTGTACAATTCTCAGCATTTATCCCTATAGATATATAAATTTATCAGATTTAGATAGTATAGATTGGAATAGAAAATAAAAGCCAATTAAATAAAAATAAATATACTGTATAATAAGTGATTACACTATATCTGTATCTTCTCTTGTTTTACTTAATTATTGTTGTTTGGCTCTTTTTGGGTACATTTTTGTTTCTTATTTGTTCCTTAATTCGGATTATTCTTTCTACCTTTGTGGCAGAAATAACGAGTAAAGCAAGGAGGAACTATGCCACGAGTAAAGAAGCCCGCAAAAGTCAAAGAACCTATCCGTCTTCGGATGAAAGAGTTGGCCAATGGAAACAAAAGTCTGTATTTGGATATCTATCGGGACGGTAAACGGACGTATGAGTACCTGAAGATGTATCTTATCCCCGAAACGGATAACAATGCCCGTGTGCGGAATCAAACGACTATGACCGCAGCCAATGCCATCAAATCGAAACGGATCATTCAACTTACCAACGGCGAAGCGGGTATCGAAACTCGTGAAAAGGTTTTTCTTCTGGACTGGATGGAGACCTACAAAGAGAATCAGGCGAAGCGAGGAAAGAAAGATGGGAACCAAATCCAAGTTACTATCCGCATCCTGAAAGATTATGCAGGAGAACGGGTAACGATGGATCAAATCGACAAGGCATTCTGCCAAGAGTATATCGACTATCTATTGACTGAATATCGACCGAAGGGCAAACAAGTGTCTAATTTTACGCTACACACCTATTATCGCATTCTGAACGGAGCCTTGAACGCAGCCGTGCGAGCGGAAATTATAAAAGTCAATCCTTTTACGAAAATCAACAATTCGGATAAAATCCGTTTGCCGGAGAGTAAGCGGTCGTATATGACCATAGAAGAGGTTCGGGCATTGATTGCTACTCCGATGAAAAACGAGGCCGTAAAACAGGCTTATTTGTTCTCCTGCTTCTGCGGACTGCGGATAAGCGATATTATCAGCTTGAAGTGGAAAGACGTGTTTGTTGATAGAGGACAATACCGTTTGGCTGTATCCATGCAAAAGACCAAAGAACCGATTTATCTGCCGCTTTCCCCCGAAGCCTTGAAGTGGATGCCGGAAAGAGGAGACAAGGCGGCAGAAGACCATGTATTCGATTTGCCGAGTCCAACGATGATAAACACGCTTCTCAAACCTTGGGCGAAAGCGGCTGGAATAGATAAGCGGTTTTCATTTCACACGAGCAGGCACACGTTCGCCACGATAATGCTGACGCTTGGTGCAGACCTCTACACGACCTCAAAACTGCTCGGCCATGCAGATGTGAAGATGACACAGGTGTACGCCAAAATCATCAATCAGAAAAAGGACGATGCAGTCAATTTAGTAAACGGATTGTTCGACTAAAGTTTACCAGCCGCGCGTGGCATATATAATTCAGTTTACTTTAGTATTTATATATAAGGGAGAAAAACTAAAGTAAACCGTTTTCGTGCAAATAACTGAAAAGAAAATTGGAGACTGTTCAGTTGTCCGAAACTGCACCTAAAACTGGGATGTCATTGCTCGGACGGTGGTGTTGAAAGACAAACGAGATATAACCCTGTTCTTGTCGGATGAGGCAACACTATAAGGGGCAAATTCTTTCTTATCCCTCTTGTCGGATACCTACTCGACACGAACAGGTATAGGCTAAATTCTCCGATACGCGCAAAACACCCTGCCTATCCATTTGCCGCTTTATAATCACCTCGATAGCGGACAATCTCATCGCTGCTGCTTGCAGATTGTATGGCAACCCTCCCAACGACGTAAGGCGATTGGGGTATTAGGCTCCCCATACAAGATAATGTCTGTACAACGGGCAAGCCCTTGGCTTAAAAAGATAGGTTTGGGAGATAAGACGGCAACGACCAGTTTCAAGAATTATCATGAAACCAGTCGTTGTACTTAACTTTGGCTTATACAAGAATATACGCTTTGAGAATAAAGTCAAGTGGAGAGTCAATAGTGGTAATCGGGCATGAAACGATAAATGCCGCGGTTTTCCTGAACCACCATCCGTTTGTTCGTGAGAAACTTAATTGTTTCCACAATCTTGTTGTGATTCAATTTTGTTCCTGCCAGTTCGTAGGCAGTGGTCAGTTCTTCTTCCAAAGCTTTATATCCCGAAATAGTCTCTTTCCCCTCAAAAGCCAGTTCGAGAGCCTTGCGATGGGTGGATTCGTGAATGTTCTTACCTGGGGAGAATGGTTCTTGCTTGGGACGACCAGCACTTTTCTTGGTCGGCACATAGTCCGGCAGAAGTTCGGGAAGCGATTGGTCATTGATGTAGAAAGCGAATGGCAGGAAGTCCTTTGAGCGGGTATGCACACTTTCCACTTTGCTGATTTTGCTGTCGTCCTTGTCTTTCTCGATTTGGATGACCGTTTCCGCTTTGTTGTTGATTTCCGTGCCAATGTGTCCACGGGCATTTTCATCACTTTTGTTCTGATGGAGAATGGTGTGAAGATGAATCTGGTATTCGTCAGTCCACTGCATAAGTTTGTATATTACAAATGTGGCTTCACTCGGTGAATTGATGTCATAAACCAAGTCGCGGATTCCGTCAATCACGACAAAACCAAGCCCTTCAATCTGACTGATGGCATCGTCTATGATAGCCAAACGCTCCTTCGGATTGAACTTGCGTAGAGCGAGAAAATAGAAACGGGCGCAATCTTCATTAGCCGGCAACTCTGCCAGTTTCATGATACGTTGCATTACAATCATGCAATGATTCTGACTCTGTTCTGTGTCAATGTAAAGGATGCGGTTTTTCCCATCAGGAAAATCCGTTGTGTAGTTAAGGACTTCCTTTCCGGACAAAGCTGCTGCCACCATAGCCGACACGTTGAAGGTCTTTTTGCTTTTTGCCTTGCCAATGGATGCACTGAAATTTCCCAATGTCCCGATAGCCACTCCGCCTATACTCAGGACTTCCGGCTCCTGTTCGTACACCTTTTCCAGACTGAGCATAGTATCTTGCCATCTCGTAGTGATTTGAGCAAGCTCCTCAATGGGTGTTGCCGTTTCCATATTCACCAGTTTGTAGGATTA
>OLVO01004397.1_pt1 | contig 10601 bp, 9 predicted proteins | sample 1672571 | NCBI WGS metagenome assembly OLVO01 (sample SAMEA3136700, study PRJEB25190) | human gut metagenome | biome: human gut; feature: human-associated habitat; material: faeces | place: Austria | collected 2013 | reverse complement strand
TCGCCGGCGGAATCGGGATACTCCTCTGCGAAGTGCTCGATGACCTCCTGCTTTACCTGCTCGCTGCGCTCCTCGCGTACCTTGCGCTCAAAGGTGTCAAGCTGCCACTCCACCTTGTCTCTTGCGTACTCGCGTACCAGCTCAGTGAAGGCTTCGTCGGGATGATATATGTTGACTTCCATCTTGGGCTTGCCGCACTCGGCCGCTATGCCCTCGATAAAGGCCACTATCTTCTTTACTTCCTCGTGAGCCGTCAGTATGGCGTCAAGCATTTCCTTCTCGGAAAGCTCATTTGCGCCGGCCTCCACCATCATGACAGCGTCCTTGGTACCTGCAACTGTAAGGTTCAGCTTGCTCTTATGCCTCTCCTCCAGGGTGGGATTGATGATATACTTGCCGTCTACCATGCCGACCGCCACAGCGCCGGTAGGGCCTGCAAAGGGGGCTTCGCTCATGGCCAGAGCCGCGGAAGAGCCTATCATGCCCAGTATCTCGGGCTGGACGTCGGGATCCATCGACAGTACGGTAGCTATTACCTGAATGTCGTTGTAAAAGCCCTTGGGGAACAGCGGGCGGATGGGGCGGTCGACCACGCGGGAGGACAGGATGGCATGCTCACCAGGGCGGCCCTCACGGCGCATAAAGCTGCCGGGAATACGGCCGGCGGCGTACAGCTTTTCCTCAAACTCCACGCTCAGGGGGAAGAAATCAACGCCGTCACGGGGCTTGTCGCTCATGGTGACGTTGCACAGCACGCAGGTCTCGCCGTAGCGGATCATGGCGCTGCCGTTGGACAGACCGCACATTTTGCCGGTCTCGACCACAAAGGGGCGGCCTGCAAAGGTCGTCTCAAATTTGCGGTACTTGGGGAAGGTTTCCAGCCGGGAAGCAAATTCGTAAGCCATAGGTTTTCTCCTTCGTTTGGGATGATATGTCGTGGCCGGACCGCACCCCGGTTTTGAGCAATAAAGCCAGCAGCCAAGCCAGATGCTTGGGTGCTCGATTTACTGCACAAAACGCGGCGGGGGCGGCTGTAAAATACATGTGCAGTGGATTTTTGTGATGCGCCGCGTTGTAGGGGGCGGCAGCACACATGTATAAAAAATCGGGCAGAGTGCAAATGCACCCTGCCCGTTTTTGCGAAAATTACTTACGCAGACCCAGCTCAGCGATCAGGGCACGGTAACGGTTGATGTCCTTCTTCTGCAGGTAGGCCAGCAGATTACGACGGCGGCCGACCATCTTGAACAGGCCGCGGCGGCTGTGGTTGTCATGCTTGTTGGTCTTGAGGTGCTCGGTCAGGTGGTTGATACGAGCGGTCAGCAGAGCAACCTGGACCTCCGGAGAACCGGTGTCACCCTCGTGGATGGCTGCCTTGGCGATGATGGGCTGCTTATCGATAGCAGATTTCTGGCTCATGGTAAATACCTCTTTCAAAAAAATATGGATTTGCCGAAAGCGCAGTAAGGGGTAGTTGGAACCCTAGAGGCATACGCCCCAAACCGAGCCACGGTAACAGTCATAAGTATACCATACCCTCCCCCAAATTACAAGGGGCAGGATGCAGGTATTTTACAATTATTTTGCAGACTTGTCCCCTGCCCAGCGCAGCGCGGTGATAAAGCCGACCGCAGCCAGGGGCAGCAGGAAAACAAAGAACGGGAAGCAGTAGCGGCTCTTGGTCTCCCAGACGAGCTGGAAGAGGAACCCTCCGAAAAACGCGATGCCAAGCAGCTGCGCCCAAACAGCACCGCCGGTTTTGCGGCGCAGCGCCAAAGTGCCGCAGCCGGCAAAGAGATACACAAAGGTTAGCAGTGCCCGCAACACGGCCTGCACCGGGGCAAACAGCACACCGCCGCCCAACGCGGTGGCCAGCCAGCCCACGCCCCCGGCCACCGTGATGGACGGGCCGTTCATCGTCAGGGCCTCAAACCAGGGGTCCAGCCATTGCCAGGCGGTCTTTTGCAGGAAGAACTTGACCTCCTTGGGGTTGTGCAGGTAGGTGTTCCAGTACTCGCCAATACCCTTGACCGCCGCCGCATTGGCGGCGGTGGTGTCGGCGTTGTTGTCCCAGAATAGGTTCCAACTGCTTCCATCGAAACCGCCTGGCCCATAATAGGTACCGCTGTGGATACCCATAAGCACCGTGGCGCTGGCAGGCATGCCGGTGGAGTATGGAATCGGCACACGGCTGAAAAATACCGATTGGCCGATATTTTCCACGGCTACCGGCACAGCCAGCAGCAGCGTTGCCAGCACAAGACCGCGCAGCAGCTGCTTGCCACTGTGCCCAAAGCCGGAAAACGCAGCCACGATGCAGACAGCAATGATAAAGATCAGTGCCGACTGATAGGCCAGTACGGCCAGTGGGAACAGCACAAAGGGCAGTGCCAGCCAGCTCGATTTTCCGCCTTTTATAAAACGCAGCAACCCGTAGCCGCCCCATAACACCATGGCCGGGGCCGGTAAAGTGCCGTACACAAAAGAGGCATACATCGGAATGGGAACAAACAGCAGGCAGAGCACTGCGCAAAGCAACTGGGTGCGAGGTTTGGCACCAAACTCCCTGACAATGCAGCAGAGCGCCAGCAGGCAGGTCGGGGCGGAAATGGCACCAAACAGCGACCATGCCCGCAGCGCACCGTTGCCGAACAACCGGATAAACGGCTCCATAAACAGTGCCATAGCACCCTGATAGGGGCAGGTCTGGAAATAAGTCCAGCCGTAACTGTCTGGTGCATAAGCAGAAAAATCCCCGCTCGCCAGCGCCTCAGCCATCTTCCAGACTGTCTCCTGGTCATTCGCCGGGTAGATCTGCTGGGAGAACACCCACCACAACGCCAGCGCAAATTCCAGTACAGCTGCCCCGGCAATCAGCCGGTTGGTTTTTTTCTGGTCATCCAGCCCGCGCAGCAGTCGGCACAGCCCGGCCAACAAAGCGGTCAGCACCACAAACAGCAACAGTTCAGGCAGCGAGATCCCCACCCGCAGAGCCTTGCCCTCGGCCAAGGTGGAAACATCCAGCAAGTCCATCCGCGCGATCAGCGAAGCCGCTGCCAGCCCGAACAGCACCAGCGCTGCCAGCCAGGCGGCTGCACTGCCGCAGAAGGACGCAAACTTTTCCAATGGGGACTTCCGCGTAAGTACGGCGGTTTTTCCATCCGACATCGTGCTTCCCTCCCCTTTCAGTGCTGTGCCGCGAAGTAAGCCTTGCTTTCCTCGGCGGCGTGGTGGATCAGGTCAGCCAGCTCGTCCATGGAGTTAAACTTGCGTACCGGGCACAAATATTTATGGAACTCCAGCAGCGGGGTCTGGCCGTAGACGTTGCCCACGTAGTCCGGCACAAAGGTCTCACAGGTGACGGCGGCATTGGCGCTGCTGTCCACGGTGGGGCGGCGGCCGATGCCGGTGGCGGCGGGCCGCCACTGCCCGTCCAGTAGAATCCGTGTCAGGTACACGCCGGTGCAGGGCTGCAGAGCCTCGGCCGGATAGTTCTGATTGATGGTAGGCGTGCCCAGCTTGCCGCTGCCAATGCCCTTGCCGTGGGTCACAGCCCAATCAATGGCGTAGGGCTTGCCCAGCATGGCGTTGGCGTCGTCCAGGCGGCCCTCCTCCAGCGCGGCGCGGATGCGGGTGGACGACACGGTCTGCCCGCCGTACTGGGCCATGGGCACTACGTCTACGGTGATGCCGTAGGGGGCACAGAGCTGCTCCAGCAGCGCTACATTGCCTGCGGCGTAAGCGCCAAAGGTAAAGTTGTCGCCACAGAAGACCGCCTTTGCATGGAAGCAGTCCACCAGCACGCGGCGGACAAAATCCTCCGGCGAGAGGGCGCGGAACTCCTCAAAGGATGGCTCCCAATACTGGGCGATACCCAGCTGGGCCACGCGGGTGTGCTTTTGCGCCAGTGAGAGGATACGCCCGCCCTTCAGGCTGTTGTTGCCGGGCAGCTCAAAGGTAAAAGCAGCGGCAGTCAGGCCATGTTGCGCCGCATAGGTAACGGCAGCGCCCAGCACAGCGCGGTGCCCGGAGTGTACGCCGTCAAAATACCCCAGCGCAACGGCACTGTCCTGCGGGGCGGGGGCCGGGGTCAAGGTGTGGTAAATTTGCATGGGCGTTCAGTCCCTTTCGCAAAATAGTTTTTCTACATTCAGTACGCCGCCGGTGATGGCCGCCAGCCCTAAGAACGCTCCGTCCGGGCCGTACACGCGGTAACGGCCGTCCTCGGCGGGATAATGGCTGGTAGGGCAGCCGTTCAGCAGGTGCTTTTTCACGGCATTGTCCACATGCAGCTGGGGCAGCGGTGCAAACACGGTCTCGATCGGCAGCATCCAGCCGTTCGATTCCAGCGCACCGCTCTCGGCGGCAGCTAAAATCTCCGGCAATGTATGGCACTGTTCGATGCCAAATTCTCCGGCCTGGGTGCGGCGCAGCGCGGCCAGCGTGGCGGGCACACCCAGGGCTGTGCCGATGTCCTCGGCCAACACGCGGATATAGGTGCCCTTGGAGCAGCTCACCCGCAGGATATAATCGCCGGGGGCGGGGCTGCCCAGATATTCAATGCTGTACACAGTGATGGGCCGGGGCGTGCGCTCGACAGTCTGGCCCTTGCGTGCGGCCTTATACAACGGCTGGCCGTTGATTTTGACCGCTGAGTACATTGGCGGCAGCTGCATCAACTCACCGGTGAACTGGGGCAGCACGGCTTTCAGGTCGCTTTCCCCTACTGTGACGGGGGCTGTTTCCAGCGCCGTGCCGGTGATGTCGCCGGTATCGGTGCGCAGGCCCAAGCGGATCGTAGCTTCGTAGGTTTTATCGTGGTTCAGCTGGCGGTCGGCAGCCGCGGTGGCTTTGCCGATAAACACGGCGAGCACACCGGTCGCCATAGGGTCCAGTGTGCCCGAGTGCCCCAGCTTGCGTGTGCCCAAAGCGCCGCGCAGCTTCGCCAGCACATCAAAGCTGGTCCAGCCTGCGGGCTTATCCACGGGCAAAATGCCGTTTGGCGTTTGCATACGCAGGGTTCCTTTTCTGTTTCGATTATAAAGCAGTCTTGCCTGCCGTGATTCTGTAGGGGCGGACGCGAGCATCGCCCCCTACAAACAGATGGCAAAATTTACTGCTCTAAGCTGTTCTTCTCCGCCTCAGCGCGGTCCAGTTCCTTTTTGACTTCTTCCAGGATGGCATGCTTGGCGTTGTCCAGATTGCCGCTGATCTCGCACCCGGCAGCGCGGGGGTGTCCGCCGCCGCCTAGGCGCCGTGCAATGTTGCAGGCGTTGGTGTCGTGGCCGGTGCGCACGCTGATCTTGTAGCTGCCGTCCTTTTGCTGGCGCAGGGTCAGGCCGACCTCCACGCCCTCGATGGAACGCGGAATGCTGGTCAAATCCTCCAACTCAGCCCCGGCCACACCTGCGGCCTGGATTTGATCCCAGGTCAGGCAGATGAGGGCGCAGCGGTCCTCGTAGTAGAATTCCAGACTTTCCAGCGCCATTTTTTCGGCCTGGATGCGTGCATGAGAGCGGCACTCGAACAGGCGTTCATTCAGCTTTTCCACATCGGCCCCGGCCTCGATCAGCTTGGCAGCTGCCAGGTGGGTGTTGGCCGTGGTGTTGGTAAAGCGGAAGCAGCCCGTGTCGGTGGCCACGCCGGTGTACAGGCAGGCCGCAATCTCCGGCGTAAGCTCCACGCCCATCTGGGGGATCAGCTCGGTCAGCAGCTCGGCGGCTGCAGCCGCGTGGTCGTCCACCAGCGTTTCGTAGGCGTAGCCGCTGTTGGAGCCGTGGTGATCGATGCACAGGTCGACATGCTCGGCGTAATCCTGGATATTATTGTGGTCGCCGAACAGCTGGATACCAGCCACGTCCACCGCCACCACAAAGGCGGGGGTGAAGCTGCCGTCGTACACGGTGATCTGCATGTAATCATACATGGCAGGAATGGGATCACTGCACAGCACAGCGGCGGTCTTGCCCAGGTGCTGCAGTGCCTTGCACAGCGCAGCGCCCGAGCCGATGGTATCGCCGTCCGGGTTTTTGTGGCACAGAATCAGGATGTCATCGGTGCCCAGCAGGCGCGAAACAACGGTCTCGCGGTCTACATTCTGAGTCATAGGGTTCCTCTTTTCCAGAAGATATTACAACTGCGTAAGACGCTTACTCCGCGCCGCCGCCCTCCGCGACCGCCAGTTCGTCCAGCAGCTTGTTGATGTGGGCGGCGTAAGCAGCGCCCTCATCGGCTACAAAGACAAAGCGCGGTGCCTTGCGGATGTGCATACGGCGGCTGACCTCGGTGCGGACATGCCCGGAAGCCTTGTTCAGCGCCTTGACGACCGGCGCAGGGCCGCCCTCGCGGCCCATTACGCTGATATAAACTTTCGCCTGGTCAAGATCGGGCGTTACGTCCAGACGGGTCACCGTCAGCAGACCGCCCGTAATGCGGGGGTCCTTCATCTCGCCGATAATGGCGATCAGCTCCCGCTTCATATCCTGGGCCATACGGCCATGGTTTTTGGTAGGCATAGATTTGTTTCCCTCTTAGTCGCGGTACTCTTCCATCTTGAAGCACTCGAAGACGTCGCCTTCCTTGATGTCCTGGAACTTGGCCAGCGTGATGCCGCACTCAAAGCCCTCGGCCACTTCCTTGGCGTCATCCTTAAAACGCTTCAGGCTGGCGATGGAATCCTCACAGATGACGATGCCGTCACGTACCAGGCGCAGCTGGGCATCGCGGGTGATCTTGCCGTCGGTAACACGGCAGCCGGCAACGGTGCCAACGCTGGAGATCTTGTAGACCTGGCGGACCTGAGCCTCGCCCAGGGCAACTTCGCGCACCTTCGGGGCCAGCATGCCCTTCATAGCGTCGGAAACATCGTTGATAGCATCGTAAATGACGCGGTACATACGCATCTCAACGCCGGTCTGCTCGGCTTCAGCCTTGGCAACGGCATCGGGACGGACATTGAAGCCAATGATGATGGCGTTGGAAGCGTCAGCCAGAGAAACGTCGGACTTGGAGATGGCGCCGACGCCAGCATGGATCACGCGGACGCGGACCTCGTCGTTGGAGATCTTCTCGAGGCTTTGCTTCACGGCCTCGGCGGAGCCCTGGACGTCAGCCTTGACGACGATGGCCAGCTCCTTCATATCGTTGGCGGCCATCTGGTCGAACAGGTTATCCAGGGTGACCTTGGTGTAAGCGGCAAACTGCTTTTCCTTGGCCTCGGCGGTACGCTTGTCGGCCAGCTCACGGGCCAGGCGCTCGTCCTCAACAGCCTCGAACAGCTCGCCGGCTTCGGGCACTTCGGTCAGGCCGGTGATCTCGACGGGGGTGGAAGGACCGGCCTCGGTGATCTCGCGGCCCTTGTCGTCGCGCATGGTACGCACGCGGCCAACGGAGGTGCCGGCGATCAGGCAGTCGCCCTTATGCAGGGTACCGTTCTGCACCAGCAGGGTGGCGATGGGGCCCTGGCCTTTGTCCAGGCGGGCTTCGACGACAGCACCCTTGCCGCGGCGGCTGGGGTTGGCCTTCAGTTCCATGACCTCGGCCTCCAGCGCGATGCGCTCCAGCAGGTCGCTGATGCCCATGCCGGTGACGGCAGAGACAGGGATGCAGGCAACATCGCCGCCCCAATCCTCTGGCACGATCTCGTACTTGGTCAGCTGCTCTTTCACGCGCTCCGGGTTAGCGGTGGGCTTATCCATCTTGTTGATGGCAACGATCAGCTTGACATTGGCAGCCTTGGCGTGGTTGATGGATTCGATAGTCTGGGGCATGATGCCGTCATCGGCTGCAACGACCAGAACCGCAATATCGGTCATGTTGGCGCCGCGGGCACGCATGGCGGTGAAAGCCTCGTGGCCGGGGGTGTCCAGGAAGGTGATGAGCTTATCGCCGCTCTTGACCTGGTAAGCACCGATGGCCTGGGTGATGCCGCCGGCCTCGCCCTTGGTGACGTTGGACTTACGGATGGCATCCAGGATGGAGGTCTTGCCGTGGTCAACGTGGCCCATGACCACGACGACCGGCGGACGCTCGACCAGATCAGCTGCGTTGTCCTCTTCCTGTACAAACAGGCGCTCCTCGATGGAGACATGGACCTCGTGCTCGACCTTGGCGTGGAACTCCTCAGCGATCAGGGCGGCGGTGTCGAAATCGACGACATCGGAGATGGCGTGCATCTCGCCCATCTGCATGAACTTGGCAACGACCTTGGCAGCGGTCTGCTTCAGGCGGGCAGCCAGCTCGCCGACGGTGATCTCATCGGGGATGGAGATCTTCAGCTGCGCGTTGCGGGCTTTCTCCAGCTGGATGCGCTGCAGTCGCTCAGCCTCGGTCTCACGGCGGCGGCCAAACTGCTGGCCGCGGCGGTTGTTGCGGTTGTTGAACTTTTCTTTCTTGCCGGTGGGCTGGTTCTTGCGCTTGTTGGGCATGTTGCGGCTGTCGGCTAGGTCGTCGTAGCGGGCGTTGAACTTATCCACGTTCACGTCGACGGTGCGGGTGTCAACAGACACCTGGGCACGGTTGACCTGCACCTGCTCCACAGCCTTGACAGGCTCCTTGATGCCGGTGTCGGCGGCCAGCTCCTGCAGGGTAACGCGCTTTTCGCTGCGCTTCTCGGCAGGCTTGTTCTCGGCCTTGCGGTCCTTCTTGCTCTCCGGCTTTTTCTCTTCCGCATTCTTGGCTTCGGGCTTCTTTTCCTCGGCCTTCGGGGCGGGCTTCTGCTCAGGCTTCTTGGCCTCGGCAGCGGGCTTCTTGTTCTCAACGGGGGCCTTCGGGGCCGGGGCGGGCTCTTCCTTGACGCCGCTGGCCAGGTAGGCATCCAGGCTGCCCTCGGCATTCTCGCGGGTCAGGGTCTCCAGCAGCAGGTTCAGTTCCTTTTCACCAAAGGTGCTGCCGGTCTTGTAGCTCTCGCCGGTAATGGGGGCTACGGTCTCGATCACTTTCTTGGTGGGTACGCCGAACTCCTTGGCAACATCAGCGATCTTGTATTTAAAATCCATAGATTGTGGTCCTCCTTATCAGGTAAGATGTTTTGCGCACAGCTGCGCAAGGTGTTCGTCGGTAATGCCGAACACGGCGGCGGGTTTCGGGGTAAGCATAGCCAGCTGGGCGCTGGTCAGAGGAATCTGCTCACAGGCAACGATACCCTCGCAGGCTTCCTTCATATGCTTGACGGTGCGTTCGCTGGCGTCAGCCGTCAGCAGCACCAGTGCAACCTTGCCGCGCAGGGCGTTTTCCTGTACGCGGTCATACCCGTGCAGCAGCTTGCCGGCCTTGCGGCACAGCCCCAGGGCACCCATCAGCGGGTGCTGTTCATTCGCCATGGTCTGCCGCCTCCTTTGCGCTTTGTTCCGCACACTGGATCTCCTCGGTCAGACGGTCATAGATGCCGTCCGGGATGGGGACCTCAAAGGTGCGTTCCAGCCGTTTGGCCTTGCGCGCTTTGGCAAGGCAGGCGGCCGAGGGGCACAAGTAGGCGCCGCGGCCCGGCGCTTTGCCGCGCAGATCAATGCTGATCTCCCCTTCGGGACTGCGCACTACGCGGACCAGTTCACGCTTGGGGCGCTGGGCATTGCATCCAACGCACCGGCGTACCGGGATTTTCTTTTGCTTTTGCTGCTGCAAGTAGCCGACCTCTTTTCTAAAATATGGTAACCGCTGGGCGGCTGGCTTTTACTCCTCGTCCTCGCCGTAGTAGCCGGATTCGGGGCGGATGTCAATGTTGTAGCCGGTCAGGTGGGCACACAGGCGGACGTTCTGGCCTTTGTTGCCGATGGCCAGGCTCAGCTGGTGGTCGGGCACGGTGACGCGGCAGCTCTTGGTCTCGCCGGGCAGCAGCTCGACCTTGACGACCTTGGCCGGAGACAGGGCGGCAGAGATGAACTCGGTGATGTCCTCGCTCCAGCGGATGACATCGATCTTCTCGCCGTTCAGCTCCTGGACGATCTTCTCGACGCGGACGCCGCGGGCACCGATGCAGGCACCGACGGGATCGACATCGGGGTTCTTGCTCCAGACAGCCAGCTTGGTGCGGGCACCGGCCTCACGGGCGATGGCCTTGACCTCAACGGTGCCGTCGTAGATTTCGGGGACCTCCAGCTCAAACATGCGCTTGACCAGGCCGGGATGGGTGCGGCTGATGGTGACGCGGGGGCCGCGGTCCGTTGCCAGTACATCCACGACATAGACCTGCACGGTCTGGCCCTCGGTGAAGGTCTCGCCGGGGACCTGCTCGTTGCGGGGCAGCACAGCGCTGCCGCCCTTGCCCAGATCCAGCACAACGTTGCCGCGCTCGGGGTCGATGGAGACGACGGTGGCAGCGATCAGCTCATGTGCGCGGGACTGCATCTCGCTGCACTGCAGGTTGCGCTCACCCTCGCGCAGGCCCTGACGGATGACGTGCTTTGCGGTCTGGGCGGCAATACGGCCAAACTCCTTGGTCTTGAGGGGCGTGACCATGCGCTGGCCGACCTTGTAGCTCTTGCGGACCTTCTGGGCATCCTCCAGGCTGACCTGGGTGTGGGGGTTCTCGACCTCCTCCACGATGTCACGCAGCAGGCTGGCGCGGAAAGCGCCGATCTCGGGGTCGATGTCGACGACAACGT
>OLVO01004394.1_pt1 | contig 10613 bp, 10 predicted proteins | sample 1672571 | NCBI WGS metagenome assembly OLVO01 (sample SAMEA3136700, study PRJEB25190) | human gut metagenome | biome: human gut; feature: human-associated habitat; material: faeces | place: Austria | collected 2013 | reverse complement strand
TTGAAGGCAAAGATACTAATTTAGAAATTTACTCCTCAGGGTTTTACGTTGATCCATAAAAATCTCTACCAATAGCGAGCTAATGCCCCAAACGGTAAATTTTCTTCCCATTTCATAAGAAATTCATTGTCATTCTTCAGTTTTTCGAACACTTGCTTGCAAATCTGAAGAAAATTTGCGAATATTGCATGCCAATCATATATACAATAGCTTTATATTAAAAGTTTGCTCACTTTCAATATATTAGAACTAATGATATACATCTTTCTTTAAACATCCAAGTTACTAATCTTCTAATTCAACTGTTAGAGATCTATGAGTCAAAAAAATAATGATCACAGCGGTATTGCTCCTTTTGCCGGTTTTATGTACCAATGGAGCTATTTTCTATTAAAGCTATTACAACTTCAAAAAGGGGAAATAATCTCTTTTGAAAAACTTGATGATGTAGGCTCAGAGACTAACGATGGAATCGTTATGTATCAATTGAAGCATACAATAAAATCCTCCGAGACTAAGGCATCAAATCTGACGGATAAAGATACAGATTTATGGAAAGCAATTTCTGTATGGATAGACATTATCCAAAAACAGGGTGACAAGCCAAAGCAAGAAAAGTACTTATCTTATACTGATTTTGTTTTCGTGTCAAACAAAGACTATACAAAAAACAATTTTATAGCACAAATTATTGAGTTACAAAACAAAAGAATACAAATAACAGACTTATGCAAACACCTTGACAATGAGCTCAAGGGATGGAAGCCATCTGCTGTTACTGAGAAAGATAAAAAAAAAGAGAGAAAAACTACGAGGTTTCATATATATACTTTGAGGCACTTTCTACTTCAAGAAGAATTTCTAAAACGATTGCGGTTTAAGATGGTATCTGATGATGGCTGCAAGAATGACATCTTGTATGATTTAGAACATAATAAGATGATATTCCCAGAAAAAAAATTACAGGAAGCATATAGGGATTATTTGGGGAGCGTTTGGGATGAGTGTGGTGCAATGATCCTAGCCGGTAAACCTGTATCTTATACTAAAGAGCAATTTTCCACATCTTTTAGAAACACTCTCTCTAAATATAGAGGACCAGAGTATAGGTTTCAAAGAAAAATTAACAAGTTCAACAATGACCCACTAAAAGAAACATTCATTCAACAATTACTGGATATTGGTGATTTCACTATTTCAGATAGAGATATCATTGCACGTTATATCAGCCAATGTTATGATTATCTAATGAATATGCAAAACATGGTGAGTGAACATTATGTAAAAAGAGAAGATATAGAACAAACAGAAGAGGATGCTTTCTATAAATGGAGGGAAAAATTCAAGAGGCTCTATTTAGAATTGAGAACAACAACCGATAACGATAAAGTAAATGGAATAGCCTTACAATTATTAGATGAAATACGACAAATTCCACTAAATATTGCCGACTCTATTCCTTTAGACAATTATCATAGTAATGGTTGTTTTTATCATTTATCAAACGGTGATTCTCCTCGTATTGGCTGGCATAAAAATTGGGAAAAATACAAGAAAAACAATGGATAATATTTATAATAACGAGAGTATGGCCTGCTGCATCATACTAAAATGTCTATCTGCAAGGCCTTGGAATTGTGCTTCATTGTCAGTTCTCCTACCCTTACTTATGGATACAGCTACGAGCAAAATGCTCCTTCAATCGACATCTTTTCAAGAAATTGACACTAATCATCGTACAATTTTGGCTTTTAACAAAAAATACTATGACTTTTTACCTATATTTTCAAATGCTATTGTATTATTGGTACAGTCTGAATTAATAAAGCTCCAGAATGACAAGGATTATGCACTGACTAATCAAGGAGAAGTTGTTAGCAAGAATTTGTATTCTATAGACAGTAAGCGTTTACAGATACTTATCCATAATGCATCTGTATTGATGGATAAACTTCAAAACGTATCAATATTAGAATTGTATAAAACTTTAAGAATAAGATTATGAGTTTTTATATCAAAAAAGTGCAGTTGTGGTTTAAAAGAAACGTATCACCGGTTTCTTATGAATTTAAGCCTAATCGCGTGAATGTGATTACGGGCGATTCCTCTACAGGAAAATCATCTATACTAAGAATCATAGATTATTGCTTATTATCAGGGCAACCCATGATTGTAGAGAATGTGATTAATGAAAATGTAAAATATTACGGCATATCTTTCTCACTCAATGAGCACGACTATGTCATAGTGAGAAGTGCTCCTAATATTCAGACAGCCACTGAACAACTTTTGTTTGAAGAAAGAACAGGCTTTCCAGATACCATAGCAACTAATATGTCAAGAGGAGAAGCATTAGAGAAAATGAACAGTCTTTTTGGATATTATCCACTCACATTTAAAATGGGCAGGAAGAAGGAAATGACAAACTTCCGTCATATGCTTCTCTTCAACTATTTAACTGAAGACATTATTGGAACTTTAAACACTTATCTTGATACTCGTTTTTTCGACGATATAAATTATGAGAAATTAACAGACGAGCTATTTAAACAGGCCATCGGAATGGACGAAATAGGTGAAGCCTCTCTAAAAGACGAAATCAAGAAAATAACAACTCAAATATCTAGAAATACTACAAATAAGAATAAGTATGATAAAGAGTTTTCTAAATATCAGACTAATGTGGAAAAATTAATTCAAGAAGCGAAAACGTTGAATATTGACTTTTCTATTGAAAAAAGTTCTGATATACAGGAGCAATGCAACAAATTAAAAGCAGAACTTGCTATTATTAATAAAAATGCAGAAAAGAGTCGTTTACTTCTTGATAATGAACTGAGAAGAAATCAGACAGAGTTACAAAATTTAAAAAATAGATTAGCTCCTTATGACAGCATTCTGCGGAGTTATCAGCGCAATGCAAACAACTTGAAAAAACAAGATGATAGCCTAAAAACATTGGATTACTTAGAACAGCATTTCTCAGAAATGCTCTTATGGGACGAAAGCCGTCAATTGTTTGATGCATTGTCTAAAGCACAATCTGAAATTAAGCAAGCTTTAGAAGAAATAGCTGATACTCCTAAACTCCCCAATGAATTTGAACAAGAGCGACTATCTTTGAATAAACAGATTATCGCAACTGAAGAAAAAATAAAATCTTTACAAGAGCAGATGAAGCAATCATTTGACCTAATCTTATTTAAAAAAGCATGGCGGTTGGTTTGGGATTTACAAAATTTGAAAGAGCCTAAAAACGAATGTTTATCTCCAACACAACTTACAGATATAAATGATAAATTATACAATAAACAACAGCTATTGCTTGAAAAGGAGAATTCTAATAGCAGGGCATTAACACAACTCAACGATTGTATCCTCACATATTATACAGCGCAACATGGTATATCCAACACCTATAATTCTTCAATTCCCAAATATAACATAGAGAGACAATCATTGGAATTATTCAACCCTGATAACGAAACACGCCCTATTAAAAACATAGGCAGTAAATCCAATTATATGTTTCTACATCTATGTTTCTTCATGGGACTACACGAACAATTACTGAATATAGGTAGTGAAGTACCCGACTTTCTATTTATCGACCAACCAAGCATCCCTTATTATGAAAATATGAAAAAGGAAGGAGACGGAAAGAATCTAATGACCGACGATGCCGAGAAACTAAAGTACGCTTTCAGTTTAATAAATATTTTCATGGATCGCATTAACCGCAAGGAGAAGTCATTTCAGATCATTATGGTAGAACATGCAGAACCATCCTATTGGGAGAATCTAAATTATTTTGAAACAAGATATGAGTTTCGTAATGGAAATGCACTCATTCCTCAATCTATCAATAACTTAAAATGAATATCAAGATAGGAAACATACAAAATGTTGTATTACAACGTACCGGCAATAAAAACAAAGGTGACGGTGTAACATTTGCTAACGAAGAAATTAGTTTGGGAGATACAGCCTCCTTTCTGCAACAAATGATTGAAGAGTCCTTTGATTTTAAAATAATTCAACACTTCACCTATATTTCATCCGTTGAGTTGAATCCATTATACACATTTGTCACTAAAATATTTAACGATACAACATCGTTAGTGAAGCAAGCCAATAACATCGCCGCATATCTTTATGATCAAAGTATACACCCGAATATTCAAAGCGGAGAATTTTACGTAGTATACTTGGAAAGCTGTCAGATAAATAATAAAGAAACATCAGCAATAGCAATGTTCAAGACAGAAACAAAAGAATCTTATCTGACTGTTTCTCTTGTAAATGAACATTTAACCATTCATCGTGCTACAGGTATAAGCAATGATAGTATAGACAAAGGTTGTATAATATTTAATGTAGAAAAAGAAGATGGATTCCGCTTGGCAGTAATTGACAAAAAAAGTAATAGAGATGCCCATTATTGGACTGATAACTTTCTTCATTCAGTTGCCATAAACAACAGCTACTATCAAACGAATCAATTTATAGATACGTGTAAAGCATATGCCAAAAGTGAAGTAAAAAAAGGGAATTTACAATCAGAACTTGATATGGCCTCTTTCTTAATAAAAGGGAAAGAGCTCTTATTATCAACCCCCCAAACTGATGTGAATTCTTTTGCCGCATGTGTCTTTGAGGAAGCGGAAGCACAATCCTCCTTCCTATCCTTCTATAAGGCACAAACAGAGAAAATGGGATTGAATTCTAATGAAGTAATTACCATTGATGTTGCATCAGTGGATAAGCTCAGTCCACCCAGTAGGCGCAAACTTAAACTAGGTCATAGTTTTGAAGTCATAGTGAAAGATAATAATACAACTATAGAACAGGGATATGATCCGGAAGTAGGCATGAATTTTTGCAAGCTATATTATAGTTGAACCTGCCATCTCCTACTCTAAAAAGATAAAATCCATTTTACTAAATAAATGTTCCATTTTATCTAGCTAAGTATGAAACATTAGAAAAAGTACAAATTAAATAGTTATCTGATTCAGAGTAAGCCCCCGATTTTATCGGGGGCTTACTCTATATACGGGTATTTATGCATGTTTCATGACAAGCAGCCAACTTTCCTGTTCTTACTTTTGATGTTTACCTCTTTTTCACCCCAAAACAAATGATGGAGAGTGGGGTTGGGGAGGAAATAATCATTAATTAAAAGAACAGTGTGATGAAAATGAAGACATTAAAGGAGGGTATTATAGCCCATGCAGATGGTTTGGGGAAGTTGTTTAAGTTCTCGGCGGAACATACTTGCAGGAGTATACTGCATAGCTTGGAAGAGTTTGCTAATATGGAGTTAGTTACTTTTAGGAAACTGACGGCAGGATTTTTCTTGGGCTTTGAACACTATTTGTGGGCTTCGGGATGTTCACGTAATACTTCAGCGTGCTATTTCCGAGCGTTGCGGGCTATTTGTCGAGAAGCAGAAAAGGAGAAAGAGTTGAAAGACGCTAAGCGGCTCTTTAGTGAGGTGTTTATGGGATATGAAGAGACGAGGAAAAGGGCATTAAGTCTTGAACAGCTTCGTATGGTGGCGGACGCTGATTTGGAGGATACACCAAGTTTGGGGATGGCACGGGATCTGTTTATTCTTTCTTATTATTTACGAGGGATTCCTTTTATTGATTTGGCTTATCTACGGAAGACGGATATTCAGGATAATGTGCTTTGTTATCGCCGTAGCAAGACGGGGAGGATGTTGACGATTACGCTTGAACCGTGGATGCGGGAAATTATTGAGAGATATAGGTGCGAGAATACGGATTCGCCTTACCTGCTGAAAATTATTCAGAAACCGGGAACCATACCGGAAGAGAGGCGGCAGTATGAGAGTGCCTTGCGACTTTACAATAAACATTTGTATCGATTATCTGAACGATTGGGATTGGGAGTGAGACTGACTTCATACGTAGCACGGCATACGTGGGCGACTCTGGCATATAATGAGGATATACCCGTATCTAAGATTAGTGCAGGGTTGAGCCATGCTTCGGAAGAAATTACGCATACTTATTTGAGGTCGTTCTCTGATGAACAACTGGCGGTGGTGAATTTGCAAATGGCAGCGTTGGTTAATCCGATGGCAGCAAAGGAATGGAAAGGGAAAGAGAAAGAAAGGGGAAAAGGAAATAGGAATGATAAAGAGAGGAAAAGCACTAAGAATGAGCTTCATATTTCTGTTCCGATTCCCGGTAGGAAACGGAACGATTCCGGCGGTAAAGGAACAATTTCCAATTGAAATAAACAAGGAAAGCAGGAAATACTTATCGAAGTTTCCCAGTTTTCTGTAAAAAATCAGTTAAATTACAACACCAGACACGACAAAAATATCTCTCTTATCCTGAAAGTTAGATTTTGTCTCAAAAAGTCATGTCAATAAATATTATATTCCTGTAATAATATAGTATATCAGTGGAAAAGCTCTTTGTATTGATTAAAAAGCTTTCACTTTTTTTGTTTGAATACATAATTCCCCTACCCATATCTCAATATAGGGGAATCTCATTACTAAATCTAAGAATAGAGGGAAGGAAGAGCTAAGAATTGTCTGCCTTTTTAAAATGGAAGATGATTTTTATCTGTCCAATCTATGGTTATGATAGCGCCCGTTCCGTTTCCTACCGGGAATCGGAACATTCCAAACAAAACAGACAATAATCTACATAAAAAGCAAGCGCTATGTTAACACTCAGAACAAAACTCGCCCTGGCAGTACTGCACGACATACAGTATAAGGATTACCAGTTGAGTACTTCCCTTAATCCTTCACCTTCCGAAATTACATACCTGCTGCAAAAGCTATCAAAAGGACGCCTGATAGCACTGATAGAAAATCGACCGGATAATCAGTCTGATAGCCGCCCCGAATCCTACCGCCTTGCCTGTGCATATCATCAAATCAACCTCCTTTCCATTCTTGAAGCATTGGGAGAAGGCGTTTACTTCAACCGCCCCAGTGACGAAAAATTCTATTCCTGTTATGGGACGACAGCCCGCAAACTGGGCATTGTCAATCAGATGACACGCCTTTATCTGATGGAAATTTCCATAGCCGAACTTCCCGTGAACGAATGCCTTATCGAGAACTCCATACCCCATATTTAAACTGTGCAATAAATCCGAATTGCCATGAAACGACTTTATTTGCTGTTCCTGCTGCTCAGTCTGATGAGTACCGTTGCCTTTGCCCAACGCGTGGCATTGCGCACCGACCTGCTATTGTGGGGAACTACCACACCTAATGCAGGAGTGGAAACCAGCATCAGCCGTCATTTCACAATGGCACTGAACGGGGCTTATAACGCCTGGAAGTTCGGCAATGATATGAAACTGAATCTCTACCTGATACAACCGGAATTACGCTACTGGCCTTGCCGTAAGTTCGAGGGACACTTCCTGGGAGTGCACGGACATTACGCTTACTACAATGTAGGACAGATCCCTTTTTTTTCGGGTATGGAAGACATTATTTACCGGGGCGACCTGTACGGCGGAGGCATCACTTACGGTTACCATTGGGTGCTGGGCGACCGCTTCTCGATAGAAGCCGTAATTGGTGGCGGATATGCCCGCATGGAATATGATAAATACCGGTGCGCGGGCTGCGGCGAGCGCATGGGACATTATAAAAGGAATTATTTCGGGCCTACACGGGCCGGTGTGTCACTCATTTATTTCATACGATGAAAGTTATGGTAATCCTCTGTTGCATACTATGGTTCTGCACCTCTTGCACGTTCGATTTTGACGAACCGGGAGTGTGTCCCTACAATGTACGGCTGAATTACCGCTATGCCGGCAGGCCCGACGCCGGACAACTCTCCATGTATGTGGACAACATCCACCAGTTCCTTTTCGATGCGGACGGAGTGTTGAAGGACATCCGGTTACTGAAAGGTGACAGTCTGGAGTATTGGCAGGGAGAGTTAGCTCCCGGACGATATACCCTCGTGGCATGGGGAAACTGGGGATATGAAAGCGATGTAGTACCCGCACCCCAACCCGGCGTGACGCAAATCCGTGAACTGGCAATGACTTCGGCTACGGGAACACCCACAGGAACATCCACAAGCGAATATCGTTCAAACACCGAAAGGCTATACTATGGATATAGCACGTTTGAGATTCCCGCTACGGGAAATTCAGTGAACCGAACCATCTACCTGACCCACTGTCACGCCGTCCTCCGGATTACCGTACATTGGGAAGACGGATATTATCCGGCGAAAGGAACAGGAGGCTATACATTCCGCCTGCGGGGCGTGCCTTGCGAATACGGCTTTCCGGCAGGTTACGACATACCGCTGGCCGGTGGTGACGGAGCTTTCACATTTCCCTCCATAGGCAGCCCGGTAATATGGCATCAGGCCAAGGCGGCGATGAACTATAACGATGAACTGACGGGAGAATTGGTAACGTATCGCCTGACATCAGGATCACATCCGTTGCTGAGCATCTACCGGGGTAATGAACGGATTATGAAGGAGATTGACTTGCAACTGTTCTTTCGTAAACTGCCTGTCAATCTGGATGAAAACACGGAACAGGAGTTTGACCTGCTGGTAACCATCGGGCAGAAGATTGTGGTAACACAGCTCAGTTCGTCGGACTGGGCGGAAGGCGGAGGACTGGGATGAAAAACAATTAAAAATTAATAATTAAAAATTAAAGAGGCTGGATGAAAAGGATGAAGAAAATAATAGGATGTCTGGTTGGGGTACTGCTGACTGCGGAAGCATGGGCGGGCGGAACTTTAACACTCGGTTCGCATGTCTTTACGCAGGGAGACAGTCTTCACATAGAACTGCTACTCAATCTGAGTGATGCAAAAGCGGGGAATGCGGAGGCTTATCTGTTCACTCCCGTGCTGCGTGGCGCAGGGCGTCTGCAAGAGCTGCCCGCTGTGGTAGTGAGCGGACGTCGCCGTGCCCGTGCCGACCAGAGGCAGCAGGCGCTTCAACCGTCTCCCGGCTATTTGCCTCCTTACCGTACGCTTTATACCCGAAACCGGAAAGACAGTATTATTTATAAGGTATCCGTTGCCTATAGCCCATGGATGGAACACGCTTCATTGGTGTTGATGCGCGAACGACGGGATTGCTGCCGGATGAAGATGCTCGGAGTAGAGCCGGTGATAACCGATCTTGCCCTGACAAGACCTTTCCATGTTCCGCAGGGACAGATATCAGTTTCACAGAGGCAAATGGCCGTTTCACAAGGACAGGCTGTAAATCTGCCGGAGCAGACGGCAATCCCGCAGGCAGTTACAGAAAGACATGAAAATGCTGCCAACCGGCAAGAAACCCAAAGTAGGTCGGACTGTATGCCCTGTACCGAATGTACAGCCATGGTGACTTACCTCACTCCTGATATGGAAACTCAGAAACACCGTTCGGAAAGCGCCACCTTATATATAGACTACCCTACCGGAGTTTATGACGTCCGCCGTGAATTCCACAACAACCGTCCCGAACTGGAGAAACTGGACAGCCTGATGCGTCCGCTCACCGAAGGGAATCTGGCAAATATTTCGAGTATCTCCATCTGCGGCTACGCCTCGCCCGACGGAACATACAAAGACAATGAAATACTGGCTTCCAACCGTGCACGCTGCTTCAAGGAGTATATGCGTGCCACGTATACACCGGGGCACGATCTTTATAAAGTTTCTTCCGTACCCGAAGACTGGGACGGATTGGTGGAACTCCTGCAACGTCGCCCCATGAATCACAGTAACGAAGTGTTATCCCTCATTGCCCGAATCGGCATTTTTGAAGGACGCGAAAAGCAATTGATGGATATGCACGAAGGAACCGTATATCGGGAACTTCTGAAAAGCTATTTCCCGCAGTTGAGACGTATCCGTATCACGGTAGGCTATGAGGCCCGCGCTTTCAATATAGAAGAGGCGGCAAGTCTGATATATACCCATCCCCGCCTGCTATCATTGCAGGAGATGTACCGGGTAGCCGCATTCTATCGCCCCGGCACGGAGCAATATCGTGAAATTTATGAGATAGCCGCCTACCACTTTCCGGATGACGTGCTGGCCAATATTAATGCGGCTTCGGCGGTAATCATGGCAGGTGATCCGGTTAGCGCACGGCAATATCTGAACAAGGTGGCCGATGACCCGCGTGCATGGAATGATTTCGGTGTGCTGGCCTATCTGGAAGGTGACCGGAAGAAAGCAGAAGAATGGTTTCGCAAGGCACTGGGAGTAGAACCGGAAAAGGCGAGGAAGAACCTGAAGAAAATGAAGAATGAAAAATAAAGAACGAAAAACAGAAAACATAATAGAGAATAAAAAGAACGAGGAATGGAAATAAGTAATAACCGCATAAAAGTAACAAGCATGAAAACATTCGCTAAATTCTTTCTGCACTTTTCATTGGTAATGCTGTCCTGCCTGACGACAGGTTGCACCTCCGAAGTGGAAACAATAGGCGCCACTCCCGAAATACCGGAGAACCCGCAGGCCAATGACCCCAACCGCCGTTCGGTGGTAATCTCTCTACAAAACAAGCTGATCCGTGTGACCAATGGAAAATGAAAACAAAGAACTAGAATTGAGCGAGAGACAGCTT
>OLVO01004393.1_pt1 | contig 10613 bp, 15 predicted proteins | sample 1672571 | NCBI WGS metagenome assembly OLVO01 (sample SAMEA3136700, study PRJEB25190) | human gut metagenome | biome: human gut; feature: human-associated habitat; material: faeces | place: Austria | collected 2013 | reverse complement strand
CAGTACGATACTTTTATTGTATCACTAATCGACGGAATGAAAAGCTCTCACTTTGACTTGTACTATTTATATTCTAACACCATTTTCTCATGTTCCGGTGCCCAGTCTCTGTAACCAATGGTAAATACGCCATTGCTAAAGTATATTTGAGCACCATACATTTCTACATCATTCTCAAACTGCTGGCTGACTTCATCTATGAGAACAAAGGTTTGAGCACCATACATTTCTACATCATTCTCAAACTTAGAAAACCATCTTCTGGAACAAAAAGAAAGTTTGAGCACCATACATTTCTACATCATTCTCAAACTGATCAGTCAGACCAAATATATCTTCTTTCGTTTGAGCACCATACATTTCTACATCATTCTCAAACAATGGAAGATATTGAATCGACTTTCAATAAGTTTGAGCACCATACATTTCTACATCATTCTCAAACGGATCACGCAAAATCAGATGCAGTCATTTTGTTTGAGCACCATACATTTCTACATCATTCTCAAACGCAGTCATGCAATATCATGTAATCTTGTTCGTTTGAGCACCATACATTTCTACATCATTCTCAAACTGGCGTACGTTTTAGACTTGTACGAAAACAGTTTGAGCACCATACATTTCTACATCATTCTCAAACGGGGCGTGCCGCTGGCAAGTCGTATGCTATGTTTGAGCACCATACATTTCTACATCATTCTCAAACCAAATACTAGTAGTTTCTATGTCAAAGGTCGTTTGAGCACCATACATTTCTACATCATTCTCAAACTCCTTTTCTTGGAATGATGGGTTTAATTTTGTTTGAGCACCATACATTTCTACATCATTCTCAAACCATAGTTTCAATCCTTTCTAAATTGGTAAAGTTTGAGCACCATACATTTCTACATCATTCTCAAACATTACACTACTCCACTTGAGAGCGGAGAGCGTTTGAGCACCATACATTTCTACATCATTCTCAAACCCTTGATATTTAGAGTTGCAGTCTCGCCACGTTTGAGCACCATACATTTCTACATCATTCTCAAACAATACTGGCGTGAAGTGCTATTTGACTATGGTTTGAGCACCATACATTTCTACATCATTCTCAAACGCTATTTCTCCGGTGTAAGAAAAAATCTTAGTTTGAGCACCATACATTTCTACATCATTCTCAAACTTTGTATTACGTGTTATTCTAGTAAACACAGTTTGAGCACCATACATTTCTACATCATTCTCAAACGCATTGGGTATTTCTGGCGCACTATTTGAGGTTTGAGCACCATACATTTCTACATCATTCTCAAACAGTATTCGCTAGGTCAGAAAGAAAACCGAGTTTGAGCACCATACATTTCTACATCATTCTCAAACGGTTTGCTAGAATGTGTCAAATGCAAGGAAGTTTGAGCACCATACATTTCTACATCATTCTCAAACTTGTGAATGAAATAGGTGCCACATATAAGGGTTTGAGCACCATACATTTCTACATCATTCTCAAACCCAACTGCACACGTCTCGAAAATGCCATCGGTTTGAGCACCATACATTTCTACATCATTCTCAAACAAGTTGGATTTACTTCCGTCAATAATGCTCGTTTGAGCACCATACATTTCTACATCATTCTCAAACATATACATTTGTACCGACTGCATCTAAAACGTTTGAGCACCATACATTTCTACATCATTCTCAAACAACACACACATCAATCTTCCCCTCATACATGTTTGAGCACCATACATTTCTACATCATTCTCAAACACGTGATGAAATCAGATGATACAGATTTGCGTTTGAGCACCATACATTTCTACATCATTCTCAAACAATACTACTGCACCGATCGTAAACATTGGCGTTTGAGCACCATACATTTCTACATCATTCTCAAACACAGCAGTTGCATCAGCAATCCATGCCGGGGTTTGAGCACCATACATTTCTACATCATTCTCAAACAAGCAATGCAGAATCAACCAAATTCCTAATGTTTGAGCACCATACATTTCTACATCATTCTCAAACCTAGCAATAATATGTAGCCAATAAATAGTTGTTTGAGCACCATACATTTCTACATCATTCTCAAACTGTCATATGTACTAGATTTGTACGAAAACAGTTTGAGCACCATACATTTCTACATCATTCTCAAACTGCGTTTCTGCTATATGATTTCTGCCCATGGTTTGAGCACCATACATTTCTACATCATTCTCAAACTGAATATACAATCCCACAGAATGGCGAATAGTTTGAGCACCATACATTTCTACATCATTCTCAAACTCAGTTACGGCTATAAGATTTTCTTCGTTTGTTTGAGCACCATACATTTCTACATCATTCTCAAACGAAAACAGAAATTTGTAGCAAACAGCCCCCGTTTGAGCACCATACATTTCTACATCATTCTCAAACACAAGGCACACACTCATAGCTTGTTCTATCGTTTGAGCACCATACATTTCTACATCATTCTCAAACATGCACTTCGGGTGTGCGTAAAATGCACCGGTTTGAGCACCATACATTTCTACATCATTCTCAAACAGTGCGTTGCGCCATTTTGTCGTTGGTTCTGTTTGAGCACCATACATTTCTACATCATTCTCAAACATACATAAAAGTAATATTGTCAAGTGATTTGTTTGAGCACCATACATTTCTACATCATTCTCAAACAGTTGTAATATCTCTCTTGTCTTGCACCCAGTTTGAGCACCATACATTTCTACATCATTCTCAAACTACTCGGCTATATTCTGTGCTTGTCGCTTGGTTTGAGCACCATACATTTCTACATCATTCTCAAACTACTGAAAAACGGCAAGTATACAAAAATAGGTTTGAGCACCATACATTTCTACATCATTCTCAAACAAAAGGGGGTGAAAACGAATGATCTCATATGTTTGAGCACCATACATTTCTACATCATTCTCAAACCCATTAAATCACGGTCGTTATACCCTAACGGTTTGAGCACCATACATTTCTACATCATTCTCAAACGATAATAATTTACTTGTTGCATATGTTCACGTTTGAGCACCATACATTTCTACATCATTCTCAAACCTTCAGCAATGTAAAAAACTACTCCGCATCGTTTGAGCACCATACATTTCTACATCATTCTCAAACAAAGCCGGTACGTTCGCAAAACTCTGCACAGTTTGAGCACCATACATTTCTACATCATTCTCAAACTTATAAGGCAAATTTGTATCATCTTCACCAGTTTGAGCACCATACATTTCTACATCATTCTCAAACAATGCAACAACTAAAGCGACGATTGCCAACGTTTGAGCACCATACATTTCTACATCATTCTCAAACAAGAATCTATAGATTTGTGTTCCGATGTTTGTTTGAGCACCATACATTTCTACATCATTCTCAAACACAGCTGCACATCAAAGACTGAAACAGTGCGTTTGAGCACCATACATTTCTACATCATTCTCAAACAAGAGCTGTTTGCTCAACCCACGTTGCAATGTTTGAGCACCATACATTTCTACATCATTCTCAAACATGTGAATTTTGTTTATTCTTCGTTACATTGTTTGAGCACCATACATTTCTACATCATTCTCAAACACATTGGAGGTGATAGTAATATATATGTGCGTTTGAGCACCATACATTTCTACATCATTCTCAAACAATATCTAATGAAGAAACAATTAAGGCATGGTTTGAGCACCATACATTTCTACATCATTCTCAAACTAGGGAATAAGTGTAAACACCATAAGCCACCGTTTGAGCACCATACATTTCTACATCATTCTCAAACTATCCACGAACCCATATCATTTATACCATTGTTTGAGCACCATACATTTCTACATCATTCTCAAACATGCTAGTAGTATAACCCCTTTTGCATACTGTTTGAGCACCATACATTTCTACATCATTCTCAAACACAGCAGATTCATTCAAGCGTTGCGTAAACGTTTGAGCACCATACATTTCTACATCATTCTCAAACAGTAGCACTTTCACTATCCCTCATTACTTGTTTGAGCACCATACATTTCTACATCATTCTCAAACGGACTTATAATATCCGAATAATCAATGACAGTTTGAGCACCATACATTTCTACATCATTCTCAAACACGGTATTCCATATTACTAATAAAGTAGTAGTTTGAGCACCATACATTTCTACATCATTCTCAAACACACTTGCACATCGAAAACTGAAACAGTGCGTTTGAGCACCATACATTTCTACATCATTCTCAAACAGACGGCATATTTGAATCGTGTGCAGTAGGGTTTGAGCACCATACATTTCTACATCATTCTCAAACGCGAGTACACAGGATCGCACGTATTCTATGGTTTGAGCACCATACATTTCTACATCATTCTCAAACCTTTAGCATACTTTGTTGTGTAACCAGTGTGTTTGAGCACCATACATTTCTACATCATTCTCAAACTCCTGTTTTATAACCTTTTTTTCTGTTTACGTTTGAGCACCATACATTTCTACATCATTCTCAAACCATTGCGGAAACATAAACAAAAAATTCGTAGTTTGAGCACCATACATTTCTACATCATTCTCAAACTATTTATTCTCTACTAACGCAGAATCTATTGTTTGAGCACCATACATTTCTACATCATTCTCAAACTCAATGCTTTTTTTATTTTATTCAAGTATTGTTTGAGCACCATACATTTCTACATCATTCTCAAACTGGATAGTGGAAAGGAGGCGGTTAAAATGTGTTTGAGCACCATACATTTCTACATCATTCTCAAACTTCATAAGGCAGATCAGGGCTTTTTCATAGTTTGAGCACCATACATTTCTACATCATTCTCAAACTTGTGTAACCAGTGTATGTCGTGTTTTGATGTTTGAGCACCATACATTTCTACATCATTCTCAAACCAATAATGCCGTTTGCTCAACCCAAGCTGAGTTTGAGCACCATACATTTCTACATCATTCTCAAACCGTCCAACGACACATTTTGAACTGATGCAGGTTTGAGCACCATACATTTCTACATCATTCTCAAACATTCATACGTGAATATCTGGAAGAGATCACCGTTTGAGCACCATACATTTCTACATCATTCTCAAACCGTATGCAACCAAAGACAGAGGATGAATATGTTTGAGCACCATACATTTCTACATCATTCTCAAACTGGTTCCTTTTTTATCCTTCGGACACATTTGTTTGAGCACCATACATTTCTACATCATTCTCAAACGAATGAAATCATGCTACAACAACTCCTTTCGTTTGAGCACCATACATTTCTACATCATTCTCAAACCGGCACACCAGATACGGTGCAATGTATCACGTTTGAGCACCATACATTTCTACATCATTCTCAAACGATGCGATAGCGGTACTAATAACGCCATGCGTTTGAGCACCATACATTTCTACATCATTCTCAAACCTCAAATTAGAAAATGAAATGCCATCACTAACATAAAATGTATCTCTGCTGTGCTCAAACACACTTATCTAAATAATAGTATAACGAGATCTTTCTCTTTTTTCAATAGATTTCACAGTTATCCTTATCAATAATATACCACTTCTCACCATCTATTCTACTGTCAATATAATGTTCCATTAATAAAACATTCCATTCTCGACAGCACACTTCTGAATACAATAATTTCATTTCTTCAGCAGAAAAGTATTGTCTTAAATTCCAGAATATTAATAATTTTGGCTTTATCAATTCCTGGAGCAATATACAATATTGCAATAACCGCTCCAAGTCCGTTTCATATTCAGTAACTAATTGAATACCCATAGCTTTCGCCAAACTCGAATAATCAAGTTCCTCATTGATACTGAACTCAAACGAATACTCCACCTCTAGATTACCAAAGAATGTTTGGATATGTGTGTTTAGCTCCTGCCCCTCTCTCCAATGCATTTCGTTCACTGCTTTTTCTGCAAAAGATTTCAAAAAGGCAGTAACCAGCTTTCTTTGATTAACATCTAGCTGCAATGGATTAAATATCATTTCCATGACTTTGCTGATTTTTAATTCTTTATCACCTTCCGACAATACCCAGTTACCGCTATCACCACTTTGCTGAAATATTAATTCCTTTTGAATCTCCCGCCATCTTACCGGCGATTCTACAACACACACTGGTATCAGAGAATCAGCCTTTCCAAATTCTATATCGAAATGAACATCCGGATGTGTTAATTTCAAACATCCCCCTCCCCTCTTTTACCGTGATTACAGTATAATTAACCGTTCATCACTCTGAATCACTTCACTTGTAACTTCCCCGACCAAAAGTTCCATTCGACCATACTGTTTTTCGGTAATCGTCAACATTTGCACCAACCCTTCAGGAGGTTTGTTTTTGCGAACATTATCTTCAATCCTTTGAGCTATGCTGGTATTTAATGCTAACTTGCTATAGATTGACTCCTGCTGCATGACAAACCCACTCTTCAGCAAATATTTCCGAAATCTCGTATATTCTCGTCGCTGCGCACTTGATAGTACAGGAAGGTCGAACATTACTATCACTCTCATGTACCTATAACTCATAAGAATAAAAGGAAAGCTGCGCAATGTCCGACTCATTCAAAGCATCGAATACACTCTTAACATATTGCTTGATCGCATTTAGGATGACAAAATGTTTGCCTTCCATTATTACTTCTTCATTTAGCAAAGCAACTAATTTCATTTTTTGTTCATGCTCAAATTCTATTGGTTTCATTTCACATACCTTTCGATCGACAAGCACACGATACGGCTCCATTAGATCTGAACCCAAATTAAATTGGTTAAACATATTATCATGGAATAACCCCAGCTGCGTAATGTATCCATTCATTACAATTTCACGATTAATTGCAGAAAGCATCAGTGAATATCCATAATTCAATGCTGCGTTAATCGGGCAATCTTGACTCCGTGAGAAATCCATGCCAAACAATGCGTTAAAATATACTTTTGCAGCATGACCTTCACGATTAGTGGCATCATTCCATTGTATCTGTTGAACATAGTCTCTCAGCAGCGCAGCTTCCGTATTCTTCCCCCTTTCCAGCAAGAATTCCGCCTGCTTATTTATTTTCTCACGAACAATTTCCGTCCACACGGCTTCCTTCACAGACTGTGGCCACGTAATTTGTGTACGGATTTTATTGCTTGTATCATGTGAGCCATAATACGAAATCAACTCCGAGGATGGATTTCGCTTATGGTCACAAAATATCACTTTCACCTTCTGTCTCGTTAATTCCGCCAACAATCCAACTGTCAGCGATACAGAAGTAGCTTCCACAAGCAGAAGTGCTATTTCTGAAATATGTATCTTCTGCGTTTTCATCTCACTTCGTACCACTAAATATTGCAATTGCAAATCCAACTTTGCCGTGTTATGCACGACAACAATCCGCCAACTCATATCGTTTTTAGATCAATCACTTGTTCATAGAAACCTGTAATTGATTGGTTGATGATTTTTATATCTTCTAATTTTGATATATCATTATTAAGCACCAATATTCCCGCCTTCCCCGGTCCATCTATTAATTGCAAATTTGCAGCTTGACTGGCACATTGAAATAAATGTAGAATTTCCATTAATATCAGACATTTCTGCTCATTGCTCATAGATTGAAAAATCTCTTTTCCTTTTTCTATCTTTTCTATTTGCGCTGACAGCCTATGCCCATACAAGCTATTTCTTAGCTTATGCAGAAATTCATCATAGAGCTCTTCCAAGACTTCTTGTGTCACTTCACTTTTTTCGGATAGGACAGCCTCTTTATTCTCTTTATAGTCGGCACAATATTTGCCTATCTTCTTTACTATCAACTGCAACTCTTCGCTCAAAACCAGTTGATTTGCTCCCTTAAATAATAATTGCTTTCCTGTTCTTCCCGACAAATGCATCTTAAACCCATCCACGTCAAATAGCGTATTAATCTTTATCTTAAGTATTCGCACGTCTGGATTCACAAGACCGAGTTCCTCCTCGCAATATCGTCTACGAAGCTCCACAGATTCCTCTAAGCTTTTCGCCAAATATACCGGCACGAACTCAATCGTTCTCTTTCTCTCTCCCTTCTTACCATCGGATTCCACCAGCATAAAATAAGCACCACTCGCCTTATTATACGCTCCATATTTCTCAATCGACTGGAGTCTCTCATCGGCACCTCCCTTGATCGGTATCTGTCCTTTCCCTTTCTTCAAAATATTTTGATCAAAAAGCCCTCCTTTCACTTCGTATGCTCTTCTGGTGAATAAAACATTATTCTTTCGCATCCATTTCTTCACAGTACATATTGTCCCGTTATCTCCAGGAATCCATGCTGTTTCATTTCCACGTTTTACCGTTTCATTCTCAAACATTTTCTTTAAGTTGTATGTACGTCCCGGATTGTTGCGCACAAACCAAGCCGCATCCTTTGTAAATTTTACATAGTATGTGTTGCCGACAACAATATTCAAATAGGCATCTTTGGCATGATGGAAATCATTCACCTCACGCACTTTGATCATGTCAAATTTATGCCGGAATTCACTAACTGCACGAGCTTTTGCATAAACGATTTCGGCATCAGGATATGCCTCTTCCAATAAATGCGCAACTGCTTTGGTACTCTGACGTGTCTCCACTAATTGTCTGGCAATAAAACCAGCCAACTCATCTTCACCAAATGGCTCTGTTCTTGTCAATCTCTTATATTTTTCTTTAGAGATCAATCCCTTTTTCAACAGCGTGCTCCATAATGCTTTTCCTGCTTTTCGGTATTCCTCAGAGACCGGGAATGTATCTGTCTTTTTGCTATTTAAATCTCTTTTGACCAATACGCGGTTGTCTATACTATCGTCCATAACCTTCGATTGTGGATATATATGATCAATATCATATCGGTTTGTGAATAACTCATCCAAATCAATGGCATCTCCGGAATACATACATCTTCCCATCTGCGAATAATATAAGAAAAGTTTGTCACTGCGCAATGCATTGTCAGACTCCTTATTTGCCAGACGGTCGTATAATTCCGGTGCTTCCTTTTTGCAGGCTTTGTAAAGATCCAACAACTGGTTTCTTCTAGAAACTTTTCTCACGCCTTTTTCACCGGGCTCTCTTGCAACCTCGACAAAAATGCGTTTTGGTGCACCACCCATTATATTTGTAATTTCCCTTACAATTTTTATAGTTTGCCAAATTGGGCGCTTTACTGCAGGAGACACATAAAGCTCTTCAATGTCTTGATATTCTATCTCTCCTTTTTTCATCTGTCCGGCATTCCATTGCTCAATCTGCTTTGTATAATCGTATTTTCCACTTAAAAGTTTCATTAAGTTCTCATTCGTTTCCCAAAGCGCAGTGATGATATTCATTACTTCACCAGTCTCTTTATTGACTGATTCAATATTTTCCAAAAAGGTGCGCGACAATCTGCCCCACCCTGCATATTTTTTGTTGGCAAGCTGAGCAATCTGTTTGTCAGACAACATCGGATATTTTCTATGAATACGCTGTTTCAACATCTTTTGAGAATCTGCAAATAGCGTAATATCTCTGACGATATCCTCCTGTTCACTTTCCGAAAGGACCCCCGTTCCAACGATCTGCTTAAAATCATGATACGCTTTCAACGAACTCTTAAAATTCTGATCAAATCCGGATAGTTCTTGTTCTTTAGAAATTACGCCGTTGATTCTAAGGTAATCCTTGACCTTTTTCCCTGTTACACGTTGGTATTTCTTGAAAACATTATTATAAATATCCTGCTTAAGTTCCGGAGCTATCAGTTCCCCATCAATGCGCAGATTATTTAGCTCGTTCAATACATTGAATTTCGCATACAACAATGATTCCTTCGGCAAAACATCCTCTCCGATCAGATACGTGCATTTATTCGTCATGCGTTCAATAAATTTCGTTGCACTTTCTTCCTCGTCAATCATTTCTGAAAAATTCCATGGATAAATTTTGCCTTCCTTTTTACGTACAGACCAGCTATGACCACCTTTATCTTGATGCGCCGTGTTCAAAGGTCCTACGTAGTACGGAATGCGGAAGCGGAATATCTTTTGTATTTTTTCCACTGGTGTATAACCATCTTGATCTTTCTCCAACAAAAACGGATAGAATTTCTGTGCGTTGTCCAATATTGCATTCAATTCATTCTCATGCAATTGATAAGGAATAACTCCATTATCGCGAATCATTTGTTTAGGAAATAATGTTCCAAGATCCATCTCTGCTTTTAACTCATCGATTATCTCTTGCCCCATTTCATCCACAGACAGACGATCCAGCTGCTTTTTTAAGAATTTATAAAAATCTTCCTGTGAACATTTTTTCTCAATCGGCTGTTTTTTTCCATTCTTCTTTGCCATGCCAATATAAGCACTATAATTTGCCTCATTTTTCTCAGACACACCAAAAACAGCCTCGTAAACTTCTTTATCCATCCGAAGAAGCTGCTTCACTTTCCGCAGATCATCACGGTGTTTCTCATAGGTTTTAACTTTTGCTTCCGACAAAAAGCGCGCATCCCCCAGTATATCATGCAATACCGTCCAATCATACACAC
>OLVO01004385.1_pt1 | contig 10623 bp, 5 predicted proteins | sample 1672571 | NCBI WGS metagenome assembly OLVO01 (sample SAMEA3136700, study PRJEB25190) | human gut metagenome | biome: human gut; feature: human-associated habitat; material: faeces | place: Austria | collected 2013 | reverse complement strand
GTCCGCCCAATCCGCGTCGTCCGCGTACCTATCTCTAACTATCATTTTCCAAAACGCGCCCGCCTATACCCTGCATAAATCATCAGCGCAAAAGCACAGGCGTACGTAATGAAGACGGCAGTCAGTCCCGGCGGTGTATCACCTCCACCATACGAATGAAGGCCGGACAGGTAGTAGTTCACACCGAAGTAAGTCATCAGTACCGAAGCAAGGCCCAGTACGGACATGACGCTGAATGCATAATCCGAACGAAGAACGGGAAGAAAGCGTGCATGCAGGATAAAAGCATAAACCACCATCGTAATCAATGCCCAAGTCTCTTTAGGGTCCCAGCCCCAATAACGTCCCCATGACTCATTTGCCCAAACAGCACCAAGGAAGATGCCTGCCGTCAGCAGATAAAGCCCTATATGCAGGGACATTTCATTGATGATGCGGAGTTCACGGATATGGGGCTGCAACAAGGCAACTTTCGACGGATTGCCGGCACTCATGAATGCAAGGGTAAGCAGACCAAGCAGGAAACTGATACCGAAGAAGCCATAACTTGCCGTAATTACCGCCACATGTATCATCAGCCAATAAGACTTCAACACCGGCACCAAGGGAGTGATTTCGGGGTCCATGAAGTTCAGGTTGGCAACAAACAGGATGATACCTGCGAAGAAAGCCGCCAAAGCCAACGTCATGAAGGAACGCTTGATACACAAAAGTCCCGCCAACGCTGTAGCCCAGGCTACATATATCATGGACTCATAAGCATTGGCCCAAGGAGCACGCCCGGATATGTACCAACGGATGCCGATTCCGGAAGTATGCAACAAGAAGATCAGCACGACCAACGCCACCAAGGGAATGATAACGGTTTTAACCCAGCGTCTGGGTTTCAGCAACTGCCCTACCACGAATATCAATAATAACAGTCCGACCGCCATATAACCCATAGCCGACCAGAAGAATAAACGTGCTTTATTATAAAACAATTCCCACGACACTTGCTTCTCCGTCAGCAAAGGTGTGGCGCTCTGCTTCTGTTGATACACGTTCATCATGGAAAGTACCTCTCCTGCGCTCTCCCATGTACCGGTACGCAAGGCATCAAAAGCCTCTCCCAGATACCACGGCATGATTTTTGATACGAACAGAGAGTCTTTCCCGGAATACACACTTAAATCATCTCCCGGAGAATACCATTTACCACTCGTATCTCCCGGTAACGGGAACAGTGCAAACATCTTTCCTTGTTGCAGGGAATACAGGATATTAATCTTTTCGTCCAGCTTTAACAGATCCTTTTCAAGCCGCGAACGTTCGGCTACCGGACGGGAATATGCCTTGTCTACGGCATCGGAAATCAGATAGCTGCCATCTTCACTGAATACATCAAAGAAACGGATGTATTTACCTTCGGGCAGAGAATAGGCTTGCGGCAATTCTTTATTAGTCTGGCGGATAAAAGGAATATTTCCCCAGTAAGACGGGTTCATAAGAAAACCGATAATGACTTGTTCGGAACTAAGTCCTTCGAAAGTATCGCTACGGTAGATCTTGCGCAAGAGTTTGTTCGTATAAGTATCTACAGGTTCAATACGGCCTGTAGGACATTGTATCTGCATTCGCCCCCATTGCTCAGCCTGTTCGGCAGGGATGGTGTTCTTCAGCAGATGTTCCGTTTCTGCCTTTTGCGCAAAGGAAAGGGTGGGAAGAAAAGCCAGTAACAAAAGAGGAGTCACCCGTTTCAATTGTTTTGCCAGTTGGCGGAAACGGGACTTTTTATCTGCCAGGGTCAGCAGCATACCGGCAAGCAGCAACAGATATCCGGCATACGTAATACCTGTTCCTGCCGTATCATTATTGACGGTCAAGATGGTGCCCTGTTCATCGGCATCATAGGAGGACTGGTAGAGCCGGTATCCCTGCTCATAAATCACCTTATTCATGTAGATGTGTTCGCTCCGTTCTCCCTCTTCCGTATGAATGGTAAGGAAACTCTCAAAAGAAGAAGGGCTGTGAGAACCGGGATAACGAACCAACTTAAAGTCATCCAGGCGGATGGAAAAAGGCAACGGGCGTTGGTCTTCCGTTGTACGCATTTGGGACACGGTTTCTCCTTCCCTGATATGCACAATTCCCTCAAAACCAAACATATTGGTCACCAATGCTCCCAACAGTATTACAATAAAAGAGATATGCAACAGTAAGACTCCATATTTGCGCTGGTTCCACAGACGGGCTTGCCAGGCAGTAGCACAGAAATTGAGAATCAAAAGAAATTGCAGAAGATAGAAAAGCGGATTGTTATAGATTATTTCCCTTGCCATCGCCGTCCCTTGCGCCTTCTCGACAAAAGTTGCGGCAGCCAGCAGGATCACATAATGCACCAGCAATATCAATGTTATCTTCCACGAGGTGAACATTGCTTTCAGGGAGGAGCTTACTTTTTTCATGTGCGGATATATCCTTTCAATTGTTTTATGATCTATCTGTCATTCTATTGAAACATTCAACGTAACCAACAATTCTGCCAGTGCCGGTGGTGTCAGTTGCTGGGCAGCATCAGAAAGAGCTTTCTGCGGACAGCAATGCGACTCGATAAACAGACCGTCGGCGTGCAAAGATATGGCTTTCTCGCAAATAGCCGCCAATAATTCACGTTTTCCTCCGATATGGCTCGGATCACAATAGAAAGGCAAATCAGGAAAATGAGTATGAAAACGTTCCGCCAATTCCCAAAGGGGGGCATTGCGGTAAGGAGAACTATCTACCGTGCAAAAGCCACGATGAATGATGCGGATGTCTTTCAGTCCGGCCTGTTGAAGGCGTTCTACCGCACCAATCCATAAGTCTACGTCGGGACATACAGGATTCTTCACCCATACCGGCATATCGCACCCGCGCAGGGATTCTGCCAGTTCGTGCATCATAAAAGGGTTGACCGTAGTACGTGCACCAATCCAGATCATATCCAGACCGGCTTTCTGTACAGCTTCCACGTGGCAGGGAAGTGCCACCTCAGTCATAACCCGAAGTCCCAGTTCCTGTTGTATCTCTCGCATCCAATCCAGTCCTTCTTCGCCAACTCCCTCAAATGTTCCACAGCGCGAACGGGGCTTCCACAAGCCGGCACGCAGAATGCCAACGCCCATCTCTTTCAATCCTCTTGCTGTTTCCAACATCTGTTTACGACTTTCCGCACTACACGGACCGGCCACTAAACCTATAGTTTTCATATTTACTTATATAGTAGCTACAACAACTACGGGCTGCAAGCTACGAGTACCTTTCGGCATAGTAACCGAAGTATCTCAGTTCTCCTCCTCCCGGGAGGAGGGGAATTGAGATAGTCTATAAATAACACGCCGAAAGGCACTCGTAGCTTCTAGCTCGTAGCTGGTGTAGCTTATTCTCTAATCTTCGATAATCACACGGAAGCCTACATTATATACTTTCTGCCAAGGCAGATACGATCTGCGGTAGTATGTGGTGGACGCTTTCGGATGATCATTCCATGATCCGCCTCTAACCACTTTCTCCGTACCCGTACCTTGCGTCTTTTCATTGTAAGGATAAGGCAGATAATCAGAGGATGTCCATTCGGCAACATTACCCTGCATGTCATAGAGTCCCCACGCGTTAGCCTGGTATCCACCGCCTTTCACCATCAGCATATTGCCGTCATCCACACCATTTTCTTTAGGTTGATAAGTGTAGTACTTGTACCAAGGATCATTTTCCCGCATCGGCATCGGATTCACTCCTTTTACCGCCATCAGATTCAAATGCTTGTCAGCCAGATTCTCAAACTTACCAAAGTCTGTGTTTAAAGAACCATACCAGAACTCACCGTCGCTACCTGCACGGCAGGCCCACTCCCACTGAACCTCGGTAGGAAGAGTAACAGTCTTACCGGTCTTTTCACTCAGTTTCTTGCAGAATGCCATTGCCTCTTCCCAGCTCACACGGATAGCAGGCTGTTCAGGGTTATTGGCAGGATAGCCTTGGTGTACATGGTCTTTCCATAATTGGCGGATGAAGCGGCTGTCATGTTCCGGGAAGATTGTGCGGAACTGTTCATTGCTGACTTCGATCTCACCCATCCAGAATCCTTTCTTCACAACTTGCTTATGAGCAGGAGAGTAATCGGAATGACCTCTGTTACTACCCATCACAAACGAACCGGCAGGAACACGGACAAAATTCATCTTTACGCCCGGAGCCAATTCAATGCTCATCTTCGTTTCTCCTTCTTTGGCAAGCATAGTCTGGGCAACAGCCTTATCAAACGGCCAGCCTTTGACTTTTACATCCTTGTCTTTATACTCCTTCTTTTCCGGTTTCACTGGAGCCGGTTTCTCTTGTCCTTCCAAGTATTTAGCATACGACCGGATCTCAGCCTGCCAGTCTACACCGGAGCGCGCATATTTCTCCGTCAATTCCGTACGGCGGCTGATTTGTTCCACTCCCTTAAATTCATTGGCTTTAAACTTGCCATGATAAGGAGCATTGAAGTCAATCCAGTTGTACAGAGCTTGCCATTCTTTGTCAGTCAGTTCCACTCCATGATGTCCCGTCTTTAATATCTTGATCAACGGACTCACGGAAGCATGATATTCATACGGATCGAGCACTTCAATCTCCGCTTCCGGACCTTGACGGTACACATAAGGATGCAGATTCAAGTAACTGACTCCGAAACCGGAGAACTTATCTATCTTCCCACCTGTAAAGTCAGCCAGTTTATTGGAACCATCGTGGCAGGCGATACAAGCACGATCCAGCACAGGTTGTACTTCCAGATCGAAAGTGAAAGAACGTACTCCACCTTCCGGCTTCGTAATTTCATGGGGCGCCATAGCCGAAGCTTTCACACGTTTCGGTATAGGCAATTGATTCTGGTCTTCGTGGCAACCTACACAAGAAACAGTTTCTCCCGGCATACCGGTCAGCCAGCTACGCATCCACTGAATGGCACGTCCTTCCGAATCCAACGGCTGCAATGAGATCGGGGTATTGGCAGGAATCTTAAATATCGCGGAACCGTCTTCTTCTACAGGAACGGTACCCAACAAACGCTTGATATCCCAACCACTCTGAACACCTTGTGCCCAATGGTCGGACGGAGTTCTGTTATAAGCATATTCATAAGCAAGCACACGGAATGCTTTTACTGTACCACGGGGCACACCTTCCAGGCCTTCACCCTCGTATATATCCTGAATGAATACGGTAGCCTCTTTACTGGCCAGATTAATCTTTTCAGGAATCACCGGAGGTACCGGACGCTGCACAACCGGAGTCGGGCAAATAAGACCTTCCCCTTCAAATTCGGCAATCAACGTGAGGTTATCGTATATATCAATCAGATAGACTCCCCACAGGGCACTTTCATTCAGCTTAGCAGTAACCAGGAAATATTTATCCGTCAATGGATAAGGCTTGATAAACTGAGGCCATACGCCATCCACCAAACGGTCTTTTACAATCGGTTCTATCTTACGGTCGCGGAAAGGCAATTCCTGTAACATACCTTTCTCTGATTTACGGCTCTTTGAAGGATCAAACAACATCAAACGACCGGAACGTGTCACACCATGGTGACCGGAAATCACACCGATAAACTGTGATGAACCACCGGGCAGCGGTTTGGCATCGAACGTACTGTTCGGGAAGTAAGAGCCACTACCATACAAAGACTTCTGCTCCGTTCCGTCCGGATTCATGTGCATTACAAAGCGAGAGAAATAGTGAGTCAAATCCGTATATTCCCAACGTGTGTACATGATACGGCCATTATTCATAACCGTTGGCGCCCAGTTAGCATCCTGGTCAAAAGTCAGACGACGCAAAGAACCATCTTTCGGATCATACAGGCACATATTACCTACCTCATCATTACCATTCACACAAGGTACACCGTTATAACCGATATTGGATACAGCGATAAGCTTGCCGGAAGGCAAATAAGTGGCATCAAAGAATTCCAGATCTTTTTCCGGGGTTTCTATGAGCTTCTTCAAACCGGTACCATCCAGTTTCACTTCAAATACTTGCCAGCGGCGGTCGGTATCTACCATAGAGAACATCAGGCGTTCAGCATCCCAATGTAGTTTCAAATCAGGAACAGAAGAACCGTTGGTAGGTTTAAAGATAGTACGAGTCTTAACATCTCCACGTAAGTTGGATAACTCTGCAATCTCAGCATTAAAACCACCGCGTGGAGCGGAAGTCTGGTTAGACCAGTTGTTATTCTGAGTACCCAGAGCACGCGGATTCACCTGACGGGCAGAAGTACCTATCTTATAACGACCGACAATGATCTTATCCATATCCAACGCTGTATTTGCCAGCAAGATATCACGCTTCAGTTGCAAAGCTTTGTTGGCAGCTTCCAGGGCAGAAGCCTCATTCTTATAAATGCCGGAGAATCCTTTTCCGGTCAGTAGCTTCAGTTCAGCAAGCTTAGCCTGGTTCGCATTCTTATCATAACCGGCATCTTTTGCCATATCGTTATAAGCTTCTTCAATGGCACGCATATTCAGCCAACTCAAGGACTCCTGCAACTGATATACTTTCATAGCCTCCTGTGCCAGATTCAAATAGCCGATAACCTGATCATCCAAAGTAGGTTTAGAAGCAATCTGGGCAACTTGTACTGTAAAATAGGATTTATCATTCAGCAAATTAATAACTTCCGTCGCTATATGCTTTTCGATACTGGCATCATGGGTTGTAACCAGTGCTTTCATATCGCTTCCGCCGAATGGCAGAAACAAAGTAGCCTCAGTCGGATATTTAGCAACGATATCCGAAGCAGCTTCCGCGCCGGTAATCCCTTGGAGACGGAAAATCACCGTACCCGCAGAAGAGCGGTTCTCCAATCCGATCTCTGCCTCAAAGCGGGTATATTTCTTATCCAGAGGAACCACGATTTGCGCATTGGCATTCGCCATGATCGTGCGTTTATAGGTTTTGCCTTTCATGACTACATCCTGTCCCTTGGCATTCTCATTAAAACGCAGACTGCCGCTACCTGTTTTCTTGAAAATACTTTTCAGGTCGTTCAACCAAACAGAAGAGCCATCTGCCGCCACTAATTTAGCATTTGCCCATACAGCCTGATCATCTCCTGTACCATCTACAGTACCCCAGGTATAAAGCACCATTTCATCCAGTCCGGTTATATCCGCCGAGAAAGGCACTGCCGCCTCTTTTGCCTTAATCACCTTCGATGCAATCGGCAAACAGGTCTTTTGCATTTCCGCATGGGCCTGATTCTTAGCCGCAGCAATGCTTTCCGCCCACGTAGCAGGCGCTTTCACCTTCGCACTCGCCCTTCGCTGTGCCATAGTGGGAAGCGACAAGGCAATGCATACAGACATTACTAATAATTTCTTATTCATAATACTTTGTTCTAAAGTTAATCTCCTATTTTAAGTCCGGTAAGCGGAAATTGTCTATATAGCAGGCAGCGGATATCTTACCGACATTCTTCTTATCATGCAAGCTCCACACCACTTTACCGTTTTTATCTATCTCTATCAATTGCGGCTCATCCACCGTGGTATCTTTCGTATGTCCGTACCAGTTACAAATCAATAGATTCCCATTCTTCAATTGCAGGATTTGCCCTACAAACAATAAAGCAACTCCTTCAATATCCAGTGCATTCACCCGTTTCAACTCTTCGCCTGTCTTGCGGTCGATTACGATGTAATAATGGTTGTCTCCACAAGGCAACAGCAGATTTCCGTTAGGAAGTTCAAGAGATGAGAATGCCTTGCCTTCAATCTGATGTTCAGCAATGATCTTCCCTTTACGGCTTACTTCCAGCACTTTCTGTTTCGCCATTACCGGTATCAGATAATTGCTGTTCCGGAGCTGGAATACTTGTCTAAACTGGCTGTGGGGTCTTTCCACTTCCAGATTCAATGTTACTTTGTTTACTTCTTTGCCTTTCTTATCCAATTCTATGAATTGGGCAGGAATACCACATATTCCCAATAGTACGCCACCGTTCTGCAACAAGGTGGCTGATTGTAATTCCGTCTTATCCGGTGTTTTATAATCCCAGACCACCTGATGGTCCCATGTCACGAGTTTTGCTCCCCGCTTATACGAATACAAGATTTCTCCCTTTTGAGTCAAAGCAACTGCATTACATTCTTCCCCTTTCTCCAGAGCATGCTGCCATTCCACTTTTCCCGTTTGTTTATCCAACAGCAGGATATTCGGATTTCCGGAACCGGCAACCAAGAGTTTATCTTGTGCTGCCGCCCGAAATCCCATGGAAAGAATGATCCCAATAATTATATAAACCCTCATCATTCTTCTTGTAATCAGTGTTACTTATTCTTCAGTTCATTGAACAGTTCGAGTGCTTGTTCCGGTTTCAGATTTTCATGTACTACCGCATGAACGGCCTGTATCATAGCAGCGGGAGCTTCTGACTGGAACACATTACGTCCCATATCCACACCGGAAGCACCTTCGCTGATTGCCTTATAGCACAATTCCAACGCTTCCAGTTCAGGAAGTTTCTTTCCGCCTGCAATCACTACAGGAACAGGACATGCTGCCACCACTTTTTCAAAACCATCACAATAATAGGTCTTCACGATATTCGCCCCATTCTCGGCCGCGATACGGGAAGCTAAACCGAAATAACGGGCATCACGTGCCATATCTTTACCTACAGCCGTCACTCCCATCACCGGTATTCCGTAACGGGTACCTTTATCCACTGCCTTGTACAGGTTGGCAACCGTTTTTGCTTCGTGAGCTGCATCACCGATAGACAACATGATTGCCATGGCCGATACATTCATACGTATCGCATCTTCAACGTCAATCAAGACATTGTCATTCAGTTCTGTAAGAATAGAAGTACCGGCATCCGAACGAATAGGTTTATTGGTGCTGGGCGGTATCACCGTACGAAGAATGCCGCGTGTACACATCAGACAGTCTGCATATTCTATCAACGGAACGATGTTCAAATCAATACGTTCCAAACCGGATGTCGGTCCCATAATGAAACCATGGTCAAATGCCAGCATCACGGTTCTGCCTGTCTTCGGATTGAAGATACGTGATAAACGATCCTTCATCCCCCACGGAAGATGTTCCGCTCCCTTCACATGAAAACTATTATTAGTAGAAGCTACCCCCAAACCGAAATTGCAGCCTTCTCTTAAATCATCTAAATCAGCCATTTCTTATCTTTTCATTAGTTATTTACTATAAAGCTTTTGCAAACGCATCAAACATGCACGACCAGGATGAAGCCCCTGAATCCGCATAACCGATAGAGCGTTCGCCGTAATTACGGGCACGTCCGAAGTTTGCCTTCATATCTTTAGTAGCTTCAGCACCTTTCACAGCTGCTTCGGCACCCGCTGTCAGGATAGCCTTCACATCAGCAGAATCACAAGCCTGAATGGCTTCCACCGCTGGTATCAGGGCATCCATCATTGTTTTATCCCCCTGTTTTGCTTTTGTTTGTTTCCTCACACCTTCAAGTCCACCTGCAAACATAGCCTTTACACCCGCCACATCCAGTTCGGTACCTTCCGCATGGTCGCTCATTCCCAGGAAGAATCCACCCAGTAATGTGCTGGTCGAACCACTGATCTCAAGCATCAGGTTAAAACTCATGTCATTCAGCATCGACTTAAATTCAGTGCCCTTATCAGCCGTAGCAACAAGGGCGGACATGGATTGAACGATAGCTGTTCCATGGTCGCCATCTCCCAATACCGCATCCAGTTTTGAGAATTCGTCGGAGCGCTCCGTAATGCACACCAGCGCATTACGAAGCATCTTCTTGAAATCATCTATAGTCAGTTTATCCATCTCTTATTTACCGATAGTCGTCCAATAAGGAGCATTAGACATTTTATTGTTCAGATAATCGATATGATCGTCATCCAGCAAACCAAGAATCATCTGGAAACCTGCCTGTTCCTGAACGGTCAGCAACTCACCGATACGGGCAGCAGCCACTTCGATGCCGGCATTTTCCAACACCTGATGCGCTTTGCGATAAACGATATTCATCTCCATGTGCGTAGTTGCCCCTACACCGTTAATGATTAATAAAGCCTTGTTACCGGCTTTCGGCTGCAGCTTCTTCATCAGCAAACCGATCATTTCTTCGGCTGTTTCATTGGCAGAAACCAATTGCTTGCGACCGCCACCGCCTTCTCCATGCTGCCCCATACCGATTTCAATTTCACCGTCCGGAAGATCGGAGATGGTCATGCCGTTTTGCGGATGGGTACAGGACTTCATAGCCACTGCCAACGTAGCCAAACGTGCATTGAAGCGTTCACCTATTTCAATAATCTCGTCCAGTGACTTACCTTCTTCAGCAGCAGCTCCAACGATTTTGATCAAAGGAACACAACCTGCCAGACCGCGACGATCTTCATCCGGTGCATCCAGTCCGGCACTGATATCATCGTGTGTCAGGATAGTCTTTACCTTAATGCCTGTACGTTCAGCCAACTGGCATGCCATGTTTGCACTCATGATATCGCCGGAGTGGTTCAATACCACAAGCAAGATACCAGCCTCACGTTTGAACATCTGCAAGGCCTGGAACAAACGTTGTGCACCCGGAGC
>OLVO01004378.1_pt1 | contig 10643 bp, 10 predicted proteins | sample 1672571 | NCBI WGS metagenome assembly OLVO01 (sample SAMEA3136700, study PRJEB25190) | human gut metagenome | biome: human gut; feature: human-associated habitat; material: faeces | place: Austria | collected 2013 | reverse complement strand
AAATTAATGTAGGAACCGTCAGACGCATGTTTTGATATCCTTGTGCTAGTACCTCTTCCACCTGCTCTTTTGTTTTCCAGTATTCCGGAGATACCTGTTCGTTCTTAGGCAGTACGTCTAGCCAATCATTACAACTGGAAGTCAGCAAAGTTGCTCCGGCCATTGCTATGTATATTAATAATTTCTTCATTTTGTTATCGTATTAGAAACTTAAGTTAAAACCAAAAGTATATCGTCTGGACACAGGTGTCGTTGCACCGTCCGTAGCCAGGTCTGTCGGTCTCGACGGTAGGTTTACTTCCGGATCCTGACCGGTGTAAGAAGACCAAGTAAACAGGTTGTATCCTGTAACGAAACATGTCAGTGAAGTGATACCCAATTTATTGCAAATGCTTTTCGGAAATGCATAATTCAGTGTCAACTGTTTCAAACGAAGGAAGGAAGTATCTTCCACAAAACGATCAGAACCTAAATAGTTGAATCCTTCGCCATACAATGCACGCGGTATATCTGTAATATCACCTTCGTTCTTCCATCTTCTCAACACAGCCGTACTCTGATTGGCGTTACCGTGCATGGACTCATTATTCATACGAGCCGTATTCACGACTGACTGTCCGAAACGTCCGTGGAAGAAAGTATTGATAGAAAATTGTTTATACTTGACAGTCAATCCCGCACCACCAGTCAATGTCGGATTGGCATTACCCAAATAGACAATATCATATTGATTGATAACACCGTCATGATTGATATCTTCGTACATCGCATCTCCCGGCTGACAGGTAGCTGTCAGGTTTTTCATTACGATTGGTCTACCTTTTGCATCATTCATTACATTTCCTTCAGCATCACGTGCATATGTTGCATCGGTGTTTTGATATACTCCCTTGTAACGGTATCCATAGAACGAACCGATAGGGCGTCCAACTTCCGCACGGGCAGCATATGCCCCATTCTTTGGTGAATAATTCTCCTGTACCATATTGGCAGGTAGCTCAGTAATCTTATTTTCGTTGCGGCTAAAGTTCACATAACCGTTGATACGCCAGTCTTTATTCTCAAAGATTACGACATCTGTACGGAACTCCCAACCTTTGTTCTCCATTTTACCTGAATTAAAATAACTAATCGATCCGAAACTAGTGGTTGAAGGTAGTTTGTAGTTCTTTTGCAGCAAATCTTTCACCGTCTTATAATAATAATCGAATGTAAATCTTAAACGACCTTTTAATACGGAAGCATCCAGACCATAATTATATTCGGTAGAGGTTTCCCATTTCAAATTATCCAACTCGGCCCATGATTTTAGAGGAGTGTATTTGTTGATTAGTTCTCCCACAACTTGCGCCAGGTCCTCTTTATTGATTAAAATCGGATTGCCGTTCTTATCCAAAGCACGTACATAATTTATCTCTTTTTTCTGGGGAAGTGCGCTTTCGACTTCCTTCATTGTTTTTATAGCTCCCATGATTATTTGAATTTAAATTGAACATTGTTTTAATCCTTTTTGAACACCACATCCTGAATCTTCCAGTTCCAGGTCTTATCATCCTTCTTTCCGCTATTATGGAAATTCAGGGCTGACTTGATGATGTTTTCTTTCAAATCGTTTTTCTTGAACTCGACTTCCGCCTTCTGCGGAAATTCCTTTACCTGCGCGGTATCTATCGAGATAACCAGTGCAACCAATAATGTGTCTAACATAATCCTTTTTATTAACATTAATAATCGAATACCAATCTCCTTAATACGCTGCCGACCGCTATGCCGGCAGCATCCGCAAGTATGTCCAGCCAGTCCCAGCCCGAACCGACCTTGCAGTTCTTCTTATACATCCAGTCAGCGGCTTCTTTCGTCACGCCTGCCGTAACAGCACAGAGTTCACCCGCTGTCAGCGTGATGGCAAGGCATGCAAGAAAATGCAGCAGCTTGTCGTTAATTCTTAAAAGCATATCCATACAATACTTTTTTAATTACGCAATCGGGTATGCTATAATACCCGTATCTGAAACCCCCAATACATTCCACTGTGCCAATGAACCACCTATCGATGCAATACATTCCAAATGAGCACAGCCGTATGCAGGAATATATATACCGGGGTCGCCACTTCCCCATATCTTTACTTTCGTATCACTGACATTAAAAATGGTGAGTGAACGCCCGCCCCAAAAATCGTAATTAGGGGACAAAGCCACCTGGGGCAAGCCACCGGTCAATACCATGTGGTCCATAAAGGTCTCTGCCGTATCAGGAAGTTTCCACATCTGCCCGTTTCCGACAATATCAGGGGTAACACCCCTCTCTATAGTGACCTTATTCAAATGCACCTTTCCCGAAAAGTCCACATCGCCTTCCTTTGTCCAGCTTACCGCTCCATTGGCTAATTTCCCGCTTCCATCCTTATTCAGAAGGGTTTTCCCGCCGGCAATATTGACACTACCACTTTTTAAATCACCTGTAAAAGTCCCGTCTGCACCATCCAGGTGCTTCACCTTCAGCTTATCTACGTCGATGAGGTCTGCGTCTATCTTCCTGGCAAGCAAAAGCTGCGTGCCCAGTAGCGGGTATTCCTGGATGGATTTCCAGGAAGTAGTGTCCGGGTTCTGAGCCACGTCAAAGAACGGGTGTTTATCACTGTTTCCCGGTACAGGATTCATCCACATGAATACAAACCCCTTGTCCTTATCCAGGAAATATTCCCCGTTCTTGTATTTGAACGGCAGCGGTTTCCAGTCACCCTCGACCGGGAACGGGGACGGGTTCTGCCGAACAATACTGGCCCTCTTCTGAGCAAGAAGGGTCTCGCGGGCACTATCACGGTACGCTTCCACAATCACGGAATCCGCATTGCCCCACTTGTCAGACGGAAGGTAGTATTCCCATTCGGACGATGCACCGGGGGAATCCGCCGTACCGAGGTCCTTGCCGGCCGACTGGACATGCAGCCGCCAGAATACATCCAGCAGGGCCGCATCAGCCCCGCTGCGGTGCAGGGCTTTCAGCTTCAGCGGCATCATCTGTACATTGTTACAATCCACAGAGATGGCAGCCGGCTGGCACTCGATGTCAACGTATTCCACCGGGTCAGGCTCACGTACCGCCACGACACTCAAAAACGCTGTCACCATCATAGCTCAATAGGATTTGTATTCGTGGCGATTACTCTGAATGTCTTGGCCCGCGCCGCATCCGTATAGGTCAGTGCAATATCCTTTCCTTGGAACTTGTTGCTATCCTTTCCCGACAGCGTGAACGGATTGTTCTCGCCATCGAATGTGGCGAAGTCCCAGCTTGCCACCGCCACTTCCTCTCCGGACTGGCGTTTATAGGCATACGGCGTCAGTATTCCCGTCTCTCCCGGATATATCTGCCCGTCAGAAGCAAGCCCCTTGACCTTGAATGCCGCCAGTATAGGGTCGCTAAGGTCGAACACGGTAATGAAGCCCTTTGCTATGACCTTCGCATTCTGCACAGCTTCACAGCTTACCACCAGCGAACCGTCAATATCATTCGCGGCAATGTTCTGGATTCCCTGAGTTCCGAGGTTGGCCTCTCCCGATGGCAGTTGCTTCTTCCATTGCAACGTGATATTGCCCAAATCGTTGATAAGGTCTCCGCCACTGTACAGCGATGCCTTCAACGTCAGCACTTCGGACGGATTGATTATCTGCGTACCCTTGTCAGAAGTAATGAATAACTCATACTGTTTACCCGATGATTCCTGGATGACAACATCCGTCGCAAGCTCGTTGAATGCGACCGTATGCCCGCCGATTTCAACTTCACCGGAAACGGTTATGCGGTCATTGTCATATCCGGAAATGGGCACGAGGTTCTTCATCACCCGAAGTCCCATCATGGGATAGGACTGCGAGTCCACACTGACATTGTATCCGGTTACGCGCTTGAAAGTACCGGCAAACTGTTCCGTAGTACACAGCCCATCCTCCCCGAATGCAAGTTCGGTACCGTTGTACTTGAAAACAAGCCTGGAAGGAATAAGGATGCGCCCGCTGCTCACGTCACGTAACACGACAATGACAATAGGGCGTTTGTCCTCTGCGAGTGCTTCAAAGTCCGGCGTATACTTGTCGCTACCCTTTGTCCATGCCTGGATAAGAGGTCCGTTATCCACGCGTACATACCCGTTGACGGTTGTTCCGTTGCTCACCGCCACGATAGCCAGTGAAGCGGTCACTTGATTCTGGTTCATCGTCTGCCTCCTTTCCTTTTTCCGTCAGTCTTTGCCCCGGCCGGCTGTTCCGGACCGGTCACGCTGCCATCACCCTCTTCCGACGCCCCGCTGTCGCTGTCCGGATTCTGCTCCTGGCTGAAACCGGGGTCTATTTCCTCTTCCTCTTCGGGTGTCACACTGAAACCGGGGTCGATGTCCTCTGAACCCTGCATCGCTTCCTGCTGTTTCTCTATCAGTTCCTTTAACTCACGTGCAGAACCAATGATGTCGATGTCAAGAAGAGTACCCACATTTCGCATCTCACTGATAGGAATGTACACCCTGCCATCCGGAAGGGTATTCATTATCCCAAAGAATTTGCCTTCGAGCTTTGCCTTTTCTACAATTACGTACATATTGATTAAAGTTTAAAGTTATTACTATTCATATACCGGACCCGTGGCAATGAATACCGTCTTTCCGTCAACCTGTGAGGAGATAACGGCACCTTCCTCGTCTCCCATCAGGGACTCACCTGTGAGAAGCCCCACTTCCGCCCACACCTGGAAGATATGTCCTGCCGGGAAACCCTTGTCCGCCGGAATGAACTCCAACGTCCGCCCACCGGTTGCCAGCACCTTCTCCGGCTCGCCCGGCTTGGCACTCTGGCCTTTCCAAATGATGCGGAAAAGGTCATCGTACTCTGTACCGTACTCGCGGCGGTTGTCGAAGATGCGTACCTCATAGGCGCTCGGCTGCTTCATATCATCGGAAAGGGTAAAACCCTTTGTTTGGATAATTTCGCAGTTGAGGGAAACGGCCATCTCCGTCTTTACCTCAATAACCTTTTCCAGCCGCCCGTCCGTAGGGGCCTGCGGTCTGCTGCCCGCATATTCACAGGCGCGGCAACGGAAGCTTGCGCCAGTCACATATTTCGCCTGGTATACCAGCTTACGGGTGTACACTCCGTTCCCGTCATGGCAGACGATGCCGGGGTCATCCGGCGTAACCGGGCGGTATGCTCCGTCTTCGAGGATGTCCCAGAAGTATGCGGCGTGTTCATCATCCACCGGTTCAGTGCCTGTATAGAGCTGCGGTTCTATCTCCCTGTCCCAATAACCGGAACGGTCGGCCAGGCGAAGCGGGTCGGTCACCATCACGGAATCCCCCTTCAGGCGCAACGAATACGCCTTGTTGTCGTACAGGTGCGAATACGACCTGATGCTCCTTTCGACCCTGACCTCGCGGTTCGTGCGCGGGTCCGTGAATATCGCGATGCCGAAATACTCCACCGGCTTCTCCGGCGGCGTGTTCTTCCGGATGGTAAGCGCATATTTGGGCACACCGCCGCTGCCGTTGGAAATGCTGTAATACTCGCCCTCGACGATGCGGTTGGCCGACTTGTCACGGGGTGCGCCCTCGAACCACTCCACCCCCGTGAGTTCCATTTCACCGAATACCGTCTTCTCGTCGAACGCCGATACCTTCGGCACGATGACCAGCGGTGTCAGGGTCCGGTCGGGGCTGTATTCCCGCAGCTGCTTGTCATAGGTCTGCACGGGACTGCCCGACAATACTATTATCTCTCCCTGGATGGAAAGGGGACTCACATAAATACGCCCCTGCTGTTTGTTACTCTTTATTCCCATAGTTATAATATGTCAAAACCAAATCTCTGTTCTATCTGCTGCATTTCCCCTTCAACCGGAATGAATACCCGGCAAATGAAGGCAACGGACCTGCTTACAAAGCCGAAGTCTGAACCGACCCCGTGCTGGTTCCCGTTGTCGATGTGGATGGCAAGCCTGTTTCCGTCCACATACTCAGGCGTCCAGAGGTTGTCCGCCGGAACATTGCCGCTGTCACGGAACCATTCCACTTCGGTGGCACCGTCCGCCATTACATCATCCGTTATATCCGTAGTTCCGAAATATATACGTCCGGACATTACCGTATCCACACCGCCTATGACGAATGCCTCCCCGCCTGATAGTGAGAGCTGGAGCGAATACCTGCTGTCGCCCTCAAGGAGTCCCCATGACGGGGAGTTCCATTTCGGTTCGTCGGTTGTCTTGTCCTTCAGACAGCCCCACTTGCAGCCAAGGTGGTAGACCGTATGCTGTTCCAACAGGGTATATTCGCTACCGGAAGGCTTCGACAGTTCATGCTGTACAAAGCGGTAAGGAGCGCCGCTTTGGGCCGTTTCCAGAGACCAGATACCCCGGTCTACCTTGTTGGGAACGACATCACCGTTATAATCGAACTGATAGAATTTCTCGGCAATGACCGTCTGTGCAACGATGCCAACATCTTCGGTTGTCACCGGCAGTTTTTCGAGTGCCTTGATGTTAGGGAGTTTTCCGATAGTCAGCGCATAGTTGTAGTCCTCCAATATCGGCTTATAGACATTGGACAAGAACATAATCCGACCCTCTCGTGAAGAAATCATCCACGACTGCGCCCGCCCGTTAAAGCCGCCCTCTTCAGGAAGCGTACTGTTACCCCTGCGGGTTACGTTGTAACCGGCCAAAGGCGGATAGTTCGTGCCGCCCGGCACTTCGCTGTCCGGATAGAGCACGACCGTTATGCTGTTCTCCGCACTGTTGGTGGTAAGAATACGCATCCAACTGGTGTAATACTCGGAACCACCTGTAAGCAGTGTGTTAATGATGGAGAAGCAGACATCATTCTCCTGGAACTTCATGAAGTCGAAGTCCGTGCGTTTCTCTATTTTCAGACGGTAGGTATTTTCTCCCAAATCCTCCACGGATTTTATCTTACCAATCTCGGTAAAGGAGTAGTCAGACTCCATTCCTTGAATCTGGTTTATTATCAAGTCAAGCACTGACAGTGAACCGCGGACTTCCAGCCGTTCTACCTGTGCCCGGCCATCAGGAAATATCCCTGCACCCTTACCGGCAATCAAGCTATCAACAAACTCGCCGAACCAAGCACCGCCCAGAAAGGAAACGAGAAAGGATGTCCCATCCGGACCGATCTTGCTGATGGCACGCCGGGTTATTTCCTTTATCGTGCGTAAAGCCGAAAATACGTTGTACTCGCTGGCCTCACGGTTGTCCCAGGATTTAAGCACCTCGATGACCGAGCGGTCCAGCAGTCCGCCGACAACGTACTGCAATCCGTTCAGATCACTTTCCAAGCTGCGTTTCCAGCCCTTGCCGACGCGGTTCGTGCATTCAATAGCCGCCATGGAAAGGTTCTCCAGCTTGCGTGTAACCTTTGTCATGCGTGTATCCCGGTAACCGCTGCCGGGGAAATACTCTTCGCTGAGCAGCCTTACCGACTGTCCCAGCCGCAGAGGGACGGAGTGCTTCTCAATATAGGTGTAATCGGTATCGCCGCCGTACTTGGTGGTGTCTTCGCTGTATGACGAGAGAAAGTCATCAACGGCCGCCTTGTAATCCTGCTCGGCCTGTTTTTCGTAAGCTTCGGGCATACGGAAATTCCAGGGGATATATTTGTCACCAGCATGCGGTATAAGGTTTCCCCCGGGCAATTGCGTATCTTCATCCGGGTAGGTATTGATGATTTCCCATTCCTTGCTTTCCGAATGATAGTTTGCCTCGAAATCACGCCCGTTCAGCTCACCGCTCTGGAAAGACAATTGTTTGACAAGTCCCGCAATCTCATAATCACATGGGTCAAATTCCAGACCTTCGTCCTTGAAATAATAGACCGTAAAGGGCTTGCCGTCATTCCCGGTCCTTTCCTGTGAACGTACGGAGGACACAGTTCCCGTATAATGAGGAAAGATACCCGCAAAGGCGTCCTCTTCCACATGTTCATACAGTCCGTAGTCCGTATTTCTGTCCACATACTTGGCGCGATCGGGCAGCTGCAGGCGGGAGAAACCGTAGCGGCTGCGGTCTATGTTCCTGGTACTTCCCAGCGGAATAAGCCGGGTGAAGAATTTTACGTCATCGCTATTTTCCGTTTGCGTAAGCGAGGTAAGTCCCTTCCCGTATCCCAGTTCCACACGTTCCCCGCGCTCTCCCGCGCTCACAACGGCACAGATTAATATAGAAGCCGTCCGACCACCATTCGGTCGAGAAAATATCGGCCATGGATGCCAGTGCATCCCAACATGTAGTATTGCTATATTCTATATTTTGATTAGGTGCATCAATCACATCACCGATACGCCAGCGCTCCTCACCGTAAATACGGTTCATGTTGTCCACCCATTTCTGCAGGTGTTCCCGGGGACTGCCGTCAAGACTGAACTGAGGTTCGTACTGGCCATCCGTAAGGTGAAGGTATACCACCTGCTGGGCATCATGTATGGGAGCATAGAACTTTACCGAATAGCTATACTTCTGGCTGTTCTTTTTCCTGGGCTTGTACTCTTTCTTCACGCTGAACCTTACACCTTCCAGTATTATATAGTCATTCACCTGCAACGGCACACAGACCGGGATTGTGAAGGTAAGCGAGAGTGCATTCTCTCTCATCAACTCGAGGTTCCATACAGAGGATGAGGTTACCGAGGCGGTCAGCTTCAGTTCTCCGGATTGGTTATAGATATTGAGCTCCATTCGAACAGTCTTTAAATATCATTTAAAAGGGGGCCGGTTTCGGTTCCCTGAACTTGATTTTCCATCTGGCCACTGCAGTTCCGTCAAGTGCATCGGTCAGGATATCGGCCGGTGTGGCAGCCTTATAGTAAAGCCTGTATTCCATGGATATCCCTTTTACCCGAAGGGTTACCCAGCCCTGCATGAGTGCCTGCATCAGGGCAAGCCGCCTTGTCTCACATTCGGAAAGTGAAGAGGCGTATACAGCCAGATACAGTGTAAGGTCGCGGGCCTTGCAGCGTGGAAGGGGAAGCTGCTCCGGCAATTCCTCACCGTTACGCTCCCTGAAATCCACAGCCGTATATTCCTTCATCTCGGGCGGCTTGAGCAGTTCGGTCACGTTCGTGCTGTCTTCCGGACTGTCCTCGCAGAGGAAGGCCGAATACTCCGTCCAGGCATCCTTGCCGTTAATCACCATATATCCTGTCAGGTCGTACATCATGACACTTCTATTCCATTGTTTCTAAAATATTCCATAATCTCGTTGATACTTTCCAGATACCGGCAGTAGGCTGTATTCTCAACAATGCTGACGAGCAGGTCGTGGTCTTCCTTCCTTGATTTGGCGAGCTCTTCCAGAAGTTTGTGCATGCCGCTGGCATGGTCCTGCAAGGAAGTAAACAGCCCTTCCAGAAGTGTGCCCTGTTCCTGTTTCATGGTAGTGAAGGCTCCGCTGCGTCCGGACTGTGAGCTTGCCGGATCACCCTGCCAGCCGAATATCTCCTTCATCGCGTCACGTTCAGCCAGCGCATCACTCACTATCGAATCCCAGGATTCCTTCAGAGCGTCATATTCCGTCTGGCTCAGCACACCCGCAGCTTCGGTGGTAACTTTATACCTGTTACGTCCGCGTCTGCCCTGGCCCGTCCGCCATTCCGTCTTCTCCTCCATGGCTTCGGCAAACGAGTCGTACCATTCCCTGAGACGTCCGTTATAGCTTTCCGAGAGCATACTGTTCAGCATGGCCTTCTGCATATATTTCTCGAAGTTGTCGGCAAAATCCGCCGTACTGCTGTCCATATCCATGAGCATGTCCAGAAAACTGCTGCGCACGCTCTCGAAAGAGATGCCCGTCATGGCTTCCTTGCGTGTTTCCTGCACTTCCTGCCAGGCTTCCTCGCTCTCGATAATCTGTTCCAGATATTTGCGCGTGTCCTCATGTAATTCACTCCAGAAGCCGGTGGCTTCATCACGCAGTTCCACCAGTTTCTCATAGCTCAGGTCAAAGAGACCGGTCATACGGCCGTCGGCCACTTTGGAAAAATCGCTTCCCAACACCCGGCGCGCCTGTTCCCATGCGGTAGAGGATATGCCCTCCCTTTGCTTCGTTCCGTGGGAAGCCTTGGAACCGATACCGAGAAACCCCTTGCTCGCCCCGGCATTCAGATATGCCTTTCCCATTTCGCGGGCGTATTCTTCCTGTTGCTGCAGGAGTTCTCCGGCTTTCTTGTAGGAATTATTGGCATTCGCCAGCGTATCGGTCTCCATGGATGCCACCAGTTCCTTTTGTTTGGCGATGACTTTGTCAAGCACCGCCATATAGCTTTCATAACGCTCCTTTGCCTGCTGGTAACGTCTTTCGGAACGCTGGCCGCCCCAATCCGTACCGAAAAGGCTGCCCAATGTCTTGACAAAACCGCCGGCTGTATTCACCACGCCGCTTATCATGCCGCCGATGTCACCCGAAAGCATGGAGTTCGCAAATTGGCCGATACCTTCCGACATGGTATTGAACCCCTCTATCACCCGCTTGGCATTCTCATCCACCGACACTCCGAACCCTTCCAGCATACTGACGACATCATCGGCCGCCTGTCCGTAGGATGACATTTCGCCCGCAACCCCCTGCAGGCTCTGAGCCATTGCCG
>OLVO01004366.1_pt1 | contig 10669 bp, 4 predicted proteins | sample 1672571 | NCBI WGS metagenome assembly OLVO01 (sample SAMEA3136700, study PRJEB25190) | human gut metagenome | biome: human gut; feature: human-associated habitat; material: faeces | place: Austria | collected 2013 | reverse complement strand
ATATGATACTTACAATTCCATGTAGTATGTGATAAACTGTTATTGTTGTTCATACAGACAACCTCCTTTGTTTTTTAATGTGGTTGGCAGACCATCATTATTATGACAAAGGAGCTTATCATTGCACATCGCTTAAGCTCTTTCCACCACCCGCATAGCAGGTGGTTTATTTATTTGCTGCATTCCATTTCTCCTCCAAGAAAAACTACATTTCGCAAATGAAGCCTCTAGGCCTATATAAAAAAAGAGGATCGCTAAAAATAACGATCCTCTCTTTCTACTTCTTGCCAAATGCTATCATAACTTATGTACAGTTAGGCATTTCAGCATATTATTTTGCTACTACATACTGAACCCATCTCTTAACATTACTAATACTGTCAGATGCTTCTACCTTTGTAGTAGACTCTTTGCTTTCGACCTTCTTCAGATAATATGTGTATACTTTAGAACGGTCTGCATAACGATACTGTGTTTTATAGGAGGATACCACTTGTCTTGTAGATTCTCCATACCAACATGGAGCACTTCCGTATAAATTGAAATAACCTCCAATTTGTTTTGAATACTGATTACCTACACAGGCAAGCTGAGCTCCCCAACCTCGTTCCTGATAATTGGTACAAGACTTTCCACCCCACACACCAGAACAAGGTCCGGATGTTCTTCCATCTGCAGATAAATATCTAATGTAATTATACTGCGTGGCATATCCATTAGGAACAGACTGCGTCTCAACCTTTCTGGAATCACTGCCACTAATATTACCATCTGACCAGCCGCTCCAGCCTCCATATGGTCCCCATACCCAAGAAGAATCATATAAGGTATAACCTGCTACTGAGCTATTGCTAGACGTAATTTTTGTTGTGTAATCATACGTCCACTTTTCGCCAACGATTGTAGCATTATCTGGAACTTCTGATTCCAATACCCAATCCATAGAACCATACTTTAACTTATTGTAACTGTCCTCATTAATTGTCACAAGTTTTCCACTGGTAAAGTTCAGTAAAGAATCGCCTTCCACTTTACCGTAGATCATATAGTCACCTGTCAATACTAATTTACCAACAATATTAGCATTCAATCTCGTCAAGGACACATCCTTGGACAATACAACGTTAGAACTTGTCGACTCCAACTTGATCGTACCATATAGCGAAATATCTGTCTTATCAGCAGACAATATCATGGCAAATCCATTTGTCTTAGCGGATATTCTTGCCAAATTCAGTTTTTCAGAAGAACATACAATCGGAGCTGATTTATTGTCTTCAAATACAAAACCGTTCAGTGTAGTTTCTTTAGCATCGGAAGAAATTTTAAGTCCTTTATATGCTTTATTACCACCATTTAATTCAAAATAATCTGTTGATTTGGTTATATCATATGTCTTATTTGCTAACGTATCTTCCATATCAGCCAGATTAACAATTAACTTGGTAGCTCCTGAGGTAATTGCCGCATTGGCAATATCACTATTCTTGGCATTTACTGTAACTTTTCCTGCTCCGGTAAATGCATTTTTGCCAAGCTTCTTAATGTTTGTAGTTACCGTAAAATCATCCAAACTGCTACATCCACTAAACGCTTTATCGCCAATAGTTTGTAGTCCCTCTGCCTTGACAGAAGTAAGTGATGAACATCCTTCGAAAGCTTGATCTGGTATTTCCGTAATATGCTTGCTAAGTTTGATCGACTTAAGCTTATCATTTCCGGCAAAAGCATCTTTTTCGATGCCAACAATCTTAACAACAGACGTTGTCCCGTCTCCGTTTTCAGTAGAGATATAATCAGGAATATACACATCGGTTCCTTCACCAGTATAGTCTACAACCGTGCCTGTTTCACTATCATAAACAAGTCCCTTGGATCTTAGCAAAGCATTATCAATATACTGGTTTACTTCAAACGGAACTTCAAATGGTAAGATTCCATTTTCATAATCGTCAAAGCTATGTGTCTGTTTCGAATAGTCAATGAAATCATATGTGTCATCATCCTGTACACCATATGTATATACATAATAGGAACTAGACGCAATATCATATCCTACAACTGCAAAGACATGAATTGTTCCAGCACATACCATTCTGTAATATCCCTCTGGAGCCTCCGCATTCGAATACGTCTTGGAAGTAGTTTCCGTCTTTTGTGTCGAATATGTCAATGCGGTAGCATATTCCTGTGAGGATGAAGAGGTATTACTTGACGAAGATGCTGTTGTTTCCGATCCTCCCTCTGAATGGCTCTTGTTATATCCATATGTATCACTTACTTTACTACTTAAAGCTGTAGAGTTCGTACTACTCTCACTGGATGAGTTGCTTTTCTGTTTACTTGATGAATTATTCCATGTTTTACTCTTTGACTTTTCAGTAGTATTGTCTTGATTTGCAGTTAGGCTTGCATCAATTTTAGCCTCTGTTCCCAGAGCTTCAGTTCCTATACTTGTCCCTATTGATGCTGATATACCTGTTTTGTCAACAGTTGAATCATTCTTATTAGTAGTTTTTTCCTTTCCCTTAACAGTCACAACACTATTCTCGGAAACTTTACTACTAGAATCTTCTACTACCTTTCCACTTTCATCCGTATGAGTCTTAACAAGTGTCAAACTGTCATTCCAATCTTTTGATAGAGTCCAAGATGTTGTTTCAGTTGTTGAATGCGCCAGTGAATTAACAATAGAATTCGATGTACTTTCATTAATTGTTCCACTTGATGTTATAGTCTCTGAAATTGTTAAACCACTTGTATTTCCAAAATCCTTAATGGTATATAAAGGAACATTCTCCATCTGCCCAATTTCATATGCAAATAAATACTGTCCATCTTTATCATTTTCATAAATAATCGGCTCGCCTAACTGTTTTACCGGTCTTGTCTGATTTCTCTTACTGGTCCAGTTAGCATGCAAGGTAATGTTTCCGGTTTTACCCAATGGAATCTTATCAACAAGATTATCTTTCTCATCGGTCCATCCCATAAATGTATAGCCAAACCACTCAGGATTCGTCAATGTCGCACCTTCATTTACCTTGTATTTAATGCTATCCACTTTTGCCAATGGCGAATCAAAAGTAATCGTATACTCTCTTGCTGTCCAATGCGCATACAGATCGACATTACCCTTCTCGCCTGCAGCAATCTGTTTTACCTGCTTGGCATTAGAACCTTCTCCATCATACCAACCTTCAAAAATATAACCTTCACAACTAATATTCTTCAATGTTAAACCAGTTTCAGAGCTATATGTATTCGGGTTTGTATTTTCAATTTCCTGCTTCTGCAAATATGCATCATCCTCATACAGATGATAGGTAATAGAGTTCTCTGAATTCTCCAATTTTGGAACAACTTCCTGTTTTACTAACACTGCACCACACTCACCACAATGTGAGCCTTCGGTAAGTCCTGTATTTTCTGTAGTAGCAGCTACTGCAGCATCTACCACGGAAACATGTCCCTTAGCTGGAATTACAGTATCTTCCAATTTGATATTATTAAGACCTTTTTCGTCGCTATAATATTTACCACAAGAGGTGCAGTGATAATAAGCCTGATTACCCTTTTCAGTACAAGTAGCTTCCTTTGCCTCAACCGCCTTCATGGTATGGGTGTGTTTCTCCGTTGTCGTACCAAGATTCACGCCATATCCACCTGCAATATATCGACGCACAAGAATAACATCTGCTGAGTTAATTCTTCCATCCTCATTGACATCACAAGCTTTCTCGTTAATAGTCTGCTCATATCCACCTGCTATCTGTCTTCTCATCATAATGACATCTGTAGAATTAATTTTGTTGTCCTCATTAAGGTCACCCGGTGTAAATGCAGAAATTCCAATTTCGCCGTCTTCTGTTTTTACATCTACAGCATTCAAATCTGCATCAACCATATCTCCAGCGTCACAAGATACACTAATCTTATAGCTTTCTCCTGATTTTGCAGTGTCGCTCACCTTAAAAGAAAGTTTTAAGATGGTGCCATCTTTGATGTCATCCGCTGTTATTTCCTGTCCATCCCATACGAATTTACATGGAGACTGTATTTTTCCCGGTTTTGTCAATACTAGAGAGGAGAACGCATCTCCTGCAGTTGCATCAGTAAGCGTCAGACCCTCATCATATTTCAAACTAACAGCTGCTCCTAATATTCCCGGATTATCTTTTACATCAACAGTAACATCTACTGTTGCACCAGGCTTCGCTGTCTGACTTTGCACAGAAAGTGTAACCTGTTTTTTAGCTGTGTCTGCCTTTACATAATGCGACGGACAACCGGTCACAATCATAGCAGCAGCAAGCACACTGACAATAATTTTTTTTGCTATTTTCATAAATGCTCCTTTCTCACATCTAATGTTAAGATGCGTCTTTTACTATAGTTATTGTTCCATTGCGCAATTCCAGATCAATTGGCATTAAATCGCCATTTACAATATCACCGGAATTATAATAAAATCCAATGTCATACTCTCCTTCTGCAGCTTCTTCCGAAACATCAAAGGTCAATAACAGCATTACACCGTCTTTTACATTATCTTTGGTGATTGATTCACCATCCCACGTAAATTTGCAATTATTTTTTAGGATATTTGCCTTTGTCATAACTAATGCATCTTTAAGTGCATCTCCATTGGAGGCATCTGTTAACGTCAGAATTTTGTCGTTATAATCTATCCCCAAAGTCATGCCCAAAATTCCAGGATTGCTATTAATATACACCGGTACTTGTACTGTTTTCGCTCCCGGAAACGTCTTTACGTCTCCGACAATAATTGCCGAAGTCATATCCTTCTCATACATTGCTGTGACAATCAAATCCTCTGTCACGTTATCATATGCCTTATCCCATGATTGGAAATTATAACCTATTCTCTTTGGAACATTTGGTGCAACTGCAGCTTTCCCAATCTCCACAGTTTCTTCTTTCAGTACTGTATTGTCATAATCCACAAACTTCACCTTGAACGGTCCTGTAGGACTTGCCGTAGGCTCACTACTTGGCTTAGCACTTGGTGCTACCGTAGGCTGCACTGTCGGTTTACTACTTGGTGGCACTGTTGGTATTGTTGTTGCCCCTGGGTTCTTTGTTGGTTCAGGTTGTCCAGAAGACGAAGGTAACTGTATGTATTTTAGTCCCTCAAAACAAAAGGAAACTGATATTACATCACCTTTGTTCACAGGTATTTTCTGCGTACCAAGTGTTTCAGATGCATCATCAACATAGTCATATGGATTTCTTAACTCAAAACGATAATACCCACTTTCATCACTATCAAACCACCCTTCACCCAATTCGAGAGAACGATCATTGATCTTAACTTCTGTAACGAAACCAAACATTTTATCTTTAACATCGTTATATTTCATGTTGGTATCAACCGTCAATACCGCAATATCTGTGTCTGCATTTTGTACAGTATATGTTGCAGTATATGTTCCATCCTCTGTAATATAAACTGCACCATCTTGATAACCAAATCTATAATCTTTCCAATTCTTTCCAGCATATCCTATTGCTGCCTTAACTGCCGGTCCGGTTGGCTCTGGAGACGGTGTTATTGTTGGCGCATTTGTCGGAACCGGTTGTGTAGAAGCTTTAGGAGCTTCTGTAACACTTGGTTGTTTTGTCACAATCGGCTTCTTCGTTGCTGTCGGTCGCTTCTTTATTGGCTGCACAACGATGCGGCAAGAAGCCTTTGCTTTTTTGTTTTTCTTGGAAATAGCAGTGATTTTTACTGTACCAGCTCTTTTTGCCTTAACAACACCTGAATTACTAACTGTCGCAATATGTTTATTGCTAGATTTCCATTTCACTTTTTTGGTTGCTTTATTAGGCTTTACTTTCTTTACTTTTAACTTATACTTTTGCCCAACAAGCATCTTTTTGGTTTTCACAGACAAATATATTTTTTTGGGTTTCTTTGTCTGTTTTGCATCTGCATTTGGTGCAATACTCAACACAGTCAAACACATGATCAGACCAATTGCCAGATGCTTTTTCATCTTTGAAACATAATCAAGTTTCATCACTATCCCTCCTTCTGTATTTTTTGACCATTAATGTGTAATTGTTATTTTTCCATTTGCGATTAATGGTGACACGGGCAATAAATTTTTATCTATCACATCTCCTTCCTCATATTTTATTTTTATTTGATACACTCCCGAAGTCGTTGACTTAGGAATGTCAAATAACAACTCTGCTATTTCTCCATCCTGAATTTGATAGTCCTCAATCTGCTGTCCATCCCACATACATTTACAGCCATTCTTTAATTTTCCTGCTTTCGTTAATGTCAAAATATCTTTGAAAGCCTTGCCATTTTTAATATCTTTCAATTGTAATTGGCTGTCATCATAATATACAGACCACGTCATTCCCAAAATTCCAGTGTTGTTTGCTATTTTTACTGGTACCTTCACATTAGTTTGTCCTGGCTGCACTTTGACATTTGCAACTGTTATCCTAGTTACCGTATTGTCTTCTTTATAAAGTGCTTTTATCTGTAAATCAGATTTTATATGTTCATAAGATTTATTCCATTTGTCAAAACGGTAGTTCTTTCTTTCCTTTACTATTGGGGGTGTTGCATTTTTATTTTGTAATACAATTTCTGTTTTTAACACATTATTGTCGTAATCCATAAACGTAACCTTATGTGTACGTTGACTACTCTTCTGCTTTTTATCAGATTTTCCAACCGCAATGCGATTTCCATCCGAAAGATGAAGCATCAGCTCACGATTGTCATCCGTGGCGTAACCAACCACTCTAACGCAATCTTTTTCTGCATAATGTTTTTTCTTTGTCAGGGAATACTGTGATATTTTTTGTTTACCAATCTGACAATTCTTCTTATCAATAACCACCAACTTATCCAATAGCGAATCGCACCATTCTTTCTCTGACCCCTCAAAATTATTATCTCCAATTACATGCGTAATAGCATTTTGTCGGCTCGCTATATAGATGCCTCCTAATGCCAATGCCACAGCTATAACACTTGTCCATACAATTTTTTTATTAAATTTCATCTGTAATAATCACTCCCAGCTTAAATTTTATATTTTTAACGTTCCTATCATACCCTATCGTTTACCATTGAAATTTCCAATTTTTTCAATATCTTTCATAGACCTCAATTTGATTAAATCCGCTCTATTTCTGCATCTTATTTTTATGCTGATCATGTTCATTCTACATTACACCGGGTGAATTGTATAATTTGCACAATTTTCACATGTGAACTTTGTGAAACTTTTTCGCAAAAAAAATATATTTTTGCCCCGCCGTCTTAACCTTACAATTCTTCAGCTCGCTTTCTATAAACATCCGTACTATAAAAGAGACCGCCAATCGGCGGTCTCCTCTATATCCCACAACACTTATCTTTCTTTAATTCCTCGATATCCCTATTTTACCTTGATCTTGACGCTCTTCTTTTTGCCACTGCCATCGGTTGCATAAACTGTAATCTTCACAGTACCTTTTTTCTTGGCCTTAACTACACCCTTTGCAGATACTGCAGCTATTTTCTTATTAGAAGATTTCCAGCAATACTGTATGGATGCCAGCTTTTTGCCCGGTTTTGCTTTTACCTTTAATTTCAGCTTTTTGCCTTTCTTAAGGTTACGCTTTCCTGCCTTAACGGTAAGTTTCTTGACGGGCTTTTTCATGACTTGGATACGAACTTTTTTGCTTAATCCATTGGCTGTCGTAATCGTAATGACTGCCTTGCCTGCCTTTTTGCCTGCTTTTACAGTACCATTTGCCGTTACTTTCACGATGGATGGTCGGCTGCTCTTAAACGTTAGTTTTTGACTTGCAGCATTTCTCGGAACCCACTGAACAGTAAGTTTCATTTTTTTCTTAGCAGCAAGTTTATAGCGAGAACCTACTGCAATTTTACCTGCTCCCTTAACTTTAGCATACACAACAAATCCTTTCGCCGTTACACTTGGTTTTCCCAGCTGATGCGATGGCGTCGCACTCGGACCTGCGCTTGGATTCACACTTGGTTTTGTGCTTGGTCTCACGCTTGGTTTTGCACTTGGCTCTGTGCTTGGACTCACGCTTGGCGTTGCACTCGGTTTTGCACTTGGCTCTGTGCTTGGGCTCACGCTTGGCGTTGCACTCGGTTTTGTACTTGGCTCTACCGCCCCATTTACCTTTACACCGCTAACAGCAAAGGTAAGTTCCACCGTATTAGTTCCCTGATACGAAGCGTTATTAAAGGAAGCTTTTTTCTGTCTTTCTGCCGACACATCCTGAATATGTGTCATGACATCTGCCCAAATATTAATAAAAGCAAAATCAAACACATTATTTGACAGTCCATCGGATGCTGCCGATTCCAAACTGCTATCATAGGTATACGTGTCGTCTTTGATCGTGTACTGTTTCCCATTTACTGTTATTGATTTCAGCGTAATAACTGCATAGCTAAGTGCTGAACCTGCCGCTTCGGCCGCCTGTATATCTTTGATATATAACGAACCGATATTTTTAAGCTGCGTGTCTGTCGGCTTAACTGATAACGTGAATTCTTCGTCTTTCATTGAAATATCTACACTTTGTTCACTAGCGATCGTCGTCCAGCCGGATGTATCTAACATATACAGCTTTGTCCGTATATAGGAAGGTTTTGGCACGGTCACTTTGCACGTTGCCTGACATCCGGCCGCAATCGCTGCCGTAATTGTGCAAGTACCTGCACCCACTGCTGTGACCAAACCATCAGAATTTACTGTGGCTACTTTCTCATCATCGGATGTCCATTTAATAACATCTTTGCTGTCAGATGGTGTTAAGGTTGCATTAAGTTGTGTTCCCGCATCCCCAACATGAATCGTGATTTCCTGCTGATCCAAAGCTATCCCGGTTGCCGTGGAAGATGCACGATAGATCTCCATCATTGCATCAATAATGTCTTGATGCGTTACCTGACAAGAATACCGATTTATCAGACAAAAGCCATAGTCACCATCGAATCCATTATCCCATGCAACAGGCACCAGTTCGTACTGTTTTGCATAATAACATACTTTCTGATAATAATCGGCTCGACATGCCTTATTCCGACTATCATAGTTTGCTTTGTTGATGGCTCCAAACTCGCCAATGATAACGCCATATCCCTGTGATACGAATTTATCATTCATTTTCTTAAACTGCGAAGCCATATAACTTTCATCGCCCCAAGTCGGTACTTTGGATTGGTTTGTTGCCTCGCTGCCCCACTGTGTTTTATCGGCTGATTCTGTACCACAAAAATCCCATGGATCGTAGTAGTGCACAGAAATCATAATTCTTTTTTCACCGGATGCAATATCAGACGATAAATACTGATCCGTTGGCAGCACAAAGCCATAATTGTCTGCCGTATAATTAATGTTTGTATTCCAACCAGGTATCAACAGCCATCTGCGATCGTTGTTGCCACCGGTCTGACGAACCGTATCCACAAAAATCTGATTATAATCATTGATATTGTTATATGCTGTCTTATTTGGAGTACCATAGGTTCCGTCATATTCTTCGTTCATTGACTCAAAAATCAAATGTTCATCATAATTTTTGAAACGATCTGCAATTTGCTCCCAACATGCCTTGTACTTAGCTTTGATCTTAGTCTGATCGCTGCTTGCGCAGAGCAGCCAGCTACCGCTTACCGTTGTGTAACCGTCTCCATGCATATTAACGATTGCATACATATCGTTCTGTACACAATAGTCTACTACTTCCTGTACATGATCCAACCATGCAGAATCAATTTTGTATCCATTGTTATCATCGATTTTGCTCAAATAAGATACCGGAATTCGAATTGATTGAAATCCTGCTGCCTTTGCTGCCAAAACAAATTCTTTGCTTAAAACCGGATTCCCCCATGCTGTCTCGTTTGGAGTTCCTCCGCTATTTGCTTCCAGGGAGTTTCCTAAATTATATCCAACACCCATTGCCTCCGTGATCTGTTGTCTGTTTAGATCTTGGAAGGAATCTGTCCCCGCCGTCTTCTTTGTCGAAACTTTGTTTGTCACGCTGGCGATCTTACCTATTTCTGTTACACTTGCCGCTTTCTTTGTCGAGGTTCTGTCCATCACGCTAACGATCTTACCTTTTTCTGTTGTACCTTCTGCCTTTCCTGTTGCGCTAGACATTGTAAATGATGTTACAACCATCGCCGCACTTAGCAAGTACGCCCATATTCTCTTTTGTTTTCGCATGTTTTCACCATACCTTTCTGTTGATTATTAGATTCTTTTCCCACGAACATACGCTCTCCCCCGTACAACAAATACGATAAATTCTTCATGCACATCACGTTCCTATATACTTCCTTTATTATACTACAAAGCAATCTAAGTGGATATACTTTTCTTATATTTTTGTCTTTTTTTCTCCTATAAATCATGACGTTAATATATTCTCTTGCAGAGTAAAATTAATATAAAATCCACTTATTATGTTGTATATATAGGCATACGAGTAGATGAATGGCTGGAATTTTAGTTTTGGGAATTCCAGCTTGTCTTTTTCTTGCTTTGGTTGACTGTTTTGATGATTTTGAGGATTCCAGCTTGCCTTTCCTGCCCAATTAGACAATATGTAATGACCTCCACTTTGTAACTTCGTGGATTTACCTGTATAC
>OLVO01004362.1_pt1 | contig 10676 bp, 9 predicted proteins | sample 1672571 | NCBI WGS metagenome assembly OLVO01 (sample SAMEA3136700, study PRJEB25190) | human gut metagenome | biome: human gut; feature: human-associated habitat; material: faeces | place: Austria | collected 2013 | reverse complement strand
GCAATTATCTTAGTTCTCTGATGACAGAACAATTTACTGTATTGGCTGCAAAATATTTTATTTATTGCCGACATAATAAGCAATATGTGGTTTTGCAATAACTTCCGGTATGGGAAGTTTGAATACGTAGCACTTCAGCTGTTTTGCGGTCACTAGAAAAATATGTTATACTACTTTGTCAGCAGATGTCAATAGAGGAGGAAAAGAATGGTTATTACAAAATATTCATTGATCGGGGCAATTCTACAGTCGTATCCTACAGCACAGGAATGTTTTCAGGAAATGGGAATGCATTGTGTATCCTGTCATATGTCCCCAAGAGAAACATTGGAACAGGCATGTCAGGTGCATCAGTGTGATGTGGATGCGTTGATCGAAAAGCTGGATAGACATATTAATGGACCACAGTAGTAGAGGAGGAATTTTGATATGGAACGACGGTTTCAAACGAAAGACGAGCTAGAACATTTTGACTTTGAGGATGCGGTGTTAGAAGAGGTTGAGTGTGCGTGCGGCCGTGTCAAGGTGATGATAGATAACGTAAAGATCCTGCCGGATAACAGCATGAATCGTGATATCCGTACGATGCGGGCGAATCAGATGGAGATTACCTTTGTAGAAGGATCTTTGGCACAACTTGTGGAAGAAGGCTATAAAGTATATGACGCAGATGGCAATCTTCGACAAACTTACGAAGATCGTGCTATGAGCGAGCAGGAGATACAGGAGGGACTGCGTGAATTAAGCGGGCTGACTGTGTATGAGATCAACAAGGCAGATGGAATGTATTCTATCGTAGTAGAAGGGGAAGATCATTCGTTTCGGTTAGAAATCGCGGCAGATCATGAGATTGCCGGATGGGACAAGTTTTTGACGGTAGAATCTTAGTTTGTACATTGTTTAAGAAAGGCGAGAGTGATTTGTATGGGAATACAGATAGATAATCCGCTTGGAACGCAGAAAGTCAGTTCTTTGCTGCATCGCTTTGCACTGCCCAGCATTGTGGCGATGTTAGTTAGTTCTTTGTATAATATCGTGGATCAGTTTTTTATTGGACACAGCGTAGGAGAACTTGGCAATGCGGCAACCAATATTTCATTTCCGCTTTCTATTTCTTGTGTTGCGATTGCACTGTTATTTGGGATTGGCGGTTCATCTGCCTTTAATATTTCTATGGGATTGGGACAGACAATAGCAGAGGAAAAGAAAAAAGCAGTTTATTTTATGGGAAACGCCTTGTTTATGATGGTGTTTTGCGGGACTGTGTTGTTGGCAGTGACGCAACTGTTTTTGCAACAGTTAATGGTATTCTTTGGATCCTCGCGGGAAGTGTTAGGCTATGCCAGTGTATATACAAGAATTGTCTCTATTGGTTTTCCGTTTGTCATCGTTGCAACCGGAGGGGGACATTTGCTGCGGGCAGATGGTCGACCAAAGCTTACAATGCTGTGCAATCTGGTTGGCGCAGTGATCAATACGGCATTAGATGCATTATTTGTATTTGGTTTTCAATGGGGCATGGCCGGAGCAGCATGGGCAACGGTCATTGGACAGATGATCTCCGGCGGTTTGGCGGTTTATTTTTTGTGCCATTGCCGTACGGTTACATTGTGTCTTAGCCACTTGAAACCGCATGCAAAATATATAGGGCGGATCACGGCGCTTGGAGCTGCTCCGTGCAGTAATCAATTAGCGATGATGATCGTACAGATCGTTATGAATAAATCGTTGAAATATTATGGTTCGCTTTCTGTGTATGGAGAGTCGATCCCGATTGCCTGCGTAGGAATTATTACGAAAGTCAATCAAGTGTTTATGGCGTTTGTGATTGGAATCTCGCAGGGATTGCAGCCGATCGTCAGCTTCAATTATGGTGCAGGATCCTATCGTCGTGTGAAAGCAGCGTATATGCGGGCACTTTCCTACGGAGGCACATTGGCAGTGGTTGCATTCCTGTTATTTCAGTTATTACCACATCAGATCATTGCACTGTTTGGAAAGGGATCACCGGAGTATTTTCAATTTGCACAAAACTATTTTCATATCTTTTTGTTTTTTACGTTTTTGAATTTTTTGCAGCCGATCTCATCCAATTTCTTTACGGCGATCGGCAAGCCAACGAGAGGTATGATATTATCTTTGACCAGACAGATTTTGTTTTTACTGCCGCTTATTATTATCTTTCCGTTATTTGTAGGGATTGATGGCATCATGTATGCGGGTCCGGTGGCTGATCTGATGGCGGCCATTGTGGCGATCACTTTGGGATGGAAAGAGCTGCGGCGCCCGGAGTACCAAGGCTAGATACGGAAATCGGAGTGTCATTCTCTGGAGCAAGGCTACATACGGGAATCGGAGTACCGAGAATAGATACGAAAACGGACGCATATCATGTACGGAATGTGGTTTTTAGAAAACGGAGTGGTAGTGTTCGTGAAACAAACAATCATGGCGATGGTGATCGGAAGTATAATTATAGTTTTTTTGCTGTTTCCACAGGCTGTCAGCGATTCTGCCAAAGAAGGATTGCTCATGTGGTTTCAGATCGTACTTCCGTCACTGTTGCCTTTTTCTATTGTTTCTTCTGTGATCATGGGATTGGGACTGACAGAGCGGATCACAGGTGTTGTTGCCCCGGTTTTACAAAGGGTATTTGGCATTACAAGATCCGGTTGTTATGCGGTCGTTGTAGGTATGTTATCCGGATATCCGTTAGGTGCAGCGACTACGGCAGAATTGTACCGGGGACAACGCATTTGCAAAGAAGAAGCACAATATATTTTAACGTTTTGTAACAACGCCAGCCCGATGTTTTTGACAGAATTTATCGGTGTGTCCTGCATGGGGCTGCACAAACCTCTTATCGTATTGATATTGGTCTATATTGCAGGGTGGATCGGGAGCGTGATCGATCGGGGAGGGCGCCATATTATGCGCAGTTTGGGGCTGGAAAACAGTTGGTCAGCAGAGTTTGCCGGCCGAAAACAGGAAAAACCATATGCCGGAAATGTCATTAACGTTCTGGATGAGAGCATCTTGCATTCGTTTGTGATACTGACGAAAGTAGGCGGTTATATCATTTTGTTTTCTATTTTGGCAGGGATCGTACAGCAAATGTGTCCGTTTGCACCGGAATATAAAGCCGGGATCGTCAGTGCGCTGGAGATCACCACCGGCGCCGTGCTGCTTAGCAGTACGATCCCCGGGATATCTGGGCAGGTGCTTCTGGTTGCATTTTGCGCTTTCGGGGGCTTGTCCAGTGTTGCACAAACGGCCAGTGTGATCTCCGAAACGGATCTTTCCACCGGCAAATATGTTATCGCCAAAATACGCCAAGGCATCATTGCAGGAATTCTATATTGGCTCTGCAGCACTCACCTATCATTCTGAACTCAAACTTCGCACATCCAAAGCTATTTTGTTAAGTCTCTGATGAATACATGCCTGAAGGAATGTCTGAGATGTCCCGGTTTAGCAAGGTATCATCCATTTTTGGACGGGACGCTTTCGCTACGATGCGCTACGTTACGTTACTTAATGTCTCTGCAATACGAGACATAAGTAACGACGAGCGCAAAGTCCCTTTCAAAAATGATGATTTCCTTGCTTCCGGGACGGTTAAGTTTACGTAAGGCATGTAAATCAATCATCAGAGACAACAAAATTTAGAAATCATGCGCAATTATTATGAGATGATCAGTTTGAGATTCTAAATTTGTATTTTACGGAAAATGTTGTATACTAAAGGGTGGATGTTTGGCTGCTATAGAGGTTAGCAGAGTAAAAAAACGGAAAGGCAGGAGAGTTTAGATGGAAAGAAAGAATGCATGGAAAGCGTATAGTGATGAGCAGATTACAGAATTAGAAGAAGTGAATAAATCCTATCGAGAGTTTTTGACGGTGGGCAAGACCGAACGTGAATGTGTGAAAGAGATTATCAAACAGGCAGAAGCGACAGGTTATCAGTCTCTGCAGTCCTTTATGGAACAGGGACGTGCTCTGCAAAAAGGTGATAAAGTTTATGCAGTATGCATGAACAAAAGTGTTGCAATGTTTCAGATCGGTGAGCAGCCATTGGAACAGGGCATGAATATTTTAGGAGCGCATATCGATTCACCGCGTTTGGATGTAAAGCAGAATCCATTGTATGAAGACAGCGACATGGCTTATCTGGATACACATTATTATGGTGGGATCAAGAAATATCAGTGGGTGACGCTTCCGTTAGCGATCCACGGTGTGGTTGTAAAGAAAAATGGCGAGACGGTGGATATCTGCATCGGCGAGAAAGAGGATGATCCGGTATTTTGTGTAACAGATCTGTTGATCCACTTGGCCGGAACGCAGATGGAGAAAAAGGCAGCTAAAGTTATCGAGGGAGAGAAATTAGATCTTTTGATCGGAAGTATGCCTTTGAAAGACGAAGAAAAAGATGCCGTCAAAGCAAATGTGCTGAAATTGCTGCAAGATCAGTATGGTATGGAAGAAGAAGATTTTATCTCTGCAGAATTAGAGATCGTACCGGCAGGTGCGGCAAGAGAACTCGGTGTAGACAGAAGCATGATCATGTCTTATGGACAAGATGACAGAGTATGTGCTTATACTTCTTTGGCAGCTATGTTAGAGGCCAAAGATCTGGTTAAGACAGCTTGCTGCCTGCTGGTTGATAAAGAGGAGATCGGCAGTGTTGGAGCAACAGGAATGCAGTCACATTTCTTTGAAAATGTAGTGGCAGAGCTGATCAATCTCGAGGGCACCTATTCAGAGCTTACCTTGAAACGCTGTCTGGCAAACTGCCGCATGCTTTCTTCAGATGTAAATGCAGCTTACGACCCATTATTTGCCGATGCATTTGAAAAGAAAAATGCATCTTATCTTGGCAGAGGCGTTGTATTTAGTAAATTTACCGGAAGCCGCGGCAAATCCGGTTCCAACGATGCGAACGCAGAATATTTGGCCGAACTTCGCAACATTATGGATAATGCAAATGTTGCTTATCAGACAGCAGAACTTGGTAAAGTAGATATTGGCGGTGGTGGAACGATCGCATATATTTTGTCCCTGTATGGCATGCAGGTTATCGACAGCGGTGTTGCGGTGTTAAATATGCATGCACCTTGGGAGATTACCAGCAAAGCCGATGTGTATGAGGCAAAGAAATGTTATGCAGCATTTTTGAAAGCGGAATAAAGCGAATACAATTTGTGGTGCTGAATCTGTGCCTGTGGCAAAATGCGAAAGCTCACTTAAAGCAACAGGTGCGGAAAGGCATGAGTGATCAGTATGAAAAAAACATTTAGAATGCGTTTGCTTGCGTTATGCCTGGTGGCAAGTATGTCAGTGAATCTTTGCGCTTGTCAAACGAAGAAACAGACGAACAAAAAGGATACAAAAACACAGCTTACGATGGTACTGGATTGGACGCCGAATACGAATCATACCGGGCTGTATGTTGCCGAGCAAAAGGGATATTTTACGGACGAAGGGCTGGAAGTGGAGATCGTACTGCCGCCGGATGACGGTGCAACCGACATGGTAGTATCCGGTAATGCTGAATTTGGCATTGATGCGCAGGACAATCTGGCGGAAGAGTTTGCCGGAGATCAAAATATTAATGTGACGGCTGTAGCGGCAATTTTGCAGCACAATACGGCAGGATTGATCTCATCGTCCGATCAGGGAATCGATTCTCCGGGCAAATTGCAGGATCACACGCTGGCGACCAATGATACGCTGTTTCGCCAAAAAGTCATACAGACCTTAGTGGAAGCGGACGGCGGTGATTTTGGGCGTGTGACATTATTATCCAGTTATATTGACGATGTGGTATCGGCACTCCGTTCGGACATTCAATGTGCGTGGATCAATTATGAGTGGGGTGGCATTCAATGTGAACAGGCCGGACTGGTTACGACATTTTTGCCGTTTCGACAGTTAGACGAACGGTTTGATTATTACAGTCCGGTTATCATTGCGAACAATAAATTCCTGACAAAGCATCCGGATGTCGCTAGAAAATTTTTGAAAGCTGTCAAAAAAGGCTATGAGTATGCCATCAAAAAACCGGAGAAGGCAGCAGAAATATTATGCAGCAGCGTGCCGGATCTTGATGAACGTCTGATAAAAGGCAGTCAGGAATATCTAAAGGATTGCTACATCGATGATGCGGCGCAGTTCGGAGTTTTTGATGCAGACCGTTGGAATATGTTTTATCAATGGGTCAATGAGCAGCATTTATATGATCAGGAAATTCCGGAAAATACAGGATTTACGAATGAGTATATTGCAGAATGATCCTTGGAAGTTAAAAAAATGTAAAAAAAGTTAAAAAAAAGTAAAAAAACTATGTGCATTTTTCACAAAATGTATTATACTTATTTTGAAGGATTATTTTAACGTGAAGGGAGACAGGTAGGGATGAACGAGATACAGCAGTTACTTGCTTCGTACAATGAACTTGAGGAGGAAATGATCCGGTTCAGTACGTTAGTGAAGGAAGTGATGGCAAGCATCACGATGCAGGAGTTTGTGCCTGAAAAAGCAAATACAGAAATGATGCAGTGCATCATGGAGTTAAATACTAAACAGAAAGAGTGCTTAAAGCTTTATAAGCAGGCAAATCTTGGTGATGCAGCTCCAAAGAAAATGCATATCATGCGCGATCAGATCGAGAAGCGTATGAATGAAGCACGTAAATTAGAATATCTTGAGGCAGTCAAGAAGAGTTTCCTTAGCTTGCACACAGAGGATGCCGATGTGGAAGAGAAGTTACAGGCATTTAAGGATAAAGTGGTTACGATCAAAGTGGAAAAATATCCATTGGAACAGTGCTTGGTTTATATTAGACCGTTCGCTGTATTTTTGACAATGATCAAGTCCGACGATCCGGTAAAAGCAATCGAGCAGGTTCCGGTTCTGAACGAATACTTTGGTTCAGCACTGGTTGCACATATTACGATCAGTAAAGACATCTTTATTGGTGATGACGCTACGGAGTTCAACTTAGAAGGAGAAGAGGCGTCGGACCTACATAAGGATTCAGCGGTAAAGAAAAAGAATGAGACGGTACAGAGCGCTGGGTCCAAAGAGGATGCTGATACCGCAAAGAACGTGGAGACGAAGCAGGAGCCTGAGGCACAGCCTGTAGAAGAGCAGACAACACCACAGGAAGAGGAGCAGATCGCAGAAGAAGAGACTTCGGAAGAAGCAGAAGCTGCAGTAACGGAAGAGGCGGAAGAAGAGGCAGCTGCCACGGACTCAGCAGAGGATGCTTCTGCAGAGACGGCAGAGGAGGACACACAGGAAGCTGCCGAGGCAGAGCAGAAGGAGGCACCTGTCGCAAAGAGCAAAAGAGTGCATCCGGATCCGAAGAAGCCTTCTAAGCCTAGAAAAGCAAAGAAAGTTGATCTGAAAGCATTGTTGGAGGAGGACAACTTCAAAGAGTCCAAGTACGATGATGAAGAGCTTCATAGAATGCAGCAGGCAGAGCGAGGCGGAAGAAAAGATAAGGGAGATTCGAAAGCATCTTTCTTGAAAGGTTTTCAGTAGAGTGAATGAACGGGCATCCGGTGATTTGATCACCGGATGTTTTTTTTCGTTCCTTGTGCAGAGGGTAAGGAATATGGTATTCTAATAGCGGTGGGGTTATCACATAATATGCCGGATAAAGAAAGCTCGGAAGATACCGAGAGAAAGGATAAGCTGGTTGACAGATCAGTGAATAAAAATATGGTAATAGATTTAGCAGAAAGTCGCAGAAAAATTGATGAAATTGACAAAGAGATCATTCGTCTCTTTCAGGAAAGAATGGACGTTGCCAACGACGTTGCAGCGTATAAGCGCAGTACCGGAAAGAAGGTATATGATCCACAGCGTGAGAACGAAAAGATCGCAGCAATGCGTAAGATGGCAAATAATGAATTTAACGAGACAGCAGTTGAGGATCTGTTTCGCCAGATCATGTCCATCAGCCGTAAATATCAGTATCAAAAACTTGGTCCCGGAGTAAACCATATTCCATTTCGTGAAGTAGAGAAGCTGGATGTTAACGAAGACACCAGAGTTGTCTATTTTGGGGAAAAAGGTGCCTTTACCGAACAGGCGATGCTGGAATATTTTGGGGATAAGATTACCTCTTTTAACAAAACAACTTTTAAGGAAGTGATGGAAACTGTTGCAAATGGAGAGGCACTGTATGGCGTTGTGCCGATCGAAAACACTTCCACCGGAAGCATTGCAGACATCTATGATCTGATGGTCGATCACGATGTGACTATCGTGGCAGAGCATGTTATCAAGGTCGATCAGGCATTACTGGGACTTCCGGGAGCTTCCATCGATGATCTGAAAGTTGTGTATTCGCATCCGCAGGGATTGATGCAGTGCTCGGATTTCTTAGAGGAACACCCTGCCATTCGTGGTGTGGAATATGACAGCACAGCAGGTGCTGCTAAGAAAATTGCAGAAGAGGGTGACAGATCACAGGGAGCGATCGCCAGTGTGCGCGCAGCTGAGGAGTTCGGTCTTACCGTGCTGCAGCCAAAGATCAATCAGCACAACCAAAACTATACTCGTTTCATCATTATTTCAAATCAAAAAATATATGTAAAAAATGCCAATAAAGTCAGCATTGCATTTGAAATAAAACATGAGGCTGGTACCCTGTATCATATGTTGGCAAACTTTTATTATAACGATCTGAACTTAACTAAGATCGAGTCCCGACCAATGCACAAAGGCAGTTGGGAATATCGTTTCTTCGTTGACTTTACTGGAAATCTGCAGGACTCCGGTGTGGAAAATGCGATGGCGTCGATCGAAGAATATGCCAGCAACTTAAAGATCATGGGTAACTTTGCGGACAAGCCAAGAGAATAATAGGAAATCTGTTGGTGCAGAAATAAATGAATAATAAAACTGTTGATGCAGATTTAGATAAATATAAAAACTGTTGATGCAGAAATGAACGAGCAATAAAACTGTTGATGCAGAAATGAATGAGCATGAAAATTGTTGATGCAGAAATGAATGAGCATGAAAATTATTGATGCAGAAATAGATAAATATAAAATCTGCAGTTACAGAAATGAGGATAGACATGAAAAAGAAACAGATTTTAACAGGCGTGGTAGAACGTGTTGACTTTCCGAATAAAGCAGTTGTAAAGGCGCAGGTGCCACAGCCTGACGAAAGCGTGGCAACCGAATATGCTATCGTAAAAGGTGCGCTTCCCGGACAGACAGTAGAGTTCTCTGTCAAGAAAGCACGCAAAAATAAATGTGAAGGACGCTTGCGCGCTGTCCTAAAAAAAGGACAGTTAGAAACGCGAGAGGCGAAGTGTCCAAATTTTGGTACATGCGGTGGCTGTAACTATCAAGAAATTCCATATGAACAGCAGCTCGCCCTCAAAAAAGAACAAGTGCTTCGCTTGATCGATGCCGTCTACGAAGGAGATGGTTATCAGTACGATGGAATCTTATCTGTACGAAAAGATGGACAGTACAGAGAGTGGGGATACCGTAACAAAATGGAATTTTCCTTTGGAGATGCCGTTAAAGACGGTCCATTGACGCTCGGTCTGCACAAAAAAGGAAGCTTTCATGATATCGTCGATGCGGAGGGCTGTCAGATCGTACATCCTGATTACTCTGCAGTCCTTGCCTGCGTGCGAGAATACGCCAAAGAAAACAACATTCCGTATTACCATAAACGCGATCATCAGGGCGTACTTCGTCATCTGCTCGTTCGCCGTGCCGAAGTGTCCGGTGATATGCTCGTAGCACTCGTCACCTCCACACAGCAGGAAATCGATTATAGCGAGCTTGTCAGCCGCCTGCTTGCCCTCCCTCTTGAGGGACAGATCACAGGTATTCTGCAGATCTGTAACGACAGTCTGGGCGATGTCGTACAAAGCGACGAGACAAAGATCTTATATGGCAAAGATTGGTTTGAAGAGAAAGTCTTAGGACTCACCTTCAAAATCTCCCCATTCTCCTTTTTCCAGACAAATACAAGCGGGGCAGAAGTACTCTATCAGCGTGCTCGTGAGTATGTGTTAGGTGAGATTAATATCGGCAATGTAGGAGAAGCCAGCAACGGAAATATGACAGAAAATACACCAGGCGAAGAAAACGCACCGGGCGGTGATGCGCTTAACGGAAAAGCATCAGGTGGCAATGCCACAGAAACACATGCGGTAGATTTGCACGACAAAGTCGTATTTGACCTGTATAGCGGAACAGGCACGATCGCACAGCTCATAGCACCTGTTGCCCGTAAAGTCATCGGTGTCGAGATCGTAGAAGAGGCTGTCGAGGCTGCAAAAGAAAACGCAGCCCTCAATGGTCTGGATAACTGCGAATTTATAGCCGGAGATGTCCTCAAAGTCATTGATGATATCGAGGAAAAACCAGACTACATCATCCTCGACCCACCACGCGACGGCATCCATCCAAAGGCATTGCAAAAGATCATCGACTATGGCGTGAAAAACATCGTGTATATTTCCTGTAAGCCAACAAGCTTTGCAAGGGATCTGGCGGTGTTCCAGGAGCGCGGGTATGAGTTGAAGAGGGTCAGTAATGTGGATTTATTCCCTGAGACTGTGCATGTAGAGACGGTAGTTCTTTTGTCCCAACAAAAACCAGATGACACGATAGAGATCGACTTAGACCTGG
>OLVO01004358.1_pt1 | contig 10681 bp, 8 predicted proteins | sample 1672571 | NCBI WGS metagenome assembly OLVO01 (sample SAMEA3136700, study PRJEB25190) | human gut metagenome | biome: human gut; feature: human-associated habitat; material: faeces | place: Austria | collected 2013 | reverse complement strand
CCTGCAAATACTTGTCAAGAGAAGCGCTCTCTCTGTTAGTGATACTTTTTGTAATCTTAAGTTGTCTCATTCTTCTAAAACAGATTTGGGTTGCAAAGTTACGACAAATTATTTTGTTACAAGCAAACTTGCCCTAACTTTTTTATCTTATTCACTATACAATATAAACAAAAAGAATGCCGACAAGTTAGTTGTCGACATCCTTTTTCTTCTTTGTTAGCTAATATTACAATCTTCTTACCTATTCACATGTACAATCTACAATTTAGCGATGCCAGCCATTAATCCTGAGCGACACTTACTGCATAGCTGCCACGTTTTCCAGAGGGGAACATACCTGTAATAAACAAAACCTGTTCCTGAGTCTTAGCAGCTTCTTTCATCACTTTCTCCAAGTCTTCCACAGTCTTCATCGGTATATTATTCACTTTTAGGATAATGAAACCTTTACGGACGCCACCTTCTGCCATCTTACCATTGCTAACCCCTGTTACTTCAAGACCATAACCCAGATTCAATTGTTTTTTCAATTCATCGGGTACAGGGCGGAATGCGGCACCAAGAATATCCATATCGGCATTCTTCACAATCTTCGTAGTACCTTGTTCATTCTTCAACGTAACTTCTATATTCTTTTCTTTCTTATCACGCATCACCTTCACTTGTACCTTATCTCCCGGACGATGTTTTGCCAAGATTTCCTGCAAGTCAGCAAATTTATGAATAGCCTTACCATCCATGCCAATGATTACATCGTCAACTTTAATATCAGAACCTGAAGCAGAACTTCCTTCTACGATTTCACGTACCCAAAGACCATCAATAACACCATATTTTTCTCTAGCTTCTTTCTTTATATCACTCAACTTCTTACCAGCTTTATCAGCAACCTGTGTGTCGCCCGGCTCTTCAGTAAGTGCTGTTACACTCACACCCAATTTCACACGTTGTACCGTACCGAACTGCTTCAAATCAGCAACTACTTTCTTCATAATACTGGTAGGAATGGCAAAACCATAACCTGTATTTGATCCAGTCGGAGAGAAAAGAGCAGCGTTGATACCAATCAATTCACCTTGAGCATTTACCAATGCACCACCACTATTACCTTGATTAATTGCAGCATCAGTCTGAATATACGACTCGATACTCTGTTTACCAGTTTGCTGACTCATGCCTAAAGAGCGTGCTTTAGCACTGACAATACCCGCAGTCACCGTAGAAGTCAGATTAAACGGGTTACCTACTGCAAGCACCCATTCACCAACTTTCAGTGCATCAGAATCACCTACCGGAATAGTTGGAAAATCATCACCTTCTATCTTGATTAGAGCCAAGTCTGTCTCTTCATCCGTACCAATAATACGTCCTTTAAACTGACGATTGTCATTCAACGTCACACTGATTTCATCTGCACCTGCAATTACGTGATTGTTCGTTACGATATATCCATCTTTAGAGATGATAACGCCGGAACCAAAGCCTGTACGTTCAGGGGTCTGTACCTGACGTCTTTGCGTACCGCCCCGACCACCGAAAAATTCACCGAAGAAATCAGAGAACGGATCTCTAACTTCTACTTCCTGAACTTTGGAAGTCTGAGTAGAACGAATATGCACCACAGCGTGAACTGAATTTTCTGCTGCTTGCGTCAAATCTACTGGTTGCGCATCAACGGCATTATAAGAGGCCAAACGTACGTTCGGATTTTGCTGGAACATTTCATTGAATGCACTGGTACTATCAGCAGGCATATTTTTTTGCAGCATCTTATAGGTGGTTAAACCTGCTACTCCTGAGCTGAGAAGTACGATAGCTGCAACCCCGAGAATGTTTTTTGTTGTCTGTTTCATACTAATTTTCTATTCTTTTAATTGTTAATATTCAAGTTTTGTTTAACATTTCGACGTTAAAATAACGACAAAAATCGTTCACTTATTCCGCTTGTCACTCTTTTTTGTTCTCTTTTAACAGTGAACTTTTGGGGCTTAACAGCGGTTAACGACAGAACCTGACAATTTTACATTTATGCACGTTTACTGACGTGAAAATAAGGCAGATAGGCGTTAAAATCAAACAAACCATCTATCCGTTTAAAATAGATGGTCTGTTTTCAGGGAAAAGTACCTCTTTAATTATCGAGATATTCTATATCCATGTGATAATCCCACTTCGGAAAATAAAGGTTACCTCCCTCCCATTCCACTTCACCACGCTGGAAATCCACCGTTTCACTACGAGGATATTTTTTCTCGGGTATCAGCGGCATACCGTAATCACTGTTGACTATCATACGCCAGGAGTCAATGCCACCCAAGAAGAAATATTCTTCATCCGCATTACGGGCAAAAGTAGGGATGCCAAATGATTGGTCTACAGGAACCCAGCCAATGCCTTCAAAATAGATTTCCGCCCAGTCGTGCAGGTTCCATGCTTTAGGATGCATCATAAAACCACTCTGGAAATGGGCAGGAATACCACTGATACGACAAAGCGTAATAAACAGCAAACTAACCTGCCCACAATCACCTTTATGATTATCTAACACGTATTCGGGAATATTTTCTATAGTAGAATATTCCCGGGCAGAAGCCCAAGGAAAGTTATCATTCACCCAACGGAAGATGCGTTTAGCTTTCAACAAAGGATTGGTTTCCCCAGCTGTCAATTTGGCAGCAAGTTCGCGCATACGTGGTGAGAAAATGACATGCTTCTCGCGTTCAGCCGTATATTCCTTATATATAGAAGAAGTTGTATCATAGGGCTGAATATCTTTCGGTTTCAAATTATGCCATTCAGCATTAGCTGTATACTCAAAACTTTCAGAGAATACGGTTGGTTGATCTTGCACTGCACGTTTTTCCATATAGAGAGTGCTATGAAGGCAATCCTGTGGGGATAAAGTATACTTGGATTCGCTGGCAGAGATGAATTTTACATCTTGCTGACGTGACTGGTCGGTACGTGGGTAAGGAAGCCAGCAACGGACGAGCTCTCCGGCAGGAACGGCATTACTGTCTACCGTGAGCGTATAGGTGACCCGCATTCGTTTGGGAGCAGTGATAGGATTACCACTCTTTTCACACTCGCAATGATTTCGGGCAGGTTCTCCATATTTACTTTTTCACTGCCACTGAAGGAGACTCCATCTTTGGCAGCCTTTATCTGATAGCAGACAGAGTCTACACGGAATAAATTAGGTGCGGCATTACGGAAATAACGCTTCTCACCATTCAGAGTCATACACTCCAATGCTTTGGAGGCTTCCCATTGGCACATCTGCTCATCGGAAACATCAGGGATATACTTACGAATATACTCTTTCACTTCATCTTCCGTACGAAAGAAATCAGTGAGGAGGCGTTGGTGCAGATCATCTTCCCAAGTATAGGGCTTGCTTTCCGGTTTTGGAGTACAGGCAGTTACAAGGAAAAGCAAGGCAGCAGCATACAATACTTTTTTCATAATAAGCTAATTTATAGATGATAATTGAGAACGGAAATTGAATTACGATTCAGGATCCTTACAGTTTCACAACTCCGATGCCAGGCAAATCTGGTAACGTGATCTTGCCCTTTACGACCTCCATTCCCTTGAAACGGTCGTTGGCAATAAGCAGATTGCCATCCAGATCAGCAAAGTCAACCGCAGGAGAAAACTGGGCAGCAGCAGAGCAAGCACAGGATGTTTCCGTCATACAGCCCACCATCACTTTCATACCCAAAGCACGTGCTAATGTCACCATCTTCCAGCCTTCACGCATACCGGTACATTTCATCAACTTGATATTGATGCCATGAAATGCACCTTTCAGACCGGCCACATCACTCAAACGCTGCAAAGATTCATCAGCAAAGATAGGCAACGGACTCTGTTGTGTCACCCAGGCAATATCATCCAACTGGGTTTTAGGCATCGGCTGCTCAATCATGACAATCCCTTTTTCTTTCAGCCATTGTATCATATCAATGGCATAATGCTTATCCGTCCAACCTTGATTGGCATCGACGGCAATAGGCAGGTCGGTCACCGAACGGATTGTTTCAATCATCTCTTTATCATTCTCACGCCCCAGTTTTACTTTGAGAATATTGAATTGCTCGGCACATTCCTTCGTTTTTTCTCGTACCACATCCGGCGTATCGATACCAATGGTAAAAGTGGTCGAAGGAGCTTTTTCCTTATCCAATCCCCATATCTTATACCACGGAGCTCTCAGCAATTTGCCCACAAGGTCGTGCAAAGCAATATCTACAGCAGCTTTAGCGGCAGCATCTCCCGGTGAAAGCTTATCTACATAAGCGAGAATATCCTCCAATTGGAAAGGATCGGAAAACTGTCCGATGATATCCTGAACTTTTTTCAGGAAAGCCAGTACACTTTCCATCGTACCCAGTTCTTTCTGTAAATAAGGCGGCATGGAAGCTTCACCATAACCGATAACACCATCGTATTCAATCTCTACCTGTACATCAGGAGTGGTAGTGCGTGAGTAAGTAGCCACTGTAAAAACATGACGCAACTTCAACTCATATGGAAAGAAGCGCAATTTCATCCTGGCATTCACACCACTTTTATTGATATTGAACAGTTTTGGAGCGCTTTCTCCTCCAAATACATCATTGATAACCACACCGGAGCCCAATGCGGCAAAAGCAGCTGTTTTCAGGAAATCTCTTCTGTTTTGCATAATATTTGTTTTTAAGTTAGGAGCTACTAGCTACGGAGCCACAAGCTACAAGAGCTTTGCAGAATGAGAGCATTGCTACTTGTAGCTTGTAGTTCGTAACTTTATTATTTATAATAAGGATTCGTTTCCGTAGTATTCAAGGATGCTTCCTTATTTATATAAGGTAGCACGCGCGTAGCAAACAGAAGGCGTCCGAGGTTATATTCGTCAAAAAGCTCATCGGCAGAATCAAAACTACTGACGTGTACATCACCTTGCGAATGAATGAAACGTTTATTGCCAATATACATTCCCACATGCACCACACGTTCTTTTCGATCTGCCGTAGCTTTACGTCCGAAGAAGATCAAGTCGCCCGGTTGCAGGTTGCTGAAATCAGGAGCGATATCAATATGCTCGCCTACATACGCTTGCTGTGAAGCATCTCGGGGAATGATGATATCATGAATGAAAAGAATGGTACGCATGAAGCCACTGCAATCTATTCCTTTGGAAGAAGTGCCTGCCCAAAGATACGGAACTCCCATCAGCGTATGTGCCGTGCGAATAATGCTGGCAGCATCCTGTTTCAAAGCGGCACGCCATTTCTTTTCCGGCATGGAGATAGATTTGGAAATATAACCGGTCCGCCCGTCAGGATATGCAACCTTATAGAATGCACCTTTCGTTCCCTCCCACTTCAAGCGATTGCCTGCAACTACATCCGAAACAGTCTGCGAAGACTGATTGGGCTCAGAATACACAAACCCATAATGAGAAGTCACCACAATCTTCTCTGCTCTGTTCCAGACATGAAGTTCTTCTTTCGTTACCGGATGAATACCTACACGATGTACCCAAGCGATATAATTATCCGGTGTCTGAATGCGATACCAACCGTCGCGCTGTAATACGCGGACAGGCATTCCCATCAATCCCTGGGTCATCATTTCGGATGAAAAGTCAGGATCAACCCTAAGATTGGACACCGATACATTTATGATACCATAAGTTTTTCCTTCCAGTGCAGCCTCATCCGGCAATACCTGTAAGCAGTCCATTACTTGATAGTCAGCTTTCGACAGCCCGTTCAGTAATGCAGCTTTCGCCTCGGCCGAAGTAGTCACACCACGTAACATCACATTTTTACCGGAAAAGGAATAATCTACATCAAAGAGTGCTACCCGTTTATCAGGAGCATACTGACGCTTCAAGCTGTCGGACAACTGTGCTACATCCGCAGGAATAGTCCTGTCCCCGATTTCCGAAGCTACCGAATACAACGAAGCAAAAAGGAACAGGGATACGATAGGAATAAGTTTCTTCATTAGCTAAAATGATTTGGGGGTTATTAAGTGTTAGCAAAGTTAGAAATAATTTCTACTTTGGTTATATATTTTCAGGAATATTAAGAAAGTGTTTAGAAAAGGAAGCTATCCGGAGGTTATCTACCCCGCATCCGGTCCGTATCAGGTCCGTATCTATAATTATGGAGAAGATACGGAAAAAGCCCTCCCTTACACAAAAACTCTACAAGTTTCTGTGTCCGCTGGCATAAAAATCGTATCTTTGCCGGACAAAAGCAGCCGGTCGGTCTGTCGCTTACGCTTCGGCGTATGAGGAAAGTCCGGGCAACATAGAGCATCCTACTTCCTAACAGAAAGCTGTCCGCGAGGGTAGAGTAACGTAGAAGAAAATAACCGCCATGCCTTCCGGGGTTGTGGTAAGGGTGAGAAGGTGGGGTAAGAGCCCACCGGTCTTGTGGCGACACAAGGGCCGTACGTCTTAGGAGTTGTAAGGTCATGTAAACCGACGTTATGAGAGTTGCTCGCTCCATGTCGGAGGGTAGACCGCTAAAGCCTGTATGGTGACATGCGGCTCAGATAAATGACAGACACTTTGCTGAATGAAGAATGATGAATGAATAATGAAGATTTCTTCCTGAAAACAGAGAACAGAACCCGGCTTACAGACCGACTGCTTTTTTTTAATTTAAGAACAGAGAATGAGGAATGAAGAATTTCTGCATGATACAACAATTTGATAGAGTTCTCCGTTCTATATTCATAATTCTTCATTCCTAATTCTTCATTGATTATGAATAAACGTATTACTGCTCTTTGGAAATTTCTTACATACGACATCTGGCGTATTACAGAGGATGAAGTCACCAAAACGACTTTTTCCCTCTACAATATAATCAAAACCATTTATTTATGTATCAACCGCTTCACCAAGGACAGACTAGTAAACAATGCCTCTGCACTGACTTATAGCACTTTGCTTGCCATTGTCCCTATACTTGCCATATTATTTGCCATAGCACGTGGATTCGGCTTCTCCAATCTGATGGAGAATCAGGTGCGAATGGGATTCGGAGGGCATAACCAGACCACAGAAGTCATCCTCCAATTCGTAGACTCTTATCTTTCTGAAACTAAAAGCGGCATATTTATCGGAGTAGGTTTAATTATGTTGCTATGGACGGTTATCAACCTGATCACCAATATTGAAATAACCTTCAACCGCATCTGGCAAATAAAAAAGGCACGAAGTATGTACCGTAAAATTACGGACTATTTCTCTATGTTCCTGCTGATGCCTATCTTGATTGTAATTTCGGGTGGTCTCTCCATCTTCATGAGTACAACGCTGAAGTACATTGAAGATTTTGTACTGCTTGCTCCTATTCTGAAATTCCTGATCCGCCTCATACCTTTTGCCTTGACCTGGTTCATGTTTACAGGACTATACATCTATATGCCTAATACTAAAGTAAAGTTCAAGCATGCGCTCATTGCGGGGGTTCTTGCAGGAACGGCACACCAGGCATTCCAGTTTTTATACATCAGTGGTCAGTTGTGGGTATCGCGTTACAATGCTATTTATGGTAGTTTCGCCGCCCTTCCCCTATTCCTGCTATGGTTACAAATATCGTGGACAATCTGCCTGTTTGGTGCAGAACTGACGTATGCGGGACAAAACATACGGAACTTCAGTTTTGACAAAGACACCAAAAATATCAGCCGGAGGTATCGGGACTTCGTGGCTATCCTTATCATGTCCCTCATTGCCAAAAGATTTGAGGAGAATGCAAAACCATATACAGCAGAAGAAATATCCGAAGAGTGTCAGATACCAATCCGGTTGACACACCAGATTCTATATGAGTTACAAGAAATAAATCTATTGCATGAAGTAGTAGACGAAAACAATGAAGATATCGGCTATCAACCCTCCATGGATATCAATAAGATGAACGTCGCACTGTTGTTAGACAGACTGGACACACATGGTTCGGAGGATTTCAAAATAGATAAGGACAAGGAGTTCAGCGAACAATGGGAAGTATTAATGAATGCACGGGAAGAATATTATAAGAGCGCAAGCCATGTGCTACTGAAAGATCTTTAATTTTAGAGGGTTAGTGATAAGTGATTAGTACCATGCGGTGTCATAGCGCAATCTGTTAATCACTTATCACTAACCCTTTATCACTGAATCAGTATTTATTGTAAGAAACCACCTTTTCCTTCGGTTTCCTCGCCTTCTTTCTCTTCTCTTTTACAGAGTAGCCGATGGTGATAACCAATAGCAAGCGCTTAGAAGATGGAATACCGGTCAGCTTCTTAATCTCTTTCTCATCAAACCAGCCAAGAATACAAGAACCTAATCCCTCACTCTCGGCAGCTAAAGTAATATGAGCAGTGGCAATACCTATATCTATCAAGGGGAAATACTTATCCTTAATCTTTGCACCCAGAAATGAAGTGACATTCATCGATTCTTCCACAACCAGAATATGAACGGGGGCATCCTTGGCAAATTTATTCATCCCCAGTCCGGCAGTAGCTTTGCCTACCTTAACGGAAAGTTCCGGATCATTGATTACGACAAACTTCCACGGTTGCGCATTACAAGCCGATGGGGCCAGACGGGCAGCTTCCAGTATCCGTTCCAGTTTCTCGGGCTCTACAGGACGTGTCATATCATAAGCGCGGTCACTCTGACGGGAGGCTACTAATTGTAAAAAGTCCATTTGATATATGTTTTTATTGCACCACAGATTACACGGATAAACACTGATTATAAAAGGATAATATTTCTGTGCTATTTGTGCAATCTGTGGTGAACTATTATTTAAACTGGAGCATCCGGCTGATATATTTGCCGATAATGTCAAATTCAATGTTCACTACGCTATCAACTTTGATATCGTGAAAATTAGTATATTCGAACGTATAGGGAATAATAGCTACCTGGAAAGTATCGTCCGTTGGATTACACACCGTCAGACTGACACCATTCACCGTTACAGAGCCTTTGTCCACAGTAATGTATCCCCGCTTTGCCATCTCCTTATCGAAAACATACCGGAAAGTGAAGTAATAACTTCCTTCGGCATCTTCTACACTGATGCAGGTGGCAGTCTGATCTACATGCCCCTGCACGATATGTCCATCGAGGCGACCGTTCATCATCATGCTGCGCTCTACATTCACCTTGTCTCCTACGTTCAACAACCCGAGATTGGAGCGCTCCAATGTTTCCTTCATGGCTGTAACCGTATAGGTATCCTCTGTCATGCTGACTACCGTGAGGCATACACCGTTATGAGATACACTCTGGTCTATCTTCAATTCATTTACAAATGAGCACTTGAACGTGAAGTGTACGTTCTCTTGTTCTTTTACCAATGCCACAAGAGTGGCACATTCTTCTACTATTCCGGAAAACATAATTCAGTTTACGATTTAATGATTTATAATTCCTTATTTGGAGAACACAAAGATAATGCAAATTGATCGCAGAATTTTCATGCTTGCATGAAAAAGTTCTGCCGAGATGCAGCTTATCTTCTCCAAAGATACGAAATAAGGGGAATATAAGTACAAAAAAAATGGAGCTTTTCTAAACCCGTCTGATTACCAAATAAATACGTAAAATGTTCTTTATACTTGTACTTCAATTAGCCCGTAAGAACATCACAAAGATAATTCATTTATAGGAAAAATCAAGTAGTAAATTACATGATTACTTCCTTTCTTAATAAAAAATCCAACTACCACTTCTGATAGTTGGATTCTCTGTTCTGGCTATGTTATTCACTTAAACCATATTCTTGCATTTTTCTTTATTTCTACCTTTGCGAACTTTCCCAGTGCTGCTACAAGTGCTTTCACTTCGTCTGCTGTTGGCTCTGGTATTTTTATCTTTCTATTGGTTTCATCATTGCTTTTTTGTTTGCAATGATAATAAAAAAAACAGCAAATGAATTGCTTCAAATGCTGTCTTTATTATGATGTCATACAAATATTACTTAACGCGCTTCAATGTCATTTTATAGCCTGCTTCGCTGGCATAACTCCATTGCATTAAAGCATTATCAGTAATACTCATGCTTATCTCTTCATAGCCATCTCCGTCTTCATAATCAATAGAAATAATGGTATAATCAGAATTAACTTTATATTTGAATGTTCCTGAATCATTTCCATTGCTATCTTCCCATTCAAGTAAACCTGTCCCATTTGAATAGAATGTATATGTATCACCAACCTCCTCAGTGTATGTGCTTGAAGTAACTTGCCATGTACCAATAACAGTATTAGACTGCTTATCATCTTCATCATCATCGTCACTGCAAGCCATAAAATTCACACTCATAATTACGGCAATTACTGCCATTCCAATAAATCTTAATGTTTTCATCTTTATAAATAGTTTATGCTTCCATGTTCCCTATAGATGCTGTTAATAAGTAAGTTCTGAATAAGTGTGAGGAACACAGCGATAGCTGCACACTGTTTTAATAGTTTGCTACATTAGAGAATAGAATATCTGTTTCTTGACTTGTATGTATTATAGTCAGTGTTCCCTACTGACTGTTATACAAAAAAAGAAGCGTGGGAACTACTGATGTTATCTAATCTGAGGCTCTCGACTGCCCATCTCCAAATAATAAACAATAGCCCACGCCAAACGATATATAGACTATCTTAACAAGATAGG
>OLVO01004351.1_pt1 | contig 10689 bp, 7 predicted proteins | sample 1672571 | NCBI WGS metagenome assembly OLVO01 (sample SAMEA3136700, study PRJEB25190) | human gut metagenome | biome: human gut; feature: human-associated habitat; material: faeces | place: Austria | collected 2013 | reverse complement strand
AAGCCCATCAGGGTGGTAAAGGCAATGATGGCAAAGGTGCCGGTGCCCGGGCCCATAATGCCATCGTACAGGCCGATGCCCAAACCGATGGCCAGCGCCAGCAAAACCTTTTTCAGATCCAGCGTGCCGTCGTCCCGATTCTCGTCCGGCAGGTTGCGCTGCCACAGGATGATGACCGCCGCCACCGGCAGGATGATGAACATCATGGTGCGCAGCATCTCGTCACTGAGCAGCAGCACGATGTGCGCGCCCAGCGCACTGCCCGCAAAGCTGCCGATGGCCGCCAGAACGCCCACCTTCACGTTCATGGCACCGCTTTTGAAAAAGCTTGCCGTGGCAAAGGTCGTACCGCAGGCAGCGCTGAACTTGTTGGTGGCATAGGTGTAGTGGGGCGGCAACCCGGCAAACAGATAGGCCGGCAGACTGATCAGCCCGCCGCCGCCGGCTGCCGAATCCACAAAGCCTGCAAAGCCGGTCATCAGCATGAGAAACGCCATCATCCACGGCGAAATCGTGATACCCATTGTTATAATTCCTCTTATCTTTCCAAGTCGTTTGTTCTTTTTCAGGGGACGCGCGCCTCAGACCATATAAAACCTCCCCTCGCAGAGCAATACACAGCCCGGGATACCCGCGCACAGCAGAGCATCTCCGGGCACTTTTTGCAATTTTAGAAGTTATTATTACAGATTGTTTTTAAAGAAGCGGTATGCGTTGCGCCAGTAGATGGCCTCTACCTCGTCCTCGGTAAAGCCCTCGCGGCGCAGTGCCTCGGCCAGCAGCGGCATATCTGCCGCCGTTTCCAGCTCGCGCTGACCGCCAATGCCGTCAAAATCGCTGCCAAGGCTGATGACCTCAATGCCGCCCACCTGCTTGAAGTGTGCCGCGTGCTTTGCCAGCCGCTCCACCGTGCTGCGGCAGAGCTTGGGGTGTGCCGAGTCTGCGTCCACAAAGGAAGCGCAGTAGTTCAGCCCTGCAATGCCGCCCTTTTCTGCCAGTGCGCGGATCATCTCATCGGTCAGGTTGCGGTTGTGGGGTGACAGGGCACGGCAGTTGGAATGGCTTGCCGCAAAGGGGCGGGTGCTGTGGTTTACGATATCCCAGAAGCCCTTATCGGAAAGGTGGCTCACGTCTGCGGTGATGTGCAGCTTTTCCATCTCTTCCAAAAAGGCAAAACCCCGCTCGGTCAGGCCGGTCTCGGTATTGGCCACCAGCGGCCCGCCGGGGTTTGCGTTGGGGGTTGCCAGCTCGTTGGGATAGTTCCACGTCAGGGTCATCATGCGCACGCCCAGCTCCTGCAGCCGCCGCAGCACGCCCAGACTGCCCTTGCAGCAGCCGCCCTCTTCCACCGTCAGCATGGCGCTGAGTTTGCCCTCGGCGCGGTTGCGCTCAAGGTCGGCGGCGGTGTACACCGGAGCGATCTTTTCCGGGTAAGCTGCCATGAGCCGCTTGAAGATGTCGATCTCCTCCAGCACGCTTACCAGCGGGTCGGCCCCGGGTGCGGGGTCGGCCAGATTCACATAGGCCGCAAAGCATTGCAGCAGGTAATCCCCCTGCTGCAATTTTTCAAGGTCAATATGCAGATCGTTGTGCAAAAAGCTTTTGGGTGCGCCCGCCTTTTCGGCGCGGCGCAGCTCGGACAGGGTATCGCAATGCAGATCCCAAACCTTCATGATGGATCCACTCCTTTATGCTTCTTCTCCCAGCAGCTGCAGCAGCTGTTCGGGGTTCATGGACAAAATCGCGCCGTCTGCCCCACCGGTAACGGTATCGGCCAGCGACTGCTTGGCCTGTTGCAGTTCCACGATCTTTTCCTCAATGGTGTCCTGCGCGATCAGCCGGTACACCTGTACCGGGTTGCGCTGACCGATGCGGTAGGCGCGGTCGGTGGCCTGATTCTGCGCGGCAAGGTTCCACCACGGGTCGTAGTGGATGACGATATCTGCGGCGGTCAGGTTCAGACCTGTGCCGCCCGCCCGCAGCGAGATGAGAAAGACGTCCGCCTCGCCCTGATTGAACCGGCGCACCTGCTCGGCACGCACGGGCTTCGGGGTAGAGCCTTGCAGGGTGAAGTGGCTCACCCCGGCTTCGTCCAGCCGCTTTGCCAGCAGCTCCAGCATGGAGGTGAACTGGCTGAACAGCAGAATGCGGTGCCCGCCTGCCACTGCCTCGGTGACAAGTTCCAGACAGGCTTCCAGCTTGGCGCTGCTGCCGGTCCAGTTGTCCGCCACAAGACGGGGGTCGCAGCAGATCTCCCGCAGCCGCATCAGCACGGCAAACACGGTCATCTTGTCCTCCGGCTTTGCCGCCCGCAGCTTTTCGCGGGCGTCCACCACCGCTGCCAGATACAGCTTGCGCTGCTCGGTCTCCAGCTCAACGCGGCGCACATTCTCGGTTTTGGGCGGCAGCTCCCGCAGCACCTCGGACTTCATGCGCCGCAGGATGAACGGCCCGGTGAACTGGTTCAGCCGCCGCACGGCGTTGGCATCCTCGTCCTGCACGATGGGCTTTTCAAACCGGGCGCAGAAGGTCTTGTAGGGGGGCAGATAGCCGGGCATCAAAAAGGAGAAGATGCTCCACAATTCGCCCAAGCGGTTCTCCACCGGGGTACCGGTCAGGGCAAAACGCACCCGGCTGTTCACCCGGCACACCGCCTTGTATTTCTGGGTGGTGTGGTTTTTGATGGCCTGCGCTTCGTCCAGAATGCAGGCGTAAAAGCTTTGCCCGGCATACAGTTTTTCGTCCCGGCGCAGCAAATCGTAGCTGGTGATGACGAGATCCGCCTGCGCCCACCCATCAACCAGCGCGGCGCGGTGGGCGGCATCGCCGTCCATGGCAACACTTTGCAGCTGCGGGGTGAACTTCTGGCATTCCTCCTGCCAGTTCAGCACCAGCGATGCCGGGCAGACGATAAGGCTGGGCAGCTGCTGCCCGCCCTCCTTCATGGCCAGCAGATAGCTGAGCACCTGCACAGTCTTGCCCAGACCCATATCGTCGGCCAGAATGCCGCCCATGCCGTAGCCATCCAGTGTGCGCAGCCAGCGGTAGCCGTCCCGCTGGTATTTGCGCAGGGTCTTTTGCAGCGAGAGCGGCGGGGTATACTCGCTGTCCCGCACGGCGTGGAAGCTGCGGCTGATGCGCCGGAAAGCATCGTCCCGGTCGAACCGCAGACCGTTCTGCCCCGAAAGCGCCCAGTCCAGCGTAGGGGCACGGTAGAGCGGCAGGGCGGCGTGGCCGTCCTTCAGCTTTGCACCGGAAAGCTCCAGCGTGTCGTTCAGTTCGTCCAACCCTTCCAAACTGTCATCCAGCCGCAGCAGACTGCCGTCCCGCAGGCGGTGGTAGCGCTTTTTCTGGTGCAGGGACTGCAAAAGTTCCCGCAGCTCCTCCACCGGGAACGCACCGGTGTCCACTTCCAAGTCCAGCACACTGCCGTGCACCGAAACCCCTACCGAAATCTTAGGCGGGGCGGCCTGTAAGTTGCGGAAGGCATCGGTCTGGTACACCTCGCCCATGGCCAGCAGGGCGGGAATGCCCTCTTCCAGCAGTTGGAAAAGTGCCTCCTCCCCAGAAATGCTGTAATGCCCCGGCTTGCCGGTCTCGGGTTCCAGATAGGTTTCCAGCAGCCTCTTTGCCCGGTTCTCGGTGCGGGCATCCCGCAAAAGATCCGACGGCACCGGCTCGCCGGGGGCTACCCGGTCCTCGCCGTACAGAAAGACCGGGTATGCCGTGACGGTAAGCCCCCGGTCTGCATCCAGATAAAACTGCACCACCGGTTCCAGTGGGATCTGATTCAGCAGCAGCCGGTCGGGGTCCACGATGTTGACCCGGTTGCCCAGCTCCGGCAGCACATAGCTGCAAAAAGCGGCGGCGTCCGCGCTGGTAAAGAACAAACTGCGCCCGCCAAAGGTATCCAGCACCGGCAGCACCCGGCGGCACTCCTCCCGCTGCATCCGCCAGAGGGTGGTTTCGCCCAGCAGATAGGCATAGTCCAGCCCCTGCACCCCGCTGAGCACCGGAGTACAACTTAGCTGCACGCCACCCTTGCGGCGCTCCACCTTCAGGCTAATGACCGGCAGTCCCTCTTTAAGGGTGTAGCCGCCCACAACGCCCTCGGCAGCGTAAAGCTCCACAAGGGCATCCAGCCCCTCGCCGGTCAGCGGCAGACCGCCCGCCGGGCCTTTCTCCCAAGCGGAGCGCACCGTGCCCTCGGCTTCAAATTCCTGCCGGGCGCTCACCTGACGGCGCAGCAGCCGCAGCAATTGCTGCGCATCCGGGGCAAAAGCGTCCCACCGGTGCACGAAAGCCAGCGACTTGCCGTAGCTGACGCTTTCGCCCCGCTCGATCGCATCCAGAAACTGCGGAATGCTTTTTACCAGATACTGCCGCCCGCCGATGCCGTCCGAGACCCGCAGCCGCAGCCAGATACGGCCATTGTGCGGCGTAAGCTCCGGTTCCAGCAGAGCAAAGCCGGTGCGCTGGGCGGCGTTCTGGGGCTGGGGCTGCGCATCCTCCCGCTGGTAGCGCTTCAGCAGCAGCTGGGCATCATAGTCGGTCTCCGGCTCTTCGCCCCGCCACTTGCGGCCAAACAGCATATCCAACCCGGCGCTGTAACTGTCCTTGCGGGGCTCCGGGTTCAGCCCGGCAACGCCCCGCTGCACCCCTGGGATGCTCTCCGGCTTTTTTTCCGGGGCAGGCGGGTTCTTTTCCGCGTCCTGTAATAGCAGCGCACCGATATGCTTGCAGTAGGTGCCGTCGCCGTTTTGATTATAGGGGCAGTCGCAGGAGGCGCTGACAAAGCTGCCGTTTTCCCGCAGCCAGACCTGTGTATAATAGCAGTCCGGCCCGCTGCCCTGCACCAGTGCTGTCAGGTGCCGCACCCCGTCCTCATTGGTGGTGCAGCTGCTTTGCAGGATGCGCTTGCGGTACTTCTGTGCCCGCTCAAAGATGCTTTTGCCCAGCAATGCGCGGATCTCCTGTGTGTCCATGTGGTCTCCCTCCCCTGTGCTGTCGCGGTTCCGGTCTATTCTATAAGAATACCGCGTTCCACCCCGGGATGCAAGGGCAGAAGGGTAAAAAACGTTTAGAAAGCGCGGGCGGGACGATTTTGAATGGCTTCCGCTTTGCTTTGGCCATCTTCAGCGGAAAAATTATTTTTATATAGAGCAATACCGGAGCGTCTGCGGACGCTCCGGTATTGCATTTTTCACGGGAAAGGCCGTAAAGGCAAACGGCATTTATCGTGTTATAGTAAGTTCACAACTGTTCAGCCCTGTTTTTCTGCGGGGGCTGTGCCGTGCTTGCGGGTCTTGAGGTGGTACATTTCCTGATCGGCTTTATCGATCAGGTCGTGCACGGTGGCGATGTCCGGCTCAAGGCGGGCGCAGCCGATGCTGATCTCGATCTGATAGGGCTTGCCGGAGGCGGCGTTGGCGGCGTCCAGCTCCCGCTGGATGGAGGCGATCAGGGTGCGCACCTCCACGCTGTTGCAGCCGCAGGCGATGCAGAATTCATCGCCGCCGTAGCGCGCCAGCACGCCGTTATAGTTGGCGCACACCTTTTTTAAAATGCCCGCCAGCAGCACCAGTGCGGCATCGCCCTCCAAGTGGCCGTATTGGTCGTTGATGTGCTTGAAGTGGTCCATGTCCATCATGAGGAAATGCAGCGAGCGGTTGGGGTGGCGGCGGTAATAGGGCAGCTCGCTTTCCAGATAGCGCAGCGCCACGATACGGTTGCTGACGCCGGTCAGGGTATCCACCGTGAACTTGGTCTGCAGCACCAGCACATACACGCACACCAGCCCAAGCGTAATGCCGCAGCACAGCAGCCCGCGCCCGGGCAGCCAGCCTTGCAGCAAAAAGCCTGCCGCCGGCGCAAGCGCGAGCAGCAGCAGGGTTTTCAGTTCCTCTTTGGGTGTTTCCTGCTTCCAGTGGCTCAGCGTCCAGCTGCAGCGGAGAAAGGCTGCTGCCAGATAGGCAAGCCCCACCAGCTTCGCCCCCCAGAACAGGGTGCTGCCCCGCAGCCCCTCTGCGTCCAGATAGCAAAAGCCGTTTTCGTCCCGCGCTGTCAGCAGCACCAGCAAAAGCAGTGTCACCGGTGCGGCGCTGAGTGCCAGCCTGCGGCCGTCCTCCATCCATGTACGCCCCAGCTCTGCCTCCACATACAAAAACACCAGCAAACAGCAACACGCCGCCAGCAGATAAAACAAAATACTGCCCCCGGCGTTCAGCCGGTAGGTCAGGGGGATGCCCAGCTCCTCCCACGCGCCCAGCTGCGCCAGCGCACTGCCATAATCTACGATCGTCAGCGCCCCGGCAAACCACAGCAGCGCCGTAAACTGCCGCCCGGGCAGACTTTTATCCCGCATTTTCTGCTGCGCCCGCAGCAAAACCGCCAGTGTGACCAGACAGAACCCACTGACCTGAGTATGCGCAATCGCATCCATGCCGCAACGCTCTCCTTTATCCTAGGGCGGCTTTGCGCCGTCCCGACCCTTTTCCGCTCTTCCAACGTTCCTTTTTCGCACAAACCTATTGTACCAAATCCATAACAAATATGCAACAAAAACCGAAAAAATTCGTACAAAAAAAGACACCGGAACGTCTTTCGGCGTTCCGGTGTCTTTTGAACTCAAATCACTTTGCCTGCGGATGGGCGGCATCGTTGCGCAGGGCGCTTTCGCGGATCTTTTCCAGCGTCTGCTCGCTGAGGATATGCTCTGCCTTGCAGGCGTCCTCGGCGGCGGTCTGCTCGTCCACGCCCAGCTGCACAAAGAAGTGGGTCAGCAGCCGGTGGCGGCTGTAAATGCGCTGAGCGATCTCCAGCCCGGGCTCCAGCAGGGTCAGGTTGCCTTCGCCGTCCACCGCGATATAGCCGTTCTCCCGCAGCTTTTTCATGGCGATGCTCACGCTGGCTTTGGTAAAGCCCAGCTCATTGACAACGTCAATGGAGCGCACTTTGCCCATACGCTGGCTCAGCATCAGGATCGTTTCAAGATAATCTTCTGCGGACTGGTGGATCTGCATGGTTTGTCCGGCCTCCTGCCTTATTCCCTCTGGGGAATTTTTCCGACAGGGTATGTGTACCCTCTGTCGTATGTTAAAGGATATCACACTTTTGCGGATGATGCAAGCAATTCGCAGCAAGTTTGGTTAAGCTAACCATATTTTTCTGCACAGAACTGCTGTTTTGCCGGTTTTGCACCGCGCTTGTTTTGTGCAAAGGGTGCAATTCTCGGCGTTTTTACCTTACAGCGCCGCCAGATAGGCCGCAGGGCCTTCCTCGTACAGATCGCCGCCGTGGGCGTCCAGCACAACGGTCAGGGGCATATCCTGCACGGTCAGGCGGCGCACCGCCTCACAGCCCAAGTCCGGCCATGCGATCACTTCCAGCGTCTGCACGCTTTTGGCCATCAGCGCACCGGCGCCGCCCAGCGCAGCCAGATACACCGCGCCGTTGCGCACCACAGCCGCCTTGACGGCGGCATCCCGCTTGCCCTTGCCGATCATGATCTTGTTGCCAAGATCCAGCAGCCGGGGGCTCATGGCGTCCATGCGCCCGCTTGTGGTAGGCCCTGCCGAGCCGATGATCTCTCCCGGGCGCTCCGGGGTGGGGCCTACATAATAGATGGCGCTGCCTTCCAGATCAAAAGGCAGGGTCTCGCCCTTGTCCAGTGCCTCCATCATCCGCTTGTGTGCCTGATCCCGGGCGGTGTACACCACACCGGAAAGCAGCACGGTATCCCCCGCTTTCAGCGGGGCCAGCTCCTGCGCGGTGCAGGGGGTAGTCAGTCTGTATTCCATTCTTCTCCCCTCCTTACAGCTCCGCGCTGGCGCGGCGGGTCACATGGCAGGAAACGTTCACAGCCACCGGCAGACCCGCCACATGGGTGGGCATCTGCTCAATGGCAAGGCCAAGGCAGGTGGTCTTGCCGCCAAAGCCCTGCGGGCCGATGCCCAGTGCATTGATGGCGGTAAGCAGCTCCTGCTCCAGCTGGGCGTAGTAGGGGTCGGGGTTGGGGACATCCAGCGGGCGCAGCAGCGCCTTTTTGGCAAGATACGCCACCTTGTCAAAGCTGCCGCCCACACCGATGCCCAGCTGCGCAGCCTGCAAAAACAGGCCGACGCGAACAAAATCATTTATTACAGCTTCACCAACGGCTCCGACATAAAAGTGAAGGACAACGGCAAGGAGACCCACGCCGTGAACTTGACTTTTGTTACCACGCAGGATACCTCGGCTATGTTTTTGGCACAGGTGCTGCTGACGGCAGAACCAGATGCTGAGGTGGTGAAGCTGCCTGTAACAGGCGATACGGCGTCTGATTTTGGAAGCGCGGCCACGCTGGAACAGGATGCCGCCCTGACGCTGACCGTGCGGTACTACCTGGACAATGTTCTCATCGACAGCTTTACCCCGGCCCAGCGTCTGGTGCGGGGCGCCCACGCCTTGGCGCTGTTTTACCCCTTCCCGGATCTGGAGGGCGCGGCCAGCCACCGCTGGAGCGTCCGTCTGCTGTGCGCGGGCGGCGGCGTAAAGATCGCCAAAGGGCAGATCCGTGCCACCATCACCGGCCAGGGCATGGCGGTGGGCGACGCCTGGGACGGCACGCTGGAGTTTGAGGAGCTGGTCGGCCGCCCGACCCGGACGCCTGTGGCCCGCAAGGTGCTGGCCATTCAGGACGTCATCCTGGCAGGCACGCAGAAGCCCATCGGTGATGCGGCGGCCGAGATCATCACCAGGCTGCTGCGCAAGGCGCCGGTAAGAAACATTTTGTAAAACCGAGAGGAGGAACTTTACCATGCCCATCCATGGTCACACCAAAATCGAACTCACCAGCCAGACCACCGGTGAGGTCGAAACCATCGAGAAAGACAACATTGTAACCAACGCTGTATCGCAGATATTTAACGCTTTCAACGGTATGGCCCTCCTGCGGGAGGCCAACGCCAACGGCGAGTACGGCAGCACCTCCGATAAGAGCTGGGAGCTGCTGGAAAGCCTCTACGGCGGCATTTTGCTGTACGACACCGCCCTGGGCAGCGACCCGGACACCCTGTTCGCCCCGCCGGAGGCCAACCTCGTGGGCAGCGGCGTGCCCAAGGTGCTTAACAACGGCAAGGGCCTGCAGCGCGGCAGCTTTAACGCCACCGAGAGCAAAACAGACCTGGAAAACGGCGTTGTCACGTTTGTTTACGACTTCGCCACCAGCCAGGCCAACGGCACGATCGCCAGCGTGTGCCTCACCAGCCGCTACGGCGGCTTCTTCGGTGAGAGCGAGACCGCCCTGCCCGCCGCCGACGGCTCCAACACGTCGAGCTACTACAACAGCGCGCTGTTCGGGCAGGAGACGATCTTTCCCAACGCGCCGGGCCAGAACGACCGCCACCTCTACGGCCGCCCGCTGTACGCCGACCCGGAAAACGACGAGATGGTGTTTGGCGCTATCAGCAACAATAAGCTGGTGCTGCGTTACGCCACCGCTTTGACGACCGAGATCGATCTGTTCAATCCCATCAACACCACCCGCGTCAAAAAGACCGAGGAGCGTGACCTTTCGGATTTTCTGCAGGCCGACCACTTCAGCTACTGTGCCGTAAGTTATGACGTAGATGCGGATAAGATCTGCGTCGTCAGCACCCCCGGCGCCGATCAGCTGAAGACCACCGGCAAGATCCGCGTGCGCACCTACGACCGCAAGACCCTGGAGGCCAAGACCTACGAGTTCGCCAACCCCACCGGCGTGACGCTGGCGGGCAACGTGGGCGGCACCTCGCCGGGGCTGCGCAATACCGGCCGTCTGCTGGGCGGCTGCCTGTTCATGGCCGGGTACACCACCTCGCCCGCGGCCAAGGCGGTGCCGTTTTTCAAAATTCCGCTGGCCGATCCCAGCAACGTGACGGCCATCACCACCCACGATCTGCTGATGCCCATGTTCCAGGACATGCACGACGGGCGCATCTACTTTATGGGCAGCAGGTACACGGCCTGCGGCACCGTGCTGAACACCGCCACCAACGAGATGCACGCCATCGAGGCCTACTACAACTACGAGCAGTACCCCTACCTGGCTGTGCCCGTGCTGGGCCAGCCCGCCGTGCCCTACATGGTGCGTTACGACGCCAACTCCGGCAACAACCAAAGCACCGTGCACCAGGGCATCCGGCGCAACTACCTGGGCACCATCAACGATTTGGACGCGCCGGTGCAGAAAACTGCCGATAAAACGATGAAAATTACCTACACACTGCGCAGAGAGGAGAGCTGATATGCAGGGCATTTTTGCGGGGCGCACCCAGCTGCGCTACCCCTACGGCCGTTACGGATACACCCGCGGCGGCGGCAAAATTTGGCACGGCGGTATGGATCTGGTCGGGTCGGACTCGACCGATATACGCATGCCGTATTACAAAAATAAGCGTATCACCGGCAAAGTTGTCCGTGCCCGCCGCGTGACAGACCACAGCAATAAGACTTGGGAGTGGGGCTGGTACGTCTGCGTGCAGCTGGACCCCGGCCAGACCCCCGACGACGTGAACTATCTGTACTTTTGCCACTGCCGCGAGCTGAAAGTGACGGCGGGGCAGGCGGTGGCCAGCGGCGACCTGCTGGCCGTGATGGGCCAAAGCGGCAACGCGGCGGGCGGCTACAAACACTGCCATCTGGAGGCCCGGGCCACGGCGACCGGCACAG
>OLVO01004335.1_pt1 | contig 10712 bp, 9 predicted proteins | sample 1672571 | NCBI WGS metagenome assembly OLVO01 (sample SAMEA3136700, study PRJEB25190) | human gut metagenome | biome: human gut; feature: human-associated habitat; material: faeces | place: Austria | collected 2013 | reverse complement strand
CCTGAAATGGTACTCGGTGAAATGAAGACTGTATCAGGTCATTTCGGTCAGCAAGTAACTTGCGAGCCATATACAGACAGCAACCTTGCCGATCTCCTGTCTGATGCTATTGCCAATATTCACGGCGAAATATCAGATTACGAGAATGATGTTGCAACCGATGAACTTGAGGAAGATATGTCAATTCCCGCAGATGCTTCTGTAAAGAATTTTTCTTATTCTGTTGTAAATGATAAACTGTATTTCCGTGAAAACTCACGAATGATACCTGTGACAGTATCTGCTACAGCAGAAAGTCGTATCAAAGGATTAATTATAATTCGTGATTGCACACGCAATTTAATCGAATTACAAGCAGATGACTATCCGGAAGAAGACATTAAAGCGGCACAGGAGTTGCTTAACGCAAAATATGACAATTTTACTGCAAAATACGGACTGATTAACAGCAGAGCCAATAAGTCGGCGTTTAGCGATGATAGCTCTTTTGCACTTGTGTCTGCCTTGGAAATACTCGGCGATGAAGGGCAACTTGAGCGTAAAGCGGATATATTCTTCAAACGAACGATAATGCCACATAAGCCAATTACACAGGTTGATACAGCAAGTGAAGCTCTTGCAGTATCAATCGGCGAAAAGGCTTGTATTGACATGGAATATATGCAAAGCCTTACCGGAAAAGAGGAAAACGAGCTCTTTAATGATTTGAAAGGTGTAATCTTCTTAAACCCTCTTTATGAAGAAAACAACGACAATCAGTCAAAGTATTTCACCGCCGATGAATATCTGTCGGGTAATGTAAGAGAAAAACTTGCAATAGCACGAAACTCGGCTAAAGTCGATTCCCGGTTTAGCATAAATGTTGAAGCACTTGAAAAAGTGCAGCCTGAAGACTTGACGGCAAGTGAAATTTCCGTAAGACTTGGTTCGACGTGGTTGCCGGTTGATATTGTTCAACAATTCATTTATAAATTTCTGAATACTCCCGGATACGCAAAAAGCAGTATAATTGTACATTACTCAAAGTATACGGGAGAATGGAGTATCGACGGCAAATCGTATGACCGAAGTAATGTAAAAGCGTATAACACATACGGTTCTGCCCGTATAAATGCGTACAGAATAATCGAGGAAACTTTGAATCTGAAGGATGTGCGTATATTCGATTACGTTGAAGATATTGACGGAAACAGAAAGGCTGTACTTAATAAAAAAGAAACTGCTATCGCACAATCAAAGCAGGAGCTGATAAAGCAAGGTTTTCAGGACTGGGTGTGGTCTGATCCGGAACGCAGAGAAAGGCTTTGCAAGTTATATAACGAAAGGTTCAATTCAATTCGTCCTCGTGAATATGACGGCAGTCACATTGTATTCAGCGGAATGAACCCGGAAATCACGCTCAGAGAACATCAGCGGAATGCAGTTGCTCATATTCTTTACGGCGGTAATACACTGTTAGCTCACGCTGTAGGTGCCGGCAAAACATTTGAAATGGTAGCCGCAGCTATGGAATCAAAGCGGTTAGGACTTTGCAACAAGTCGCTGTTCGTAGTACCGAACCACCTTACCGAGCAATGGGCATCGGAGTTCTTGCAACTTTACCCTTCTGCGAATATTTTAGTAGCAACAAAAAAAGACTTCGAAACTAAAAATCGTAAGAGGTTCTGCGGTCGTATTGCTACAGAAGATTATGACGCTGTAATTATCGGTCATTCACAATTTGAAAAAATACCGATGAGCATTGAGCGTCAAAGAGCTTCTCTCGAACAGCAGGAAAATGAAATAACAGAAGGTCTTGCCGAATTGAAGCGTAATCGTGGTGAGAATTTCTCCATAAAACAGCTTGAGAGAGCTAAAAAATCAATTAGGCAAAAAATCGAAAAGCTCAATGATCAGTCACGCAAAGATGATGTAGTTACTTTTGAGGAATTAGGTGTTGATAGAATATTTGTCGATGAAAGTCATTACTACAAAAACCTTTTCCTTTATACGAAAATGCGGAATGTCGGCGGCATTGCACAGACAGAAGCTCAGAAATCGTCCGATTTGTTTATGAAGTGCCGATACCTTGATGAACTTACAGGCGGTCGAGGAACTGTATTTGCGACCGGCACACCTATTTCAAATAGTATGGTGGAGCTTTATACCATTCAGCGTTATTTGCAGTATGATACGCTCTTAAAGAATGATTTACAGCATTTCGATAGCTGGGCTTCTACTTTCGGTGAAACGGTTACTGCAATAGAACTTACACCTGAAGGCACGGGTTACCGAGCAAAAACAAGGTTTGCAAAGTTTTTCAACTTGCCTGAGCTTATGTCAATGTTTAAAGAAACAGCTGACATACGCACAGCCGATATGCTGGAGCTGCCTGTACCTAAGGCAAACTTCCACAACATTGCGGTCAAACCGTCAGAAATACAAAAAGAAATGGTAGCACAACTTGCCGAACGTGCCGAGAAGGTTCGCAAAGGAAATGTTGACGCAAGTGTTGACAATATGCTTAAAATTACTAATGACGGCAGAAAACTTGCGCTTGATCAGCGTATGCTGAATGAGATGCTTCCCGACTTTGAGGGCAGTAAAATCAACGCTTGCATAGATAATGTATATCGGATTTGGAATGAAAATTCGGACAAAAAATCTGCTCAACTTATATTCTGTGATCTGTCTACTCCGAAGAATGACGGCACATTCTCCGTTTATAACGACATCAGAAAAAAGCTGATTGAGAGAGGCATTCCTGAAAATCAAGTTAAGTTTATACACGAAGCCGATACAGATGTTAAGAAGAAGGAACTCTTTCAAAAGGTACGTAAAGGCGAAGTCAGAGTATTGCTTGGATCTACTCAGAAAATGGGAGCAGGAACGAATGTACAGGATAGGCTTATTGCACTACACGATGTAGATTGTCCCTGGCGTCCGTCAGACCTTGAGCAACGAGCCGGAAGAATTATTCGTCAGGGAAACTCAAATCCGGAGGTTGAAATCTATCGGTATGTTACGGAACAGACTTTCGATGCTTATCTTTATCAGCTTGTTGAAGGCAAACAGAAATTCGCCAGTCAGATTATGACGAGCAAATCACCTGTAAGGTCCGCTGATGATATAGATGAAACGGCTCTATCTTATGCGGAAATCAAAATGCTTGCAACCGGAAATCCGTACATTAAAGAAAAGATGGATTTAGATATTCAGATACAAAAGCTGAAGTTGCTGAAAGCTAACTATCTTTCTGAAAAGTACAACCTTGAGGACAAAATAATTAAATTCTATCCTCAGAAGATTGCATCGTTGACTAACACTATAAAGGCATTAGAACAGGATTTATCGACTGCAAAAGCACATCCGAAGCCTATTGATGATAGTTTTGTCGGTATGGAAATCAATGGCGAATACATTTCAGAAAAAGCTGATGCCGGAAAAGCTATTTTAGAATCCTGTAAGCAAATGAATAGCTCAGACCCGATAAAAATCGGTAAATACAGAGGCTTTGATATGGAACTTCAGTTTAGTTCAGGCATACTGCATTGTTATGAAATTGCATTAAAAGGTGCTACAACGCAAAAAGTATCGCTCGGTGATGATCCTAACGGTAATATAACCCGTATCGATAATGCGATAGGTCGTATCGCCGAACATATTGAAAATGCACAGGCAGAGCTGAAGAACATACAGACACAGTTTGAAACTGCTCAGATCGAGGTACAGAAACCTTTTGCACAGGAAGAAGAATTAAAGGCTAAAACAAAACGTCAGATAGAAGTTGAAAAGCTAATTTCTTCCGGCGAAAATGAGCCTGAGCAAAACGCTATATCTGATTATTACTACTTCTCTGCTACTGACGAACAGATAAATGCTTTAAACAATGCGTCTATTCCTTTTGAAAAGCAGACTAAAGCAGACGGTAGTATGGTTATTCGGGTTGCTACAGACGACAAATCTAAAGCTGAAGCTATTATGAACTCAAAAAACTTAATTTTATAGTTTTCTGACATTAAATGAAGCTGTGCGGTGTGTTTTCACACCGCACTATTGTTTGTGCTACAGGTAGCACAACTTGACTGAGAAAGGATTATAATATGGAAAAGTTGTCCACAGTTGATAAAATCGAATTGATAGCAAGATATGAAATAAGGCACAATACGCCCGAACCTGATCGTATCACAGAATGGTTTGGAGATTATGCAATGTATGCGTCAAAAAAGCTCGACAGAGAAGAAATGAATAATATCTTCGCTACAAAATTTGTCAAATTGTTGCTTGATGAATGGTTCAATGGATTTCGTGGTGAGAAAAGCATCGAAAAGGAATTCTTTGAGCATATATCCCGTTTGAACTCCGAGTGCTTCAAAAACTCGCTTCCGAATAATCTTGAGGATTGGGAAAAAGCAATCATAAATGAATTGGAAGGCGTTAGCGAACAAGTAGCCTCCGGTAATATCCCCATATTACAAGAAAGAACAAAAATCTATATTGACATGGATGGAACAATAGCAAGGTTTCACGATGAAAATTTATACCTTGAACGAATGTTTGAAAAAGGTTTTTTTATTGATTTAAAGCCTTTTGAAAACGCCGTATACGCTATTGAACAATTGGTGAATGATAGTACGGCGGAGATTTTTATTTTATCTGCAACAGTAAACTCCTGCTCTTTGGATGAAAAGCAGAAATGGTTAGACAGATATTTGCCAAACATTGATAAAGAACACAGAATTTTTACTTCTCTGAATGTACCAAAGTCAGAAGCTATCGGTCATCGGCTCACCGATAAAGATATTCTGATAGACGATTATAATAAAAACTTGCTCGAATGGCAAAAGGCTGGCGGAATGTCTGTCAAAGCCAAAAACAACATCAATCATAAGGGCTTGCACGGGGAACTGTGGAAAGGTGAGATTATTGATGTAGTGAACGGTGATGTTTACAGCGATATTTGCAAATTGGCAAACGAGAATTACTATTATGCATATATCAGTCAGAATGATGTAGAGAAATTGAAAAATTCGGGCATTTGCTATCATCTTCAGATGTCCGGCGACCGAATAATCGCAAAAGTCAGCATTGCTTACAAGCCAATTCTTGATAATATAGTCAATAGCAATCGCTCAATCAAATGTGATACAGGTAGCACACCTAAAATGTAGAAAGATGTGAAAAGCCGGTTATATGGAAATACAGTCAAAAGTTATAAAAAACACAGATAACAGTAGTCCGGTGAAAGCTTATGCCACGATTGTTTTAAATAACAACATTGCTATTCACGGATTTAGAATTATCGACATCGGTACCGATGATAACGATGCTATGTTTGTAGCAATGCCAAGCAACCGTAACAGTGACGGAAAATACTATGATATGGCGTTTCCTACACGTTCGGAGGTCAAAGAGGATATTATCAATTCCGTTATAAAAAATTATGGAGATAACTCCTCTTCTCCGTTAGCCGATAAATCACCGGTGGATATGAAGATCACAGTCCGACTTCATAAAACAACTGCATACGGCGATAATGTTCCTGCGTCGGGAGAAATCAGGCTGTCAGACAGTTTTGTGATTTCAGGCATTAAAATAACCTGCCATGACGGAACAATAGATTATGAAATGCCAAAAATCAAGAGTAAAGATGGTAATTACTATGATATGGCAGTTCCTTTAAATGACCGTTTCGGACAATTACTCAAAGAAAAGGTGTTGTCTGAATACGGGCTGTTGTCTACTCAGATATTATGTGGGAACATTAACCATGCGGATTTGACGGCTGAAGGCGAAGTAGCATACAAGCTATTTAAAAACAATAGCATTGCTCAAAAAGTAATTAATCAGCTATCGGAACGTGAAATCAAATATTCCGCAAAAATCAATGCACGGGAAACTACAATATGTTTCTTGAAATCCGACTTTGAATCAGTGCGGGAAATATCTCTTAACGCCGCATCTGAAACAGAAAAAAGTCATCAAAAGCTTTAATGCTTGAAACCTGCCGCCGAACTGCAACAGAACAGGATATGATGTAGATTGTATCCGTAACAGGAGGTACTTATATGAATATAACAACAAGAGTAACAAAACTTGACAACCCGGAAAGTAAGTTAAAAGCGTTAGCCACTATTGTGCTCAACGGCAACTTTGCCGTTGGTGGTATCAAGGTGATCGAAACTGAAAAAGGAATGTATGTGGCTATGCCGAATCATCTCGGCAAAGATAAACAGTATTACGACGACTGCTATCCGGTGACCGCTGAAATGCGCAAAGCAATAAACAAGGCTGTAATGACAGCCTATGAAAACAATGCTACTGCTGTAATTAAAAGTGAGCCTGAAGCAATTGCTACAAAGGTCAAGGTTATTCCTAACAATAATCCTGACAGCAATCTTAAAGGATTTGCTCAGATAACAATGGATGATTGCTTTGTTGTGTCAGGTGTGAAAGTCTTTGACGGTGAAAACGGAATGTTTTTGCAGATGCCGCAGTATAAAAATTCTGCCAGCGAATACAAGAATGTTGCCAATCCGGTTACAAAGGATTTTCACAATGAACTGAGCAACAAGGTGATAGCTGCATATAAAAATGTTGCAACTTCAGCAAATAAACAGCAGGAAACACAGACAACCGCAACAAGCGTGAAGCGTTAACAGATAATCATTCGGCGGCAGTTTTCTATATATTTATTTTGTGCTACAGGTAGCACAATAGGAAGAGATAAAATGAATAAGAGATATGGCTGGTTTTGACCTATTGGTAATAGCTATCTTTATTTTACCGGGATGGCGATTGCTGTACTTCTGGTTTTCATAAAGGAGGAAATTCACATGAAACTAAACGAAATGGAAAAAAAGCTGCTCTTTCAGGTGAAGGGCGACGACCAGGGAAAGGTTCTGTATGAGCTTTATATGACTGTGCGCTATTCAAATAATTCCGAACGGCGGGAAGCAGCAGAAAGCCTGATACCAAAGCTGAATGTCCTGTCAGATGCAGAGTGCATGGATTTAGTGAAGGACATTCAGAAGAATTACCGTTTGCCACATTCGCCCCGTACCATTGGGGAATGGACCGCCGAGACCAGACAGCAATCCGGTGTGGAGAAATTAAAGGGACATGACATCATGTCGTTGCAACGCTTCAACCCAGAGGTAAAGCACATGATCGTCTTTGATGTGTTGTCTTACGATTCCCCTGTCGGAGATAAGGGCGATAAGATGCGCCTGTTTCTTACAGATGTCGGATATAAGAGATTTTTGGACAGTCAGGAACGGGGCGAAGTGAAACTGAAAAAATATGCAAAGGTCTCTGGCGGCAATCTCTACTATGACCGCATACAAGAAATTGCACGAAACGATAACGAAAGTGAGCAAAAGCAAGAAAGCGTACCTGATTGCTACTACTTTCCTGCTACCGATGAACAGATAAACGCTTTAACTAACGCAACAATTTCTTTTGAAAAGCAAACCAAATCAGACGGTAGCGTAATAATACGGGTTGGTATTGATGACAAGGAAAAAGCAGAAACAATTATGAATACAAAAAAAGTTGTATTATAATTTTCTGACTGCAAACAAAGCTGTGCGGTGTGTTTTTTCACACCGCACACGTGTTTGTGCTACCTGTAGCACAATGTAACAAGACTGCTTGATTTACACACCGTCAGACTACAAATCACGTGCTGACTGTATCGTGAAAGGAAAAAGAAATCATGAGTAAAACTATAGCGTATGATTATTGCTTCAACTGTGCCGACATACCATACAACGATGAAATTATTGATGGAACTTCTGTGATGATTTCCTTTGTTGCATATAATGCTTTGTTCAAAGAAATAAATCTTTCGGACGCAATGCGAACGGTAGAAGGATACGGCATTTCAGACCTTATTAAAGTATCCTTTGACAATGAGAACGAATATACAATACAATGCAGGCAAAAAGTGCTTGATGCGTTTTACCGTGACTACGGATTTTTGTCATTGCATTGCAAACCCATAGGTTACAGTCTTTGCGTAAAAATTGCGGAAGGCTACAGTAAGGACGTGCCAACTACCGAAGAAATATATAGAAGTATTATTTCTGAAAATAAAGAACTTTTTGATATATCCGACAACAGAGTTGCTCAAACGCTTGCATATATGATGGTAGAAGCGGACACAAAAGATTGCTTATATTTTGTGCCATCAAAAGAGTTGAGAAAGAATAAATGCTGTATTGGTGAATCTGGTGAGGAAAGCACGTCTCTATAAGAAAGGAAACCTCAAAATGAAAAAAATTTTTAAAACTGCAATTATTTCTTCTTGTTTTTTTCTGGGCTTAACGATTATCATTGCTTATTTTATCTCTGATAATTTTTTTGACCAAATAAGCAATAATGCAGGTGCTTCATTAAATTTTGCATTAAAAATCTTAATGCTTGGTTTTGTTTTTTCAATTGTATATCACGGAATGGCTAAATTTCTTAATAAAATTTTTGGTGTCGTAAACAACAAAAACAATGAGAATACTTAGGGTGCGACACCGTATCGCACTTGTAAATTGACATCTAAAATTAAATATGATAGAATGGAGGAAAATATATGTTGCTTTACATTCTAATTACGGCTACAGCATATTTGATTTATTGGATTATATATTTGATGTGCAGCGAGGTGTTTATGATGGAGTCGATTGTAGGCGCTATAATCGGAGCAGGAGGAGCTATACTTGTAGGCATTTTAGGGCTTATCGGTACTTGCATTTACAACGGCAGAAAAACTAAAAAATTGAATGACAATCTTTTGAAATTGCAAGACAGCTATATAGGAGTAAAGGACGGCGAAATGTCGCTGTCAAAACAAATAGGCGTAATCAGCGGAACTGATAGTAGTTTAAGCAACCAACATAAAGATATTGAAAAATTTCTGAAGGAAGATATAGAATTTAAACTGAAGCAGACAATGACATATTCTTCCGATGCTTATAGGCTCATAGAAACCGAAAGGCAACTGCGTGAACAGAGAGAAAAACTGCTTAATTGTGATGAAAGTAAGCTATCACAAGCGATAGATGATATTTCTGCATTTAAAAATCTATGGGTAGAAAAAAACTACCGTATTCAACAATTGAGCGAACAAGTAATACAATTGCAGGAAGAAAGGCAGTCACTTGAACGTACGATAAATGAGAAGAATAATGAAATTAACAAGCTAAAGGAACAAATTGAAAAATATCGTTATTCAAGAGATGACAAACAAACTTTATATAGATAGCGTGGATAGCACAAAGCGACTGATTTCAGCCGCTTTTTCTTTTGTGCTACCTGTAGCACAATGTAATAAGTTTGTAAAAATCGGCGAAACGCACAAAAGATAATACTATATTTTGTATATGTTTTTGCTATGTTTCGCTGGACTTTCATCCGCTTTTATGGTATAATATACTTGAGGAAATAGTACCGAATCGAAAGGAGAGACACAAATGGCAAGAAATATAGTAAAGGCAAAGCTGGATATAATATTCAAGAAGTTGTTTACGGACGAGGGAAATCAGCATATATTGCAGGCGTTTCTCTCGGACATACTCGAAATACCGTATGAGTCGATAAACAACATAATCGTACTGAACTCCGAGATAATGCCGGAGAACATTATAGAAAAATACAGCCGTATGGATATAAAGATGACGGTTGACGGTAACAGGCTTATCAATGTTGAAATGCAGATTAAAGACGAGGGCGATTACAAGGATCGTTCAATGTACTACCTTTCAAAGTTGTACAGCAATCAGCTTAAAAGCGGTGATGGCTATGGCAAACTCAATCAGTGTATTTCAATCAATGTATTGAATTTCATTCTTTTCGATGAATGGGCGGATTTTCATTCCTCATTCAGAATGAGAGAAGATAAACGCAATTCTGTTCTTACTGATAACTTCATCGCTCATTACTTTGAGTTGAAGAAAATCGGAAAGAATTTTGACAAGAACAACAAGCAGGAACTATGGCTCAGACTTATAAATGCAGAAACGGAGGATGAACTTGATATGTTACAGCAGACAGGTGTAAAGTCCATACAGGACGCAGTAGTTGTACTGCACAAGATGAGTGCAGACGAAAAGACAAGAGAGCTTGCCGAAATGCGTGAAAAGGCACTGCATATTGAGGCAACCGAGAAATCGTATGCGAGAGCCGAAGGCGAAGCAGCCGGACTTAAGAAAGGCAGAGCTGTGGGAAGAGCTGAGGGAAGAGCTGAGGGAAGAGCTGAGGGAAGAGCTGAACGAGATAACGAAATACTTGCGAATCTTAAATCGTTAGGTATGAGTGATGAACAGGTAAAGGCAATACTCGGAAAGTAATAGACGTTTATGGAAGAAAAAAGAACCGAATATATCGACGAAGAAGGAAACAAGGTAGTAATTGTCGGTAAAACAACGTTTGTCTATAAAAAGATGAGCGATGTAGAAAAAGCAATCGAACTTTCTGAAATGCGTGAAAAGGCTCTGCATATCGAAGCAACCGAAAAGGCACACGCAAGAGCCGAGGGCAGAGCAGAAGGCGAAAGAAGAAAAGAAGCTGAAATCCTCGCCAAGATGAGAAAGAGCGGACTTTCAGAAGAACAGATAAAAGCTATCTTAAACAGTTAAGAGCAATCTACCAATCCCACAAAGGAGGACACAAAAATGAAAAGAATCCACACCATACTCGCAACAATAACCCTTATCAGCGTAATACTGACCAGTGCTTGC
>OLVO01004334.1_pt1 | contig 10714 bp, 11 predicted proteins | sample 1672571 | NCBI WGS metagenome assembly OLVO01 (sample SAMEA3136700, study PRJEB25190) | human gut metagenome | biome: human gut; feature: human-associated habitat; material: faeces | place: Austria | collected 2013 | reverse complement strand
AAATAATATGTAAAAAATAATTAATTAATAAAAAGCAAAAACCGCCAGATCCGTTATTGCACGGATTCTGACGGTTTTATGTATACACTAAAATTGATTTTTAATTTTAATCAGCCCATCTCTCCACGAATGTCCCGTGTAGGCGGATCCATCGGATAATTACCTGTAAAGCAGGCATCACAGAATCCCGTTCCTCCACAAATCATCTCGCTTAATCTGTCAACTTCAAGATAACCGAGCGAATCTGCTCCTATTATTTTACAGATTTCATCTACTGTCTTTCCTGTAGCGATAAGCTGGTCTTCTGACGGAATATCCGTACCGAAATAACATGGGTGTAAAAATGGTGGTGCACTGACTTTTACATGAACTTCCTTTGCTCCGGAATTTTTAAGAAGGCTTACAATTCTTGCACTTGTTGTACCTCTTACGATTGAGTCATCAATCATAACAACTCTCTTTCCGGCAACTGCTTCTTTTAATACGTTAAGCTTAACTTTTACGCTTGATTCTCTCTGTGCCTGTTTCGGCTTGATGAAAGTTCTTCCGACATAGTTATTTTTTATAAATGCATTTCCGTAAGGAATACCTGATTCAAGTGAAAATCCAAGTGCCGCAGGATTTCCCGATTCAGGAACACCCACAACCAAATCTGCATCTACAGGATGAGTTTTTGCAAGAATACGTCCTGCGTTAATTCTTGATTCATATACACCCATTCCATCAATCTTACTATCAGGTCTTGCAAAATAAATATATTCAAATATACATCTTGCGGTATTTTTCTGACAAAGTGATGTATCAGATTCAATTCCTTTGCTTGTAATTGTTACAACTTCACCCGGAAGTACATCTCTTACAAATTCCGCACCGACTGTATCTAATGCACAGGTCTCTGATGATAAGAAATATGTATTATCTCTCTTGCCAATGCAAAGCGGCTTAAATCCAAACGGGTCTCTTGCACCGATAAGCTTTCTCGGACTCATTACTACAAGCGAATAAGCACCTTTTATCTTTAACATTGCATTTTTAACTGCCTCTTCGACAGTTCCTACTTTGAGTCTTTCTCTCGCAATAAGATATGCAATTACTTCTGAATCAATAGTTGTCTGAAAAATAGCACCTGTATATGACAATTCTTCACGCAGCTCTACTGCATTAAGAAGATTACCATTATGTGCCATACCGAGTGTTCCCTTGACATAATTAAGAACAAGAGGCTGTGCATTCTCACGGACACTGCTGCCAGCTGTCGAATAACGCACATGTCCGACACCGATATTTCCTTTTAATTTTTCAAGATTTTCCGGATTAAATACTTCATTTACAAGACCCATATCTTTGTAAGACATTACCTTGCCCTTAGGACCATTGGTATCACTTACGGCAATACCGCAGCTTTCCTGTCCTCTGTGCTGTAATGCAAAAAGACCATAGTATATTGTAGATGCAACGTCTTCTCCATCAAAATCATATGCGCCGAATACTCCGCACTCCTCATGAAGCCCGTCAAAATCGGCTGTATTCATAATATTATTGTTATCCATCAACTTCTCCATACTCTTATTTGTCTAAAATTATTTAGAAAATGGTGTGCCTGTTAAAAGTTCATATGCTTCTTTGTACTTGTCAACAGTCTTTGTTACAACCTCATCAGGAAGAAGTAAATCATTATCAGGATTTGCCTTTAACCAGTCTCTTACAAACTGTTTATCGAATGAAGGCTGTCCCTGACCAGGCTTATAGCCTTCCAATGGCCAGAATCTTGAACTATCCGGTGTGAGCATTTCATCGCCGATTACCACATTGCCATCTTCATCAAGACCGAATTCAAACTTTGTATCAGCAATTATAATGCCTTTGCTAAGTGCATATTCTGCACATTTCTTATAAAGTGTGATTGTGCAGTCCTTTATTTTTGTAGCATAGTATTCGCCTTTTCCAGGAAATGCTTTTTCAAGAACTTCAATACTTCTCTCATATGAAATATTCTCGTCATGGTCGCCAACTTCAGCTTTTGTACTTGGTGTGTAGATTGGCTCAGGAAGCTTCTCTGATTCCTGTAATCCTTCAGGAAGCTTAATCCCACAGACTGTTCCGTTTTCTTTGTAGCTTGCCCAGCCGCTGCCTGTGATATAACCTCTTACGATACATTCAATAGGAAGCATCTTAAGCTTCTTGCACTTCATACTTCTGCCCTTATATTCATCCTTCTGGAAGAATTCAGGCATATCATTAACATCTACAGAAAGCATGTGATTACATCCTTTGTGTAATCAAACCAGAACTTTGACATCTGTGTAAGAATCGCACCTTTATCAGTAATCTTGTTCTTCAGGATATTGTCAAATGCTGATATACGGTCTGTTGCAACCATTATCAAGCTGTCACCATTGTCATAAACTTCTCTTACTTTTCCTTCATAAAGTAATTTTAAGTTTTCCATTATAATCCTCCGTTTCTGTACATGTCTGTCCCGGCATAAGGACCCATGCCATTATATTAATATTGGTTAAGCATGTCACTTTTTAAAGCAACACAGACAAATTATATAACAAAGAAATATCAAAATCAATAATCTGTGTGTTTTATGCAAAAATAATATTGATTGTCAGTGTTCTTATATATTACTATGTATGATTTTGGAATCTCACCGTTCTGCGGTTTCTGATATTTTGTTGCACCTTCTATATATCTTGGATAAATAATGTAATATGCCAGCAATTCCGCACCAGCTTCCATCACCCAATCCTCATCAAAAATTTTACCCGTATCCGGCTCTGTCTTTTCCTCTTCATAATAATAAAGGGAGTGCGTTTTTAATGTTGCATAAGCATAAATACGTTTTCTGTCATCTGCAACCAGCACATAGGTCACACCACGCCCATAAACAGAATCATCCCTGGCATAATCATACAGATATTCATTCATATCATCATTTCCGCAATCGAATTCCTGGATTATTTCATCTGAAAGATCCGCCTCATTTAATTCTACATGTTCTAAAGTTGTTTTTTCACTATCCATTAGGGCATTTAATTCGGCTAATGTTTTCTTATTAATATTGTTTCGATAATACTGACAATCATTAAAAGAATCCCTCGTAAGTCGATTTTCATTAAGCTTACTAAAGAATGCTCTTTCTTTTCCCTGGGAAATTAATGTTCCACGACTTATTTTCTGTGGCATTGCCATAGTATCAGCCTCCTTACTTATCATTCTTTTCCTACTATTATTATACTGTAAATTTCGTAAAAAAAACATCTGGAAAACATTGCCAAAATAGAGAAACAGATTTTGGTAAATTAATTTGCCAGTTGAACTATTGTAACATTTTTTTATATTTTGTAAATCCTTATTTTGCTGTCAGTCTGTCAAGGCATCTTTTTATATCCTCTTTTTGCATGCATTCAATGGTCCAGGTGCGTTCTTTTGTCTCCGGCAGATAACTAAGCACTTTCTCCCAGGGAAGGTTTCCGCTTCCAAGCCCAATGTGGGAATCCCGGTCGCCGCAGTTGTCATGGATGTGGACATGACTTACATAGCGAGCCAGGTTTTTCGCCCACTCCCTGACATCCAAAGAAGAATAACAGTGCGCGTGCCCGATATCCAGACACAGCTTGAAGTTCGGCTGGTTCACCTTCTTATAAACATCCAAAAGAAGTCGCCAGTCATCATCAAATACATTTTCCAGCACGACTTCAAGTTCTGTTTTGTTTTTCATAAATTCCTTCCAGAATTTGGCGACATGCTCCGCCCAGTATTCTTTGTAATAAACATACGGGTTCATGCCAGAGTGAAAGACAATCTTCTTAGCTCCAAGTTGAAGCCCCGCCTCATAGCACTGGTTGAATCTTGTCATGGTGGCTTCCCGCACTAGGCTGTCGTATGCACAGGGGTTCACATCCAGAAATGGGCCATGAAGAATCAGATCCCTGGTCCCTATCTCTTTCATCTTCTGCCAGTACGTTTTGATTGAATCCGAAAGCTGATCCAGGTTATCCGAAATAGAAAAATCAATGCTCTCGATCCCGGTTCCATATTCATTCACCAATGCTTTCATCTCATCATCTAAAACTAAATGGCTAATATATATCATTTTTTTCCTCACTTTTTTTGCGAAGCTGCTCCTGCCTCTTTTAAATGGCAGAACAGGCAGAAGCCCCGCAAGGCCTTGCTGCCTGTTCCACTTTTTATTTTACTTTGATCTTAATTTTTTTCGATTTGGAACCTGATTTTACCGTAATGGTGGCAGTTCCTTTTTTCTTTGCAGTGATCACACCTTTTGCGGTAACGGTTGCCACCTTCTTATTGGAAGTGGTATAGGTTACCTTCTGCAGGGAGGTGATCGGGCTGATGACTGGCTTTAAGGTCAGCTTCTTGCCTTTTTTCAAGGTTGCCTTAGACGCAATGCCTGTGATCTTGGTTGTCTTCACCGCCGTCTTTTGAACAGTCACATTAATCACCTGTTTTTTACCGCTCGCCAGGGTGATGGTGACTTTTGCTTTTCCAGCCTTTAAGCCTTTTATGGTACCTTTGCTGGTCACTTTTACGATCTTTTTATTGCTGGTAGTCCAGCTCTTGATGGAATCCCCATTTGCCAGACCGGTTACCTTCACTTTTGTGGTAGACTGTTTTACCTTCAGCTTAATGCTAGAGGCCGTTACCTTGATGGTGGGGGTAAGTTTACTTCCCACTGTACGGGTTTCCGTTTTTCCCTTGTTGCTGGTGCGCTTCTGGGTTTCCGGGGCAAATACGGTTGCCCCCGATACGGTTGTCCAGGGGCCAAATACCTCCGGGACTTCTGTTGGTGTCGGAGTCGGCGGAACGGGAATCGGAGGCTGTGCAGGAGCCGTTGCAGGTTTTGCAGGGGCTTCTTTCTTTACAGCGGGCGTGGGTTCAGGATTCTGAATGGCAGGCTTTTCGGGTACAGGCGCAGGCGTCGGAGCAGGTGCTTCGGCTTTTGCGTTTTTTCTCGTGGCTCGCTTGGTAGTCTTGGGCGTTGCAGCAGGAGTGTCAGGCGTATCTTCGACCATCACAGGCGTCTGATTCTGATATTCCTTAGGAATCGGAGGCACAGGAATGCGAGTTGGAACACCGGAATCAACAGGTGCATCCTCGTCGTCAACTGCCGTAAACAAAGGCGTAATGCCTTCGATATACTCTGCATTGGCAGGTGTGCCAAAGCCGCAGTTTCCAAGAGCTTTGCGAATCGCAGCAGTTCCGGCGTTCTGGATGTAATCCTTGCCGAATTTGTTGTCATCGCTGCGGTAGCGCGTTGCAAAGGCATTTGCCAAGAGGTTGCCATTGCTGTCAATGACGCGACCTTCCACAGTTGCCATCTGGTCATTGGCGCGGGTCAAAACCTGCTCCAAGCGACCGTTGGGATGTTTCAGCCGGAACCACAGCATCGCGGGCTCAGCCTGCAGATACATACGCGATTTGCCTTCCTCATCTCGATAACAAGCTGTAACAAGACAAGGGTCAAAGCCATCGACGGCGTTGACATTTGCCATCGCGTTCAAGGTCTGTTCATGGGCAACGATTGTTTTTTCAGAAATTTCGGACATGGTTTTTTGCTCTCCTTTTTAATAAATGTTTTTCATAACGCAAAAAGGCGGGCTTCCAAAAACAAGGAAGTCCGCCTTTATAGCGAAATGTGAATATTGCACGGCAGAACCGGTTCTGTGGTTTATGGTATCTATCGTACATATATCATTTTAAGCGATTCGCACAAATGTGCAAGCACGCAAAACATAAAACTTTTAAGCACCACAAACTGCCGGGATACCGGCTGCAAGCATCTCGTTAAACATGATTTTACTGAAATTGTAGATATCGATTTTGATGTTGCATGTCATGCTCAGCTTCTCCGGGTGGTTTTTGAGCAGCACAGCCGTACGGTAGATGATGATATACAGCTTTTCCTCGACACAACGGCATACCGCAGCATACTTATCGTTGCTCAGTCCTTCTTTCGGCACGAGGTCTTTTGCTGCTGTCTCAATATAGCGTTTCCATGTTGCATCATACAGGTCGCCTTCCTCTTTGTTCAGGACGCAATTGGCGATAGGCAGAACCTGCACATCTGTCATGGTATCACAGTCATCGAAGCTGAGATGTGCAAAGCATCTTGTACCGGCATAGTATTCGAGCAACCACTCAGACACCCCATATGCCAGTGCCGCCAGCTTTGTAGCAAAGGAATCCGTAAGGTATACCATACCTTTCTGCTCTTTGCCGCAGCGCTCGATGCAGTAGTTGTACGGAAGTCTATCGGCAAGTGCCGCACTGCAAATTCCATCGGTAAAGTTCTTGTGTGCTTTGATGTATTCTTCCGAGGTTACAGACTCAAACTTTTCGAGCGTATCCTCATATCCAATCGTTTCTTCTTCGTGAGTTGGGGTAAGCTGCGTGCATTTGATGGAATAAACATTTTTCATGGCTCATTTCTCCTTTTGTCTTATAATACGACAAATCGCACGATATTTATACCCTTTTGAGTATAAATATCGTGCGATAATCGGTTAGACGAGATTTTTCTTCACGATGTTACACAAAACGCGCGGCATCGTATCAAGGTCGCTGATGTCGATGAAGTTCTTACCAAACTCCTTCTCCACCTGAGAGCGAGAATCGCCAATACCTGCGCCGACAACAATAATACCTGCCTTAGACAAGTCCTTGATGGCTTTCTGTACGCCTTCACGACCCGTGTTAGAGCAACCGTCAGTGCTGACAATCAGGATTTTCTTTTCCGTCTCGTCCTTTTTCAACTTTTCGCCCATATAGCGCATGGCCGGAACAGTAGGAGTACCACCACGGCTGGACATGCCCGTAATACGGTATTTGTCGTTGCCGTCAATATCCTTGTCTACATAGCTGAGAATCTGCACTCCGCAATAACCGCCGGAGGTAAATCCGCAGACATAGCAAGGCAACTCCATGCGACTGCACAGGTCTTGTAAGATGATTCCGGTACGAACAGAAGCCTCAATAGCGGCACTAGACATAGAGCCGGATTCATCACACAGATAGCCAACCGCCAGACGAGGATTGTCACGCGGGAAATTCTTGCGACTGAAAATCTTGCCATCTTGATGATACGCAAGGCGAGCCTCAACCCGAGTACCCATAGGGAGCCCGGAAATCGCATCATCATTTTCTTCGTCGCGAATTGTCGTTTTCAGACGGCGCTCAAGATTTTTGGTGATGGTAAGGAGACCATCAGACAACCTCTTGTACATTGCCTTATTTTGAGACGACACATCTTCTGCACGTGTGACCAGAACACCAGTGCCTGTCGTTTTCCTGAACTCATCTGCTTCTTTCTGAAGCTCATCATTCAGCTCGCTGTTCGCTTGCTTTGTTGCTTGGTCGTTCTTGCGCTTCTGCTCGATAGCGTTAATGTCAGCTTTTGCAGCAGACAAATCCGCTTTACCGGAAGATGCGCCTCGCTCGTGAGAAATCGTGTCACCACCGCCCTTGCCGGAAGCGTTTTGGCTCCCGTTATTGGCAGAATTCCCGCTTTTAGCGGAATTTCCATGTTGTTTCCCGCTTTCACGCTTCTTTGCTTCGGCAGTCTTTTTGACCTTCTGGGTGATGCTTTCGGAGTTGCGGTTTTCCTGCTTGGTTTCACCGACGCTATGAGCCGCATTCTGAGCCGCCTGTACTGCCTTATCTATAGCTTCAGCCAGTTCACTGGGAGACATCTGCGAGATGCCCTGACCATCGCTCTGCCCTTGCTGCGAGCTATTAGGATTGTTTTGCGCAGAACCGGAACCAGATTTTTTGCCTTTCCCACTCTGCTTGCTTTTGCTCTGATTCTCGATGTAATCTTTGAACATCGGATACAAAACGCAGCAAAGCTCATTCACACCGCAAAGGCGCTTTTTGGGGTCTCGCTCATATTTAACATCATCGAGGATTTCAATGCATTCCTCAAAGATATCTTCGTACTCTTCCGGCATACCATCTTCCAGCGTGAAATCGAATTTGGAGTACAGCAAGACCTGCTGAAACATGGCTTCGAACGGCTTTCGCTTATCCTTCAGCATTTCCCCAAAGGTCTTGCTGGTAGAAATCAAAGCGTCATTCGTAGTTGCCAGTTCCGTAGTAGCCAAGCCTTTGTACAATTCCTGAATTTCTCTTTCGATGAAGCCATCTTCAATAGCGTTCTCGATATGGGCTGCAACTTTTTCAAAGCCAGGCGCAAAATCAGGATTTTTGAGCATCTGGGTAAGCTCTGCTCCTGCAGTTTCGGATGCACGTTTCGGCGCATTCGGCCACCAGTTACCGTTTTTCAACGCGCTGCTCCAACGAGCACTCGTCGGAAAATCAGTGAACAGGACATGCCCGATTTCATGGACACGAAGTCCCTGAATTGCGTAGTGCTTCAGCTCACGGGAGTCGAAATAAGTAACGATATCACTGCAAACACCAACGGTCACAAAGTTTCCGTCAGTGCAAGCCGTCATGTTCTTATTGGTACTCATTCCCACCATCAGGTTGGCAGCGCGAGCATCTTCTTCCTTTTCGGTTATGTCATAGCCGAGAGTACGAAGATAGGTGCAAACACCGGAAACCATGTTCTTGGCAGCATCTTCCGTGTACTCCCGGTAGGCATCCGAACCGAAGAATGTGGTATCATCCGTCGGAGAAATTTGAGTAGCCAACTCTTCCACACGGCGACTCCAGTATTTGTTATCATGAATGCTCATGCGAGCACCTCCTTCCGGCGACCCTTGCGGTTGTATACCGTCTTCGGGGTCTGAACACGGGTGTAAGGTTTGACGCCGTTCCAGCCAGAGCGGGTTTTCACATCGCTGACATTTACAACGACCGTCTGCTTCTTATTTTTCTTCATCTTGCATGCCTCCATGCTGTTATTTATTGGGATAAAATTCGTGAAACATATGTGTCACCGCGTACAGTAACGCGCTTGCCAACAACGCCGTTTTCTGCAACCGTAACACTATCTGTGATATTTGCGTACATATCAATAGTAGCATCATCACAGACCAAACAATGACCATTACAGGTTGCAAGCGGACTGACCTTTGCGTTTCCTCGAACAACGGCACTCTCACCGATTGTACCGCCACAGATGGCATGGTCTGCAACCAGCGCATCATCTTTAACTCCGCCACTGCCATAAACAACAGCTTCGTCATCTATCCAGCATTTTCCATTTTGGGAAAGATTGGAAGGATATTCAAGCCAGCCGCCAAACTCTCCGGCAGATACAATACTGCCTTCGACTGTCTCAATTTCGCGTGTTGCCGTAATGCGATATACCGTAACAACTCGTCCATCAATATTGACATCTTTGCGGACGCCGGTTATGTTGAACTTTTTGCCGTCAGGCTGCGGCTGAGACTGTTGGGTTCCCACACGCCCTGCAAGGAATTCCTGCGTCTTATCGGTATAGCCATGCCGAACGCGCGTATTATATACCGAATTCCATTTAGACATCGGATATGTAGCCACTGAGCCGGTAGTGCCGCAGCGTCCATATCTTGCCGTAAATGAGGTGCCGTTCGGGTCCTGCTCCATCAAGTAAAACTTGTCAGAGCCTCCCGACTTGAACTCAAAGTAGGCAATATTTGTTGTTGCCATTGTGATGGCTCCTTCCTGTGTTAAAAGAATTGCTGCCCTTGTTTTCAAGAGCAGCATGAGATATGTGCGTTAGACCTTATCGAGTGCAGTAGCAGCCTCGTCTGCGACATGCAGAAGCCAAGACAGCGTGTGCATCTCGTAACACGACCAGACGGAGTTGACATTTGCTGCATTAGTGACACCCATGTGGTTATTCACTGCAGCATACTCTTCCATAGACAGTGTCACACCGTTCGACATGATACGATAGCAGGAAAGGCTTCCGTGACTGTCACAGCCAACGGATTCCTTCGGCTCGAACTTGTAGAACGGAACCTTGGTCCACTGACCACTTACCTCGTCCTTAACATTGCGCGTACTCACCGTATAGGTGAAAACTTTGCACAGGTCGTGGAACAGCGCCACCGTCAGCAATGTGTCGCGGGTATACTGACCGGGAGCCCACAGGTCTGCAATCTCCAACAGTCGCTTTGCAACTGCGACGGAGTGTGCGCAAAGACCACCGGGCTCGGCACTATGGAAGCGCGTAGAAGCCGGTGCCTCATAGAAATCTGTGGTTTCCAGCCAGGCCATAAGTCTGTCAATGCCAGGTCTAGTGATGTCCTTCGACATCTCAATAAATTTTTCTTTTGCAGTCATAGTGACTACTCCTTTCCTTTTCAAGCGTTTATACAAAAAGAGCGAACCCCCAAAACAGGAAGTCCGCTCTCTAAGCGAAAATATGAATATTGTACAAGCATAAAATATGCCAAGTAGATGTTATCTATTGTACAACATTCATTTTATTCAGTTCGCACATCGCGTCAACTATTATGCAGGCAAATTCGTGTTCATGCCTTTTTCTTTAGCGGTTTCGTCTGCATTTACAACGAGTTGGCGCAAATCATAATGTACATTACAAGCAGGATTTTTTGCAAAAGGAAGGAATGCTTTCTTTTCTGTCTGACCGAGAAGCACTCTTTTGAGCTGCTCCGTCTCCTCTTTCATCAATTCAGATGCGTACCTCTTCCCTACCCTACCGGCTAAGAAGTCCGCATAACAGGCAACTATTCCAACAAGGCAGTTGTAGAGGCACTGGACGGACTGCCGCCGG
>OLVO01004329.1_pt1 | contig 10722 bp, 9 predicted proteins | sample 1672571 | NCBI WGS metagenome assembly OLVO01 (sample SAMEA3136700, study PRJEB25190) | human gut metagenome | biome: human gut; feature: human-associated habitat; material: faeces | place: Austria | collected 2013 | reverse complement strand
GGCAGGCAAAAATGGCCTGTCCGGATCTTGTGATTGTTCCACCCCGGATGGATCTGTATCTAAAGTTTTCTTCTATGTTAAGGGAAATCTATGGAGAGTATACGAATCTGGTTGAACCGTATGGATGTGATGAAGCCTGGTTAGACGTTACGGACAGCACAGTTTTAAAAGGGGGCGGAAGGAAAATCGCAGAGGAGATAAGCAGGAGGGTGAAAAGAGAACTGGGAATTACAGTCAGCATTGGGATTTCCTGGAATAAGATTTTTGCCAAGCTTGGAAGTGATTACAAAAAGCCTGATGGGATTACGGCATTTACGAAGGAAAATTACAAAGAACTGCTCTGGAGACTTCCGGCTGCAGATCTTTTGTACGTCGGACGTTCTACCAGAAATACATTAAACCGTTATGGGATTAAAACAATTGGCGAGCTTGCCCTGTCGGATCCTAAATTTCTGGAACGTTTATTGGGAAAAATGGGTCTGGTGCTTTATACTTTTGCAAATGGATGGGATGAGTCGCCAGTATCACCCCAGGGATATGAAGCACCTGTTAAATCTATTGGCAATAGTACCACAACTCCCAGGGACTTGGAAAATAACCTGGATGTGCAGATTGTATTGATGGCGTTAGCGGAAAGTGTTGCAGCCAGGCTTCGAAAACATGGGTTTAAATGCAAGGTGGTATCCATCAGTATCCGGGATAATGGGTTATATTCTTTTTCCCGGCAGAAAAAGTTAGAGCGTCCCACGGATATTACAAATGAGATTATGAAAGCTGCCAACGAGCTCTTTCGAGAACATTATAACTGGCAGCATCCGATCAGAAGCCTGGGCGTTCGTGCAGAAAGTCTGGTATTATCCGATATTCCTATACAGTTTAACTTATTTGTGAGCGAGGAACAACGAGAAAAACAGGAGAAAATGGATCAGGCGGTGGATGACATCCGCAGACGGTTTGGCTATTTCAGTGTGCAAAAAGCTTTTATGTATCAGGATAAAGCTCTTGCAAGTCTGGATGCACAAAGTTCCCACACGGTTCATCCGATAGGGTATTTTAATGGGAGGTAATTGGTAAATGGAAAATGCAAAAGTATATGTGGATGTCCTTGTCAATTTTGACAAAGATGGAACTATGAGCCCGGTGGACTTTATCTGGGAAGATGGGGAAAAATATCATGTGGACCGTATTCTTGCAAGGGAGCGCTGTGCTAGTCGAAAAGCAGGTGGAACCGGAATTTGTTACACCGTAATGGTGAATGGAAAAGAGAGTCATTTATACTATGAATTTGATAAATGGTTTATGGAGAGACGATGCTCCTGATACGTGAAGCTGCAGACTGTCAGAGAAAACGAAAATACAATATATGGAAACATGTAATTGACGCACACTATATATTGTGCTATTCTATAATCGAATTATCGTTTATGCATAGCACCCTATGCAGAAGAAGTTTAGTCCTGGCAAAATACCGGGAGCAATCATTTGAGACAATAGATCTGAGAAATATAGAAAGACATCAAAAAACTGGAATGGATTTTTGGTGTCTTTTTTTGTTGTCAAAAATTCCAGAATCCAGGCAAAGGGAGCAAATACAATGGAAAGGAGTTACTGGATAATTCAAAAAAAATATAAGCATATCGGAGGAAGAACATGGAACAGAAAACTTTGGAATACGAAGGAAGTCTGTGCAAAGAAGAACTCATTTTGAAAGTGGATTCTTATCGTTGCAAAAACAGGCTTTTTATCGCAATGATCAAGAAAAAAGATCAGGAAGAGGAACTGTATGACATTTTAACAGTAAGCTTGCCAGCTGAGAATATAAAAATAAACGAAGCATTTATCTCAGATTTTGAGTGCAAGTATAAGCTTTCGTTTATCCGAAAATACAAGCTTGGAGAAGTGCTGCAAAGAGTGGAGCATTCTGGATTTTGTGATTATCGGCTGGTGCGTTTTGATTTGGAAAAGCTGGCAGAATATGATCGGGAAGGCGTAAAAATGTTTCTTGCAGAACAGGAAGGAGGACATGCATAAATGGAAAATGCCGGGAACCGAAAAACTTTAGAACTATAAAGAGGGTGATGGCATAAAAGATGAAGAGTATGCAGGCTATTATTGCCTAGTACTGGCAATTGTGTGCGGGCTGAACGCAGCGGAGGCCTGGAAGATCTATCAATATGGACCGGATCATCCGTTAAGTAAAAAAATTCTGAAGCATAAGATTAGGGATTCCTCCCTGAAAAAGCTGAAGAAAAAAGAGCAGGAAAAAATGATGAAAAAGCTGTTTCTGGAAGGATACAGTAAAAATGCAATTGCAGAAGCGTTTGAATGCTTACCGGAAACCGTAACAGCAAGAATCAAAAGAGCAGAGGAGGATACGAATGGAACATAGAAATATAAATACAGTTGGAACGATATTTAATGACTTTTTAGTTTAGCTTTAAATGATGAAATATTGCTCAAAATTGACAAATCCGCTAGATATATAGGTGGTGAAGTTAATTCTATTATGAAATGTGACGAAAATGGGAATATTGATCCAAATGTGAATGTGCGCGTTGCATTTACGTTCCCGGATGTCTGTGAAATGCTGTTTCCATCTAAACGCATTTACATCATATAGTGCTATGTAGTATCATCCAGTACATGATATTGTGTGTCATTTGATACCATTTAACACTAGATAACACTCAATAACACACGGAACCAACAATTTTTTTGAACACCAAATGTGACAGTTTCCAGGTTAATTTTTGTCCCCTTCATTGATCTTTTAATACTATTACATGATACCTGGTATTATGTAATAACTTTTTTCTTACCTGTGCTGCCATCTAATACTATTTAGTCACATTTGATACTATTTCAACAATCAGTTTTCAAACAACCTCCCCTTCAAATCACCACTAAGTTATAACCTGCCAAAGAAAAAAATGTTTTCCCTTTTATTGATGTGTTACATATTAGTTATGTAGCCGTTTTAGAAGGGAGGACGGTTTGCAGAAAAGCAAGGAATCCCTACCTCTAAGTGAAGCGTAGGTAGTGGGAGGAATTGTAGAAGAAGCTTAACGGCAGTGGTGTGCGGAGTAATCGGTATCCCCGCTGATACGTGGAAAATCACTATCGGTATCAGGCCGATCTTTTAGCCTCTGTAATATACCGGATGTGAGTTAAAACAAAATTGAATAAAATTATTTTGGATAAAGAAAATATTTTGTTGAAATTTATTGACAAAATTGTGAACAAATGCTATATTGATAGTGGCAATTACATAACCAGACGCGGTCGGATTCAAATGTGAATCTGTTTAAGGAAATCCAGTGTGACTCTGGAACTAAACCAATGAGTGTTTACCTGTGTGAAGCAAAGATGCTTTGAGTCAGCATATCCAACACGTTGTATAGGCGGAGCTTCCTGCGGTCAGGAAGACTCCGCTTTTATTGTCTAAAAACCGTTTTCTATAATCAAAACACTTGCCCGATGCTTAAGTGTATTTGAATTTGGAGAATGGTTAGAAAAAGGAAGGAGGGGCCTAAGGCTAAGGCAAATGAAACTCTATTTCTAAAAACTAAAATGTGTAGAAGACAATTAATTGTCTCAAGAAGGGAGAAATCAAGTATGATGAACAAAATGATCAAAAAAATTAGTTCAGTAGCACTCGCAGCAGCAATGACTCTTAGCACTGGTGTCGCAGCTCAGGCGGCAACATTAAAAGTATATTTTAGAGAGTGGACACAGGGTGAATCTGATAATACTTATCTTGGAAAACCAACTCTTACTACTTATGGAACTGAACCAGTACTTGAAGTTTCCGGAATCGAAGCTGATATGACTTATAAGGAAGCATTAGATGAAGCGGTTGCAAATTACAATGGGAAATATGTATTGGGATGGAATGAAAAAAACGACCAGTATTTGGACTATATTGTCATCAGCGGAAAAAAAGTGGGTATTAAAGGTGAAAACACCAATCCCAAATATGATTCCAATAAGAACATGATTAGCGCTACATGGGTAGGCAGCTCATGGATGTGGTACCCGGGCTCTGACATTGAGCTGGAAAATACATCTTCATATCCCAAAACAACTCTTGGAGAAACATATGTTCCTGTAAAAACAGCGAATAACGACAAAGAAATCGTTTCTATGGTATTGAGTTACGATACAACTCATTTCTTTTGGACAAACGAAGGTAACAACTAATGAAAAAGAAAATTTGTTCGATATGTTTAGTCTCTTTAGCAATGTTAGCTTTTGCGCCTCTTAACACGGGCGCAAAAGCCCTAGAGGATTCGTTTTACAGTGAAGAACAAGTTGAAGAAAGCACTGGTATATCGGATTTTTTAGAAAAAGATTCTGATGACTTTACATCTGGTGATGAAGAGATTACCGATTCATTTTCTTCACAAATAGAAGAACAAGTTGAATCAAATAATGATGAATCAAATAATGACTGGACTCCATTAGATAACGAATCCAAAATATCTTTTAAATACGACAGTGAAACAAAAGTGTTATCATTTAAAGCTTCTGAGCCGGCAGCTTTACCTGATAATACTCAAGATGGAAGTACTAGCAATTGGTATTTAAAAAATGCAGAAGTTGCTAATGCGGTAACAATAGAGATTGGAGATAACATTACCAAAATAGGAGAGAATAATTTTGATAATCATCTAAACGCTTATCCCAACATAAAAAATGTTATTTTAGCTTCGTCTGTAAAGGAAATTGGATATGCTGCTTTTTACAAGGTATCGTCATTACAGTCAATTAATTTAGAATCGGTTGAAACATTAGGACAGGCTGCACTTTCTAATACAAGTATAGAAAAGGTTTCCTTTGAAAAACCAGAAGTAACAATTGGCAAAACTGCTTTTTCTAGTTGCGGATTATTAAAAGAAGTGACGATTAAAGGCAAGCCCAATATTGGAGATTCTGCTTTTGAAAAATGCTCACAGTTAAATTCTTTTGTATGTGATTCGCCTATTTCTAAAATAGGGGCAAAGGCGTTTATGAACTGTAGTGAATTAAGTTCATTTAAAGCTGAATCTATCACAGAAATTGGTAATTATTCATTTCAGTATTGTACAAATTTGAACCAGTTTGATTTTTCTGGTACAGAATCTATAGGTCGTAGTGCTTTTGCGTCTACAGCTATTGTAAATGTTGATTTTTCTGTATTGAAAAAAATTGGAAGATCTGCATTTTCCAATTGTTCTAATTTAGCTTCTATTTGTTACTATGGAAGTGAATCGGAATGGAACTCTATTGCTATTAGAGTTGGTTATACAGAAGCAACTTCTATACATTATAGAGGAGATACGGTAGAAGCAATGCCGGCAACATGCACTGAATCAGGTTGGAAGGAAACCGGTGTTTGTAACGTTTGTGGGAAACATTATTCCGATAAAAATAATGCAGATAATATAATTCCTGCTCTAGGTCACCTCTATTCTGAAGAGTATATTGTGGATATAGAACCAACTTGTACTGTAGACGGAGAAAAGAGCAAGCATTGTACACGAGAAGGCTGTGAAGCGAAAGATGATGTTCAACAGGTAAAAGCGGAACGCCTTCAGCGCTCCCATGGGCGGCTTATCCGTGTGGTGTCTGTGTTCCCGCAGCAAGGCAGCGCCACCCCGGAGGACAAGCTGAAAGCCCTCATCGACCTGGACGCACAGCAGGGAAAGCTGTGCGCCTAAAGGGCTGGACATTCCCCAGGCTTTGGGGTATTGTGTAGACGCGATGCGCTGAATCGGTTTGACGAGAAAAAAGGAGGGCTGTATGAAACAGTCAAACCAGAATGAGATCACCGCCCTGTACTGCCGTCTCAGTCAGGATGACGGGGCGGACGGAGAGTCCAACAGCATCCAGAACCAGCGGAACATCCTGGAGCGGTACGCACGGGAGCACCGCTTCCCCAACCCCCGCTTTTATGTGGATGACGGCTATTCCGGGGGCAGCTTCAACCGCCCCGGCTTCCAGCAGATGATGACGGATATGGAAAACGGGAAGATCCGCACCATCATCACCAAGGACCTGTCCCGGCTGGGACGTGAGTACATTGAAACAGGGCGCTATATGCGCCGGGTATTTCCTGCCTATGGGGTACGCTTTATTGCGATCAACGATAATGTGGACACCCTGAATGACACGGGCGACGATCTGACCGTTTCCGTAAAAAACATAATGAATGAGGCGTACAGCCGGGATATTTCCATTAAGACCCGGAGCGCCCTGGATGTGAAGCGGCGCAGCGGCGATTTTGTCGGGGCTTTCGCTGTCTATGGCTACATCAAGACCGGTGACAAGCACAAGCGCCTGGAGGTTGACGAGTATGCCGCCAATGTGGTACAGGACATTTTCAGGAAACGCCTGGAGGGGTTCAGTGCGGCACATATTGCAAATGAGCTGAACCGGCTGGGTATTCTCTCCCCGCTGGCATACAAGAAGAACAATGGCCTGCCCTATGCGAAAAATGGCTATGCGGACAAGGCCGACTGCAAGTGGTCGGCAACCACCATCATCCGCATCTTGCAGGACGAAACCTATACCGGAACACTGGTGCAGGGCAAACAGGGTACGCCACACTATAAGATCAAGCAGATGGAGCAGCGCCCCGCCTCCGAGTGGGTGCGTGTCCCGGATGCCCACGAAGCGCTGATCGCCCGTCAGGATTTTGAGCTGGTGCAGCGCATCAAGGGGCTGGATACCCGGACTTCTCCCAACGAGGACACGGTGTACCTGTTCTCCGGTATTCTGATCTGCGGGTGCTGCGGAAGCCGCATGACCCGCAAGACCAACCGTGCAAACGGCAAGGAGTACCACTACTATTATTGTCCCACCGGCAAGAAAAAGGGCTGCGCCCATCCGGTCATGCTGAAAGAAAGCAGCCTGATCGACTGTGTGCGGGACAGCCTGAAAGCCTATATCGGCAATATTGCTTCGCTGGAGGCGCTGCTGACCGGCATTGACCAGTCCAGCATCAATCAGGCGCTTGCCAAGGAATACAGCGACCACATCACCGACAACGAGCGCCGGTTGGAGCAGGTGCTGGAGTTCAAGGCACGGCTTTATGAGAGCCTTGTGGGAGGTATGCTTACCAAGGAAGAATACGCTTCCTATAAGGCAAAGTACACCAAGCAGGCCGAGGACATCCGCGAGAGCGTCCGCGTTCTCAAGGAAAAACTCACGGAGGTTTTGGAAAACCGGAGTGAGCGCAACCGCTGGATTTCACAGTTTACGCAGTTCTCCACGCTGGAAACCTTAGACCGCAGGGCGCTCATTCACATGGTACAGAGCATCCGCGTCCGTGGCAAAAAGGAGCTGGATATTACCTTTACCCATGAGGACGAATACAAAAAGGCGTTGCAGCTTTTGGCGCTGGCAGCGCAGCAGAAAGATTACGAACAGAGAAAGGTGGGCTGAGCATGGCGAGAAAAAGCAGGAAAGAAACGGCTGCGGTAGCCGTGCAGGAGGCCGACGCCGCTTGCCGCGCCGCGATCTACGTCCGCCTTTCGGTGGAGGATACCCACACGCACAGCGTATCCATTGAAACCCAGCAGATGATTATTGCCCGCTATCTGGAGCAGTACCCGGAGATCAGCGTGTACGATACCTACATCGACAACGGCGCGACGGGGACAAACTTCCACCGTCCGGGCTTTCAGCAGATGCTCTCGGATATTGAGGCCGGTCATGTAAACTGCGTGATTGTCAAAGACCTTTCCCGTTTGGGACGGAACACCATTGACACCGGCTATTACATCGAGCAGTATTTCCGCATCCGCAACATCCGCTTTATTGCGGTCAACGAAAACTTCGACACCGCCAACCCGGAGGACGCCCATTCCGGTATCATTATCCCGCTGCGGAACATGATAAACGAAGCCTACGCTTTAGACATTGGGCGCAAGATCAGGGCGCAGCAGCGGCAGGCCATGAAAGACGGCAAATTCATCGGTGCGCGTACTCCCTACGGCTATCTGAAAGCCGAGGACGATTGCCACCAGCTTATCATCGACCCCGTTGCCGCCGTTGTGGTGCAGCGGATGTTCCGCTGGGCTTCCGAGGGTGCTGGCCTCAATACCATCGCCGTGCGGCTGAATGAAGCGGGCGTTCTCACTCCCAGCCACTATAAGAAGATGCAGGGCAAGATCACCCACGAAAATTTGCTCGGCAGCGGCAAGTGGCAAACCCGAACAGTCGGCGTTATTCTCCGCTCCGAGGTCTACACCGGAGATCTCGTTCAGGGGCAGACCAAAACCGTGGATCACCGGCAGGTCAAGGCCGATGCCGAGGAATGGACGGTGGTGCGGGACACCCATGAGGCCATCATCAGCCGGGAACAGTTCGCGGCGGTGCAGGAAATTCTCAATCAGACCGCCAGCCGCGCCAAGGCGCGGGAGGTCAAAGCCTTCACGCCGAACTTGCTCAAAGGCAAGGTGTTTTGCGCCCATTGCGGCGGCAGCCTGCACCGGCAGCGGAATATCCGCAAGAAGTCCGACGATGTGTACTTCTACCATTGTCTGAGCCAGAGCCGAATCAGCAAGGATGCCTGCCCCGGCGTGACCATCCGCGAGGATGCGTTGCTGGATATGTTGGCAGATATGCTTCAGGACGCGCTTGATACGGCGCTGGGGCAATACACCCTCTCTCTTGCGGAGCTGCCCCGGCAGGCCGCTGACCGCGCTGAGCTGCGGGAGAAGATCACCAGCCGCAAGCAGGAAATCCAGCGGCTTCGCGGTATCGTGCGGAGCTTATATGAAAACCTCGTCCAAGGCGTTCTCACCAAGGATGAATACTTTGACTACAAGGAGAAGTACGAAAGCCGCATTGCCGACCTCGCCGTGGAAATGGAGCAGTTGGAGGACGGTCTGCGGACGATGGATACGCAGATTGAGCAGCACCGGGCGCTGGAACAGGACGCCGCGCAGATCAAGACCGACCGTGCGCTGACCGGCGCACTCATCGAGCGGCTGATCGACCGCATCGAGGTATCCCACGACAAGCAGATCACGGTGCGCTATCGCTTCCAGAGCGAGTTTGAAACCTATGCGGAGGTGCTGGAACAATGCAGAAATATGTAATCGCCCTCTACATCCGCCTCTCCATCGAGGATTACAAGTACGACAGCCTGAGCATTGAAAATCAGAGCCTTGTCCTCCACGAATACGCGGCTTCCATGCCCGAAGCCCTGAACGCGGAGATCATGGAGTTCATCGACAACGGGTACAGCGGCACGAATTTTGAGCGTCCGCAGGTACAGAAGCTCATTGAGCTGGTGCGGGCCAATCAGATCGACTGCATCATCGTCAAGGATTTTTCCCGCTTCGGACGAAACAGCATTGAAACCGGCTATTTCATCGAGCGTGTGTTCCCACTGTTCCATACCCGCTTCATTTCCATCAGCGACGATTTTGACAGCAGCAAATTCAAGGGCGACACCGGCGGCATGGACGTGGCGTTCAAGTATCTCATCAGCGAGTATTACAGCCGCGATATGTCCATTAAAACCAAGAGCGCCAAGTACGCCAAGATGCAGCGCGGCGAGTATCAGAGCAAAATCTGTCCCTACGGCTACCGCAAAAGCGCCGATGGCAGAATGGAGCCTGACCCGGAGGCCGCTGCCGTTGTGCAGCTCATCTTCCAGCTTGCCGCCGAGGGCATCAACGCCACCGCCATCACACGGGAGCTGTTCCGCAGAAGCATCCCCACTCCCGGCCAGTACAAAGCGGCGCACGGCAATCACACCCACGATATTTCCCGCTGTCACGGGATTTGGAGTACATCCACCATTCTCCGCATTTTGGAGGACGAACGCTACACCGGCGTGTATGTGATCGGCAAGCGGGCGGTTCTCGAAGTAGGCGGCACCAGAAGCCGCCTGAAGGACAGAGAATCGTGGTACATCATCCCCGACCATCACCCGGCCATCGTTGAGAAAGCCGTGTTTGATACCGTGCAGGCCAGCCAGCTCCGATTTTCCCAGCCAAACAAGAAAAAGCGGGACTACCCGCTGAAAGGCAAAGCCTTCTGTGGCTGCTGCGGTCATGCGCTGTCCCGCACCATGCAGAAAACCTCATACTATCACTGCCGCCATTCCGAGGCGGACGTAGAAAGCCGCTGCCACAAGATGCGCCTGAACGCCGCAGAGCTGGAACAGGCGGTATTCCTGACGCTGAAAAAGCAGATGGAAGCCACCGCGCCGCTTGCCCCTGACGGTACGCTCCGGGTAGATGCTTCCGTACCGGAACGCGCCGAATATGAGCAGCAGATCGAGACGCTGCAAGACGGTAAGCGCGCCTTGTATGAACGCTATCTCATGGGCGAGATCGACCTGAACACCTACAAGGCGGAAAAGGCTGCGTGTGACGAGCTGCTGCTGAAAACGAAAAACGCCTATGCCGCAGTATTGGCACAGGCGAAACAGAAGCAGGACGAACAGGCACGGCAGGACAGCCGCAAGGAAGCGTCCAAGGCGATTTTCGATGCGGACACGCTGACCACCGAGCTGGCCGAGCTGCTGATCGACCGGGTGCTGGTGTACCCCGATAAGCGCATTGAGATTGCATACAAAATCCAAGACATTTTCGATTGAGGTGGCAGACATGAAAATCGCTTTCTATTGCAGAGTGGACGGACAGGGCTTTGGCTTTGTCCTCCCCGATGAAGCTGACAAGCTCCGCGAGTTTTTCGCCGAGCATCAGGATAAGCCTGCGCTTG
>OLVO01004323.1_pt1 | contig 10728 bp, 6 predicted proteins | sample 1672571 | NCBI WGS metagenome assembly OLVO01 (sample SAMEA3136700, study PRJEB25190) | human gut metagenome | biome: human gut; feature: human-associated habitat; material: faeces | place: Austria | collected 2013 | reverse complement strand
ATAAAGTGCACCGTACGGATACTCGCCTGTCAGAAGATAAATCTCACGGAAAACCTTAAACGAATTGATCATGGAAAGTATCGTCACAAACATGATCGTCGGTGACAGATACCGCAATTTAACATGCAGGAAGATCTGCCAGCGGTTTGCCCCGTCCAACTCTGCCACCTCGATAATATCCTTTGGGATATTTCCCATCGCAGACAAAAAGAGGATCATATTGTAACCTAAGTTTTTCCATAAAAACAGCAGAATAATGACCAAAAGACCTGCTGAAGATTTCAGCCAGTCCACCTGTCCTCCGCCGAACTTCTGCACTGCCACATTCACAACACCATTGTAATCAAAAAGCACCTGCCAGATCAGCACGATAGACGCTGTCGGCACCATAAGCGGTGTCAGAAAACAACTCCGCAGTTCACTTTTTAACGGAATGCCTGCATCCAGCAGAAATGCGAGTGCCATGCCAAGGATCACGGCAAGCGGCACTGCCACTACCGAAAAAAATAGTGTATTTCCAACTGCTGTCCGGAATGCCCCATTTTGAATGACATTGATGTAATTTGTCAGTCCCACAAACTTTTTTGCCACCGGATTATTCACAAAGGAAAAATAGATCACTACAAGAAATGGGAGTACAAAAAACAACAGTACTCCCAGAACGCTCGGTGCCAGGAACGCTCCTGACACCAGCCTATGAAACCATGATTTATTCTGTTTTTTTATAACCTTACTAAAATCCTTTTTCTTACTTCGTCTCACTTAAATATACCTGCATTCTGCTCTGGATAATTTTTGCCACATCCTCTGCGGACTTCTGTCCTGAGAAATAGGCTGCTGCCTCCTCATTGATGATATTGGTGATATCATCGGAAACGGCACCGGAAACAGCGGTTGTATTGTATACAAGATCTTTTACCTGATCTACATCCTCCTGTGTCGCCGGCTGGATCTCAACTTCGAATTCCCCCCAGCCCCAGGTACTTCCGCCGTCAGAGTCTGCTTTCATTGCGTTCTGACAATATTTTTCAAAATCGTCTTTTCTAATGGAAAATCCATAAGTGTAATCACTGTCGCCGTCGCTGCTCTTCTTTGGCAGATAAAATGTCCTTAAAAACTGCCATGCACCATCGACATCCTTACAGCTATTGGAAATTCCAATAATATTGTTCAGACTCAGCATTGCTCCGTTTCCCTCGCTGGTCGGATAACCAATAAATGTTGTCGGACCTCCAAAAATCGCACGGTACATCTGTACCTGCTCAAAATCACTGAGATAATAAGTATCTAAAAGCTGTTTTCCCTGACTCAGCAGAACCGTGCTGTCTTCCATATCATCTCTATATTCAAACTCTTCCGGGAACATATTTGCAAAATCCAGTACATCTATAAATTCCTGACTGTCAAAATTACAGCTTGCATCCTCCCAGTTGATAAAATCATTATAGCCGAGACTCATCAGTGCTGTCAATGCAGACGTCCGGTCCATACCCCAGAAAAGCTGTGTTCCTTCCGGTTTGGATGCGAGCAGCGCCTTCATATCCGACACGGTCCATCCCGGTGTCGTTCCAACATCATCCGCTTTTCCGATCACCGTCTGTAACGTAAAGGTCTGCGGCAGGATCGCCAGTTTTCCATCATACTCGCATGCAGTGAGTACATTTGGAAGGAAATCATCTCTCGAAAGTTCCGTGTCTTTGTCCAGCAGTCCATACAGATCCACATTTAATCCTTTAGATGCAAAATTGATCGCCTGGGAATAATCGTTAAAAAGCACCAGATCAATGTTGGAATCCGATGTCACTGCCGTGTTGAAGCTGTTCACTGCATCCTCGTACTCCTCTGCGCCGTCTCCATAAGACTTCATTGTGATATGATACTTATCCTGACTCTTGTTAAATGCGATCACCTTCTCCTCCACGTCTGAACCTGTCCACATGCAGGCGAGTGTGAGATTTACGGTATCTGCCACTTCACTGGCATCCACTTCTTTGATCAGTGCGATCTCCGTCTGGTTTCCGTTGGAGTTCCAGTTCTGAAGATAAGCTGCGATTCTTCCATCGGACAGGACTCCGTAGCTGCTCACGCTGGAGCTGGAAATATTACAGTCCATCCAGCTGAAAAATTCCTCTTTTTCCTTTGTATCCAGATTGTACTTATAAACACTGCTGCCCTCTGTGACCAGCAGATTCTTCTCATCTAACACAGAGACTGTATCGGAAGGGACTTCAATTGCCTTGTCTGTCTGTTCTTTCATTGCGCCGACATCTAACGGCCGCAGCTCACATCCGGCATCCCCATATCCGATGGAGGCAACCGTTCCGTCCGCAAGCCCGACCAGTCTGGATGTATATCCATCCGATGGGATCCTGCCCTTCTGGCTGCCGTCCCCTCCTATTACAAGTGTAAAATATTCATCTGAGCTGACGCTGTTGCCACTGTCATTATTGGACCAGGTATTCAGGGCAAGATAAAGGTTTCCATCCTTATCCACTGCTATTCCGTTACAGCTTACATTCTCTGCATTTGCTCCGAGATCCATGTCCTGTTCAAACGCAATATTTCCGGATGTGTCCACTTTGAGGATGGAAGAAGTCTGAATGAATCTCGCATTCTGAGCCAGCAGAAATCTGCCATAGTTTACATTGCCGTTCTCATCCGTATAATCTTTTGCATAATAATCATTCCAGTCCTTTTCTGCATCCTCGGCACTGTATCCCCACTGGTCTGCCATATAACTTAACACATCATCCAGTGTTGCGTCAGAATAATCCTCGGTGACACTCGACTCATCCATCTGGTTCTTCGTCACAAACAGGTAAACCTCTCCGCTGTCTGCCACGGTATATCCTGACACCCAGCTGCTGTTTCCGCTGCCGTCACTCTGCGCCTGCTCATAAAGCTGTGCATTTTCTCCGGTGATCAGATTATAGGAATACAGTCCGGATTTTGTGTAGTCCTCATTGCTGGAAGTGTAATACATCACATCTCCCTTAAACTGTATATTACTTGTCGTATCATTAAAACTGTCCGGCAGATCACTCAGATAATCTGCTTTGAAATATCTCTTCTTTCCGTCTGCGGATGTGCTGTTGCCGCCACCGCCACAGGCAGTAAGCCCTGCTGTCATTGCGGCTGTAAGTGTCAGTGCCACCGCCTTTCTCCATAAACTTCGGTTCATATGCATTCCTCCCATAAAATGCCGCTTTCTGCGGACGTTTTTTCTATAATTTCAGAATATAGAAGTCCTTATGGAAAAGCAAGATACAAAAGTTTATGAAATTCTTAATTTTGTCTGAATGGAAATTTGCACCAAAAAAACCACACCGGGATTTTCTTTTCCCAGTGTGGCAGTTTTTATTCTTCCGGTTTAAAATCGCGGATCAGATTCCATGTTGGCAGTACATTTCCCTGATAATCAAAGAGTGCCTGATTCGCCCATTCATTTCCGCAAGGTCCTTTATCGTTCATATATTTTAAGGATGCCTCGGTTGCCCAGCCGGAACCCGGAACCGGGATCCATGCAGGCTCCCAGTAGAAAAATCCTTTTCCCCTGTTTCCTTTGATGTGACTGATACGGTTTAAGAAATCTTCCATAAAATCATACTGTCCCTGAACCGTCATCGGGTATTCGATTTTTTCTACCAGTTCCTGTTTCGTTGCATAGCCTTTGCGTTCTTCGTCAGAGAGTTTTTCGTAATCCTTATAATCTTCCATCGTATACCCCATGGAAACCTCCGCTACGATCAGGTCTTTTCCATAACGCTCTGCGATATCGTTCATATTGTCTGTGAGCATATCTAATGTGCCATGCCAGAACGGATAGTAGGATAAACCGATGATCTGGAAATCCTCACCGCGCTTTGTAAACTCGTCAAACCATTCACGGTAAAGCGCATTGTTACCGCCATTGTCAAGATGAAGCATGACCGGTACATCTTTGTCCACTGCACGGACACCTCGGATCCCTGCATTGACAAATTTTGCAATGTTATCGTAATTTGGCACTTTTCCCTCCGGCCATAACAGACCGTTAGAAAGCTCGTTTCCAACCTGCACCATCGTGGTATTAATTCCATTCTCTTTAAAAACTTTCATGGTATCCACGGTAAAATCATACACTGCCTGCTCTAACTGTTCCACGCTATAGTCTTTCCATGCTTTTGGTTTGATCTGTTTTCCCGGATCAGCCCAGAAATCACTGTAATGGAAATTCAATAACACACCCAGTCCTGCGTCTGTCACTTTCTTTGCGATCGCAAGTGTTGTTTTTAAATCATTCTCTCCGGCGCCATAAGATTCGCCATTTTCCGACCACGGATCATTCCAGAGACGGATACGGATCGTATCGACATCATACTTTTTCATAATGTCCAGAATATCCATTTCTGTTCCGTCAACGTAGTATCTTGCGCCACATTTCTCTAATTCCAATAAAGTGGATAAATCCATTCCTTTTACAAATTTCATTTTGTCTCTCCTCTTGTACCCTTATATTCCTGGATAATTGCGAAACTCCTCATCCTCTTCTTTCAATTGCCTGCCTTATATTCCACGGAAGCGGAATGTAAATTCCAGTGGTTTTGTCACATCAATATGGTATTCCGGGTGTACCCATGCACCCCAGCTGTCATCACCGCCGACACCCATCTGCGCCAGTGCGACACGCACGACAGTATAATGTACCTGTGGCAGTTCATACGGATGTGCTGCATTTTCCAGTTCATGCGGCGTATATGGAAGTGCAGAGAAACTCAGCTCGTCCCCTGAGAATAACAGCCCTCTTCCTCTGTCGTCGGTCACTTTTGCATATCGCACACCGACTTTGTTGCCGCACTCCTGCGGAACTAAGTATTTTGCCATATTGTCTGCTGCCTTATTTTTGTAAATGCCAAGTTTTGCCCCATGTCTGCGGTCTGCATAAGTTTCCTCTGGTCCATAACCATACCACTCAACGTTGTCATAATCGGCATTTAATTTGAACATCATGCCAAATTCCGGCATATCCGGCAATCCTTCCACTGGATCATAAGTAAGCTTTGTCTCGACGGTTCCATCACCAAATACGGTATATGCAACCTGACATTTTGCTGCCGGAGTGGTCGGCATGTAATAGGTGTATGTGATGGTCACGCTGTGTTCTGTCTCTCCCACGGTTGTCGGCACATTGTCGAACATGCCGCCATTTCTGTGACTGATGTACATGCTGGCGATCTTCCACTGTGCGTAGCGTCCCGGCGCCATGCTGCCGTTGTCATTGTCCACCGGCGCTCTCCAGAAGTTTGGCATCGGGATTTTTTCGATCATCTCTTTTCCCGCATAGCGGTAGGAAACCAATCCGCCGTTCAGCAGGGAAAACAGACAGTCAAAGTCATCGCCCTTCACGCCAATATTCACTTTTCCGCGGACTACCTGCAATGGTTTTTCCGGTACGGCAAACTTCACTTCTTTTTTGTAAACCTTCTGACCAAACGCCACTTCATGTCCGGCTTTCGCCCAGAACGTGTCTTCTCTCAGTACAAATGAAACCGTCACTGCGTACTCTGCATCCTCCGGGATCACAAACGGGATCTCATAAGAGCCGGACGAAAGTGGTGCAACATTTGTATCCATTTTCTGTTTTTTCACTACTGTTCCATTTTTCTGTAAAATTACAATACATTGATATTCGCGTATCTGCAAACAGATTTTTATTTACAACCGTAAAAGAGTGCTCCTCAAAAGCCACGCTGATATTCTGATAATTGAATTTGACTTCCTGCATTTTTGGAGAAGCATCACGCTCACCGCCATAACAGATTCCATTTCCGCTGAAATTATAGTCAGTCGGACGCTCGCCGCAGTCCCCGCCGTATGCCTGGAATTCCTGTCCGTAGCGGTCTTTTTTCAAAATCGACTGGTCGATATAATCCCAGATAAAACCGCCCTGATATCTTGGTTCGGTATCAGTAAGGTCTGTGTATTTATGCATCGCCCCGCAGGAATTTCCCATCGCATGGGTGTACTCACAGCAGATAAATGGTTTTTCCTTATGCTCTGCCAGAAACTTCTTAATATTTTCCACGCTGGTGTACATCTGGCTTTCCATGTCGCTCGTGCCTTCATATCTGCGGTCATTGAAAATTCCCTCATAATGTACAAGACGGTGCGGATCTACTGCACGGAATTTTTCGGACATGTCAAAAATGACTTTTCCGCCGTAGGATTCATTTCCCACTGACCAGATCAGGATCGCCGGATGGTTTTTATCCCTCTGATAGCAGGAGTTCACGCGGTCTAACATCATCGGCTCCCAGTCCATATTATCGCCCGGAACGATGGTATCCTTCGGCACAAGTCCGTGACTTGCCGCATCCCACGAACCGTGGGATTCCAGATTGTTCTCCGCGATCATGTAAAGTCCATACCGGTCGCACAGCTCATAGATGCCGGAGGCATCCGGGTAATGACAGGTGCGGATCGCATTGATATTGTTCTGCTTCATCGTGATAATATCCTGCAAAACTTCTTCTTTAGAAACGGCACGTCCTGTTTTTGAGCTGAATTCATGACGGTTCACGCCCTTAAAGACAATACGTTTTCCGTTTAAAGTCATGATGCCATCTTTCATCTCAAAACGGCGGAATCCGATGTTCTGTGAAATATATTCAACACAGTTTCCACTCTCATCCAGAAGCTCAACCGTAAGCGTATAGAGTTCCGGATGTTCCGCACTCCAAAGATTTGGATGGTTCACTTCCTGTTCGAAGTGAACTGTCGCTGCACCTGTATCTGTGAAACGGATCGTATCTGAAGTATTATTGGGCTGAAAGCTGATTGTCTCGGAAAAAATTGTGTTTTCTGAAACACTTCCGGCAGCTCCCTCTTTTGAATCATCCCTGCTTCCCGTGAGCGTGATTTTGGCAGATACATTCTGCATTTTGGCATCATCTGCGGATTTTTCAACAGTTTCTGCTTTTCCACAAATCTCCATATCCAGCACCAGATCGGCACTCTCCAACGATTCCGCAACAACTGGCTGCACTTTCAGGTCATACACATGCACCTTCGGCATGGTATATAAATAAACGGAACGGAAAATACCGGAGAACCGGTAGAAATCCTGATCTTCGCACCAGCTTGAGGAAGTCCACTTGAATACCTTCAACGCCAGTTTGTTTTCGCCCTCTTTCACATAAGGTGTCAGATCAAACTCCGACGGCGTAAAGCTGTCCTCACTGTAACCGACATAACTTCCGTTCAGCCAGAGCGCAAAACCGCTCTCCACACCCTGAAACGAGATGTATAGCCCATTTTTTACAAATCCTTCCGGCAATGTGAAATATTTCACATAACTTGCCACCGGGTTAAAGTCTGTCGGCACTGCGTCACGCCACACATCCTCTCTTCCATCCCACGGATACTGGATATTGGCATACTGTGGAATATCATACCCCTCCATCTGGATATGCGCCGGCACACGGATGTCGTCCCACGGTCTGCAATTGTAGTCCTCCGCCTCAAAACCCGGAATCGTCTGCGCATCATTTTTTGCATAATGAAACTTCCAGATTCCATCTAAGGAAAGTCTGAAACTACTGTTTTGTTCCATTGCCTCCGCTTCATTTTTATATGTAACATGGTCGGAATGTGCCGCCATGCAGTTTTCTTTGAAAAACTTCGGATCATGAATCTTTTTTACATCAAATCCCATAGAAATGTCTCCTTATGCCTTACCAGCCTTTCAGTGCAGAAATATTATAATTCAACAGCTTTCTCTCGTAATTTTCCGGGCTGATCTTCCACTGATACGGCGATGTATTTAAATATTTTTTGAAATTCCGGTTGAACGTGGAAGTCGTGGTAAATCCAACCTTCTGTGCAACAACATCCATGGAGTCATTCGTCTTTTTCATAATGTCACAGGCTTTCTGTACCCGCATCAGATTGATGTAATCCATCGGAGACATATTCATGTAAGACTCAAATACTCTGCGGAAATGTGTCTCACTCATGTGGCTCGCCTTCGCCAGCTCCTCCACACGGATGTTATTGGCATATTCATTGCGGACATATTCCAAAGCCGGTGTGATCTGTGACACACCTGTCTTTTTCCGGATCTCATCCTCCGCAACATCATTTTCGCACATCCGTAAAAGTTCTGCAAACAATGTGATCATAAGTCCCCGGACACATTCATGAAATCGTTTTTTCTTCTGCCGCATCTCATCCATGATCATTTTGACCAGCACGGAAACACCTGGATTTTCCCACTCATGAAAAAATAGTGCTTTCTGGTTGACCATCTGCAGAATCTTTTTCTGTATGACCGGATTATCCGGATACAATTCCTGGATCATGACCATCGGATCAAAAAACAGATACTCCCAGAAGCTTGGACCACTGTCCGTATCACTGATGGTCACATGTGGGTAATTCTGTGGGATAATGCTTACCATTGCCGGTTCATAAGGTTTTGACTCCTCGTTTAAGATCAATTCCCCTGTGCCATGTTTGCAATAACCGATCTCCATGAGATTATGAAAATGAAGATTGCTCTCATCATGACCATAGTCACGGATCCAACTGTCTCCTAAAAGTGCAAGAACATATTCATTTTGTGGCACTTCGTAAAACCGAAGCTCCATCGTGTCTTTTTTCTTTTTCCCCATGGCTGTTACCTCTTTTTGAAAAAGGCTGCCTCAAAAATTCAAGACAGCCTCCTTTGGTTTAATCAAAATCAAATTTTGTAATTCTATCGTGCATTGCTTTATAACGGAAACGGATCATCTCGTTTTTCTCCAAAACGTCCTCCTCTGTTCCTCTGTACTGACAGCGGATGCAGCTGTAAATTCCTGTTTCTTTATTATAAAACATATCAATGTCCAGATCTCTTAAAAAGCAGGATGGGCATCTGTAATTTAATTTGCCTTTTCCAAGTTGAGCCATGTTGCAAATACCTCCTTATCTGAGATTGTTTTTCTGTATCCCAATGTAAACATTGGTGAGAATGCATATCCTTCTTTTACATATCCTTCTGCTGTTTCATCAGAAGCTGTCATGGATACACGTGTCTCGATTTCAGGAATGACTGCGGAAACCTCTTTTGCTCCGACAACACCTTCCTCGCGGCATTTGTATGCATAGTGGATTTCTTTTTCTTCCGGTCCGTCAATCTTTAAGGTGATGTTTGACATATCCTCGGAATACTCTGTTGTACCATAGCATGCAACCATGTACTCATTTAATGTCACTTCTGCAGTTGGATCACTCATCTCTAAGATATTTCTCTCAATCTTAATGTTTGAGGATCCTTCTTCGAAGTACTCTTTTGTCTGAAGTTTTACGGTTAAATCCCTAAACTCGATTGTCACAGGATCCAAGGTAAGGATTCTTGTCTTTCCTTCCTGTGAGAAGTGTGCGTGTGTCGGGCAGAGGCAGAGATCCACTTCCTCTCCTTTGTAAGAAAGTTTTGCACTTCTTACGGTTCCTTCTCCAGCATAATGTGTGAAGTATCCTGCACGGTATTTCTCCTGGATTAAGAATGGATAAGAGGCATCCTGCACATGTTTTGTACCGATACCAACCGGCCACTCCAATTTTGCTGCGTAAGGACGAAGATCTACGATCGCACCGCCCTGATCCATGTTCGCACATGCTCTCATATATGGATCGCAATACCAGAATAACTGTTTGTCAGAACCATATAAAATATCTCTCCAGAGTGCACATTCCGGTTCATTATAATTGTTATCGTTGACACCTTTTTTCTCACGATAGTAGTCTGCAAACTCAGACATCGTCATATCGATAAGCTGTCCTTCTTTTTTCAGCTTGCCATAGTAAGCACATCCGTCGCTGTAAGATTTGTAAAGAAGTTCATATGGCTGCTCCCAGCGTCCCATCTTGTTCATCCAGCCCGGTCCAACGAACATCATGTTGTAGGAATATCCGTTGTTGTATTTTTCCAGAGAACGGTACTGGTCGATCAAGTTGTAAAGATATGGATACTCCCATGTCTTGGTATCGTAGATCATTCCACGGAGTACGTTCTGTGGATGTGTTCCGAAGTTGGAACCATTTCCATCGTAACATGCAATCAGGTCACGGGAGAGATGTGGAATCGCTACAATACCACTGTCCTCCTCCTTGTTTGCTGCCGGTGCATGTGTGTTCTGTCTGGATGGGATCCATGGTGCCCATGGACCTCCATCAAATAAGGTATACCAGGAGTTGTTGCAGGTATGATATGCTTTTGGTCCTTCCTCCCAGCAGGTTGCAACGGCACATTTTACCGTTGGATAAGTTGCTTTGATATAGTTTGTCAGATCAGCATCCATATAGTAGGAACCTGTTGATTCCGGATAGAAACCGAATCTGTCATGGAATTTTTCAAATACGTCGTTTACGATCGCTTTTTTGTCTTCCATAGAGAACATCCAGATACAGAAATCTTTTGTCTTGTATTTTTCACGGAACTCCTCACATGGTAAGCCAAGCAGTGATAATGCGATCTCATCACCATATACTTCATGGTCATGTTTTGCGATCTCTACAGCTTCATCATTGAAAAGAGATGCATATGTCATCTGAATGGTTACTTTTAATCCATTCTCATGTGCCAGTCTCTGCTGTGTCTTGAAAATATCCAGAGATTCTGTCAGCAGTGCTTTATCTCCGATATCCTCCTCTTTGCCCTGTCCTGTCACGGTTGCAGAATACTCTGGAACCATCTCCGGACGATGAATA
>OLVO01004317.1_pt1 | contig 10740 bp, 9 predicted proteins | sample 1672571 | NCBI WGS metagenome assembly OLVO01 (sample SAMEA3136700, study PRJEB25190) | human gut metagenome | biome: human gut; feature: human-associated habitat; material: faeces | place: Austria | collected 2013 | reverse complement strand
AAAATTTAAAAGTAAGACTTCCTATGTATTTTATTGGACTATTCGTGATGACCATTGGTATTGCACTTTCCGTAAAATCCAATCTTGGTGTGTCACCTGTCAGCTCGATTCCTTATACAATAACATGCGTCTGGGGCATTGAAATGGGAAAAGCAACGATTCTTTTCCATATCGTGCTGGTATTAATTCAGATTCTGCTTCTGCGTAAAAAATTTAAACTGGTACAATTGTCGCAGGTTTTGGTTGGCATCGTATTCGGTTACTTTACAACTTTTTGTAACTACATGGTATCCTTTCTGCCAACACCTGACAATCTTGTTATCCGTGTCCTGATGGTACTTGCCAGTACCGTATTTGTCGCATTTGGTATCTTTTTATATCTGCCGGCAAACCTGATTCCGCTTGCAGGCGAGGGCTGTATGCAGGCTGTTTCATCTGTAACAAACATTGAATTTTCCAGAGTCAAAATCTGTTTTGACTGCACGATGGTTATCGTATCTGCCGTTACTTGTCTTACCATTTTACACAGTCTCGGAAGTGTCGGTGCCGGCACCATTATTGCTGCCATCTTAGTTGGCGTACTGGTTGGTATCATCAACCGGGCATTTGGCAGACAACGCGACAAACTGCTCGGAAAAACGGAGGAGAACGAGACCTCTGACTCTGCTGCAGAAACAGAATCCGCCTCCCATTATGTAATCACCATTTCCCGTGAGTTCGGCAGTGACGGACGCGAGATTGGCAAACTTCTCGCCGAGCAACTCAACTTTCACTATTATGATTCGGAATTAATTCATCTGGCTGCCGAAAAAAGTGGTTTTACGCCGGAGTATGTAGAGCAAAATGAGCAGGCTTTGAAAAATCCGGTGCTTCACGACTTCTTTACGTGGTATGCACAGCCTTTAGACCAGTCGGATTTTCCAAAAGTTGACCAGCTTTTTGAAAAAGAATCTTCACTAATCCGTGAACTTTCACAGAAAGAATCTTGCATCATTGTCGGCAGGCTGGCAAATTACATATTAAAAAATCAGCAGACTGCCTACCATGTATTTATCAGTGCTGATACCTCTTCTGAAATCGCCCGAGTCTCAGCACGCGACCATATTTCACCAGAGGAAGCTGCTGCAAAGGTAAAAAAAGTGAATCACGAACGTGCGATTCACTGCAGACATTTTACTAAAACTGACTGGGGCAATGCCAAAAATTATGACTTGTGCATCAAATCCGATGATTTGGGAATGAGCGAGACAGCTCAGATTATTGCTGACTTGTTTCGGAAGAAGATGCAATTTTAGTTAATAAGCCTTGTTAAAAAAATTAAAGCCGTGATGGGAAAATAGAATTCTTACATAAGAACTATCATGTTGACTTGATTTAGAAAAACTTCTCCTGCGGTCAACCAATTTTTACTCTTTCGTTGACTTATATTTGTTTTTTCCTAAATTGAGTCAACTTTTGAAATGTATTTGTTGACCTTAACTCACATAATTGCAAATACGGTCATTCGTTTAAGACTATTTGGTTGACCTATTTAACACAAAATGGGTTTTCAGTCACCTTATGTCTATAAAATGGTTGACCGGATTTGCAATTTTTCAAAATCCGGTCAACTTATGGCCAACTTTCCGCCAGTAAACTCCCCCCAGTAAATCTCGCCCTCTACTCATCTTCCAATAATTTCGCATATATCTCCCGTTTGGATACGCCTCGGTCTTTCGCCACTGCCTTCATGGCTTCCTTGCGGCTAAGCCCTTTATCTTCATAGATTTTCATATGTTTGGAGAGCGGCATTTCCTGCCATTTTTCCTGTTCGGCACGGTTCATATCTTCCGCATTTTTCCCTTCCAGTACAAGCACAAACTCACCTTTTGGCTCGTTCGCTTCATAATACGCCACTGCCTCACCTAAAGTAAAATGAAGTGCTGTCTCATGTTTTTTTGTCAGTTCCTTGCAGATGGCAATCCGGTGGTTTTCGCCCAAAAGCTCACAAAACAGTGCAAGTGTTTTTTTCAGACGATGCGGCGCTTCGTAAAAAATTGTCGTACAGGTCGTTTTGGCAAGGCGGTCTAACACTTCTTTTCTTTCCTTTTTATCCACCGGCAGAAATCCTTCAAATGTAAACCGGCGGGCAGGCAGGCCCGATAGGGTCAGCGCTGTAATTACCGCTGCCGGCCCCGGAAGAGATGTAACCGGAATTCCTGCTTCATAGCACGCCCTAACCAAATCCTCACCAGGGTCCGAAATTGCCGGTGTGCCGGCATCCGTGACAAGTGCAATCGTCTCACCTTTCAACATGCGCTGGACTAAAACCGGCGTTTTTTCATATTTATTATGCTCATGGTAACTGACAAGCGGGGTCTTGATTTCATAATGATTCAAAAGCTTGATGCTCTGTCTGGTATCTTCGGCCGCCACCACATCGGCTTCCTTTAAAATGCGAAGAACACGAAGTGTAACATCCTCCAGATTGCCAATCGGCGTCGCACACAAATATAACATTCCTGTCTTTTCTTCTCTAATCATAATACATCCGCCTCACTTCCTCTGTGTATTGGTTCGTATTAGCGTATGCAATTAACGGCTTTTCAACCGTCAATTGACGATTTCCTCCACGAACTCCCTCAATCAACGCCATATTTGGTTCTTTATCAACATACGGATAAACCAGTCTCATCCGTTTTGGCTCCAATTTGTACTGCACCATACAGGAAATAATTTCCGCTAAGCGAAACGGTCTGTGTACCAGATAAAAACGCCCGCCGGGACGCAAAAGCTTCGCCGCGGCTTTTACCACGTCTTCAAATGTGCAGAAAAGTTCATGTCTGGCAATCGCCTTGTGTGACGCCTCGCTGACACGACCATTGGATTGATTCAAATACGGCGGATTGCTCGTAACAACGTCAAAGGAAGCAGCTTCAAAAATTGAAGTGGCTTCCCTGATATCACCCTGCACAATATGCACTTTATCTTCTTTTTCGTTATAAGCCACACTGCGTTTCGCCATTTCGGCAATATCTTTTTGCAGTTCCAGCCCGGTAAAGGAGCTTCCCTTAGTACGTCCGGAAAGCAGCAGCGGAATAATGCCGTTGCCACAGCCAAGGTCTAGACATTTTTCCCCTTCCTTTACCTTTGCGTATGCGGATAAAAGGACAGCATCCATGCCAAAGCAGAACCACTTCGGATTCTGAATAATGTACATTCCATCCCGCTGCAAATCATCCAGCCGCTCGCCCTCGTAAAGAAAATCCTTTGGGTCTTTTTGATTACTCATTCAGCTTCGATTTTCCTTCCTTTTTTTCCATTGCCTCTAATTTTTTTAACTCTTTATCATGTTTATCTTTAATTCTGTTTTTCGGCTTATTTGGACGGAATTTCAATTCATCCACGCGGTACTCACGCACTTCTTTCTCGCCGTCATCCAAAAAAACAATAACCTTCACAAGCTGCTTTAAGACACTTACGCTCTGTACTTCCGCATCCAAACCTTCCGCCGTTTTCACATGGCTTCCAATGTGTGGCAGACGACTGTTTAATTCCTCATAAGCTTCTTCCTCATTTTTCAAGCAGCACATCAAACGTCCGCAGACACCGGATATTTTCGTCGGATTCAAAGAAAGGTTCTGTTCCTTTGCCATTTTAATCGAAACCGGTGCAAACTCGGATAAATAACTGTGACAGCACAACGTTCTTCCGCAGATTCCAATTCCACCGCAGATTTTTGTTTCGTCACGCACACCAATCTGTCTAAGTTCAATTCGAGTGCGGAATACGCTCGCCAAATCTTTTACCAGCTCGCGGAAATCAATTCGTCCATCGGCTGTAAAATAAAACAATAATTTATTGTTATCAAATGTATACTCAGCCGCAATCAGCTTCATTTCCAATCTGTGTTTTGCAATTTTTTCAAGACAGATTTTATATGCATCTTTTTCTTTTTCACGGTTCTTTAACTCGATATCTTCATCTTTCGGCGTAGCCACACGAATAATCTTTTTCAGTGGTGCCACAATTTTCTCTTCTGCCATCTCGCGGTTTGGCACAACAACCGTTCCGTATTCAACACCTTTTGCAGTCTCGACAATTACGTGCTCCCCGCGCTCAATCTGCTCATCGCCCGGGTCAAAAAAATACACCTTTCCCGCCTGTCGAAAACTAACACCAATAATAATCTTCATAATAACCTCCGTATCTCTATTTCAAAGTAAGAAGCATAAGCTCCATCGTAATATCAAAATTTACATTTGCACGCAGGCGGACTTTTGCCTTTTCAAACGCCTGCAGAATCTCTTCGATTTTCTCATAACTGCGGTGGCTTGCCTCACGGGAAATGTAAGACGCCTCATCCTGGAACAAAAGCTGGTTAATATCCTTTGTCGCCTTAAACAAAAGCACATCCCGGTACCACAGCACCATTAAATCAATATAATCCCTCACTTCGTCTTTGCGTGTTCCCAAATCCTTAATTACCGCTAACATCTCAGACAAATCCATCTGCTCCACATGCCGCAGCAAAGAAATAATATGGTCTTTTCTCTCAATGAAATCTTCCGATTTGGCATACCGCATCGCTTTTCCCAGATTTCCCTGTGCAAATGCCGCACTCGCTCTCGCCTGATAATCCGGCACCTGACAATGTTCTTTGACAAACGATTCCACAACGGCAGTGCTGAGCGGACGAAACTCCATCGTAAGACAGCGCGACTGAATCGTCGGCAGCAACGCAGAAATGTTACTTGTCATCAAAATGACAATACCATATTCCGGCGGTTCCTCAATTGTTTTTAACAGCGCATTCTGTGCCGCCTCTGTCATTTTTTCCGCTTCCGGCACAAGGTAAATTTTATACGGACTCGAAAACGGCTTAATATCCATCGTATTGCAAAGCTGCTCGCGGATTTCATCCACGCCAAGGCTCGCCTTCTCTCTTGTTACCCAGATAACATCCGGCTGATTTCCGGACTCCATCTGGCGGCAGGACACACATTCCTTGCACGGTTTATCTGCCGACTCACTCTGGCACTGCAAACCAGCGGCAAACGTCCTCGCCAGCGCCTCTTTGCCAACACCTTCCTCGCCTTGGAACAAATATGCATGAAACGGTTTCTTGTCACGTATCGCTGCCTGCATATGTTCCTTTATCTGTTCATGACCTACAATCTCTGAAAATGAAAACATCGTTTCTCCCTTCTTTTATCACGTAATAATATCCAGTAATAACCCTCTGATTTCATCGACTTTGCTCAAAATCGCAAGGGTATCTTTTTCTTCTTTAATCAACTCTCCCGCCAGTTCGTCCAACACCACATTCACACGCTTAATCATGCCATACACACGGTGTCTGCCGCGGCGGTCCAAGAAATTTTCACGGCTGAATTTATGCGAACGATTTACTATCTCATTCATAAATTCCTGAATGAGGCGGCGGTAATGCTTCATATCCCGGACATCCATATGCTTGCCAAGCTTTTCTCCCTGCATCGTAATTTCCTGCATCATAACCGATAACCGCTCGGAAAGACCGGCTTCTTCAATCGAACTCATCAGTGTAAATTTAAAATCTTCTCCACTTTGCTGCGCCTGCTGCGTCTGTGTCGTCGCATTTACCTGCTGCATGTTGTCCACTCGAATATCCAAAATATCACCTCTTTCTCGATTTATAATACCACGTTTCACATGATTTATCTACCACTTTTTATCCGCAGAACAATCTCTCTCAGTGCATTTTCAACGGAATCATTTACGATTTTGTCCGTAATATTTAAGCGCTTGAGATTTTCTTTGGAAAAATCTTTTTCATCTGCCAGAAAACGGCGGCACACCTCGGAAACACATGGATTTTTCTGCTCTTTTTCCCTTTTCAGCGAGCGCTCAATCCGAGTCATGTCATCCACCTCGATATAAAGCGGAACAACCTTATCGGCACCATAAAACCGGGAAATTTTCTCAAAACCTTCCAGCGTCGAAATTAGCACAAAATCGCCTTTGTCCCAGTCAATCTGTCCATCTTCCGCCGTGAAATAATACCACGGTCCATGGACGGTCTGATAACACCTTGATTCCACAATCCGGTTCTCTTTTTCCATTCTGCGCATTTTATCTTCGGAGACAAAATAATACGCTCCGCCATCCGTTTCGCCCTCTCGTATCGGCCTGGTCGTATAGGGAATCACTGCATGAATCTCCGGGTAACGCGCCAACAGTTCCCCGTAAAGCGTATCTTTTCCCGATGCACTTTTCCCCATAAATACAAACAATCTGCCCATGGTAGAATCCTCTCTTTACCTTTTCTTTTCTTCTTTCACAACCTGCACGGTCTGTCCGCTTGCATCCGCAAATCCAAACAAATGAAGTCCTGCTTTTTTTGCATTTTCTATCTTATCTAAAACCGTTTTTGTAATCTTTTCTCCCGGCACTAAAAACGGAATTCCCGGTGGATACACCATCCCATATTCCGCCGAAACAAATCCCTCTGCCTCATTCACAGACTTTGTCTCCGCCAGTGCATTTACCGCCTGCACCGGCAGCATTTCCACTTCCGGGCAGGTTAAAACCGACTCGCTATAATTTGTTTTTTTCTCTTTGGAAAAAGAAATTTTTTGCAGTCTTTCATCAATTTTAGTAAGGGCATCCATAAGACGGACAAAACCATCCCTCGAATCCGCGAGGCTTGTCATCGCAAGAATATACCCTGCAGCCGCCATTTCCACTTCAATTTGAAATTCTTCCCGCAGCCATTTTGCTGCCTCTGTGCCAGAACATTTTTCCCCGGTCAGAACAACAAGTTTTGATGGTTCCTTTCTTGGATTTTCCCAAAGACGCAATTCCTTCCATTTTTCTGCATGCTCACGAAACCAAATAAGGTTCGTAAAATAAGCCTCAAACCAAGTATCGGCATATTTCCGCATCCACTGCATACACTGGCTGATACTGCCCATCAGCACATAAGAAGGGCTGCTCGTCTCAAAGATTTCCAAATAATGTTCCACGCGCTCTGCCATAATACGGTCACTCGCCCGGTGCAAAACCGCCGTCTGGGTCAATGCCGGCAGCGTCTTGTGCAGACTCTCAATCACAAGGTCCGCCCCCTGTTCCATCGCAGTCTCCGGAAATTTGTCACTCCATGCAAAATGTGCGCCATGCGCCTCATCCACTACAAGCAGCGAATTTTCCTCATGGACAATCTCTGCAATCGCCCGAATATTTGACACAACGCCCTCATACGTCGGCGAGGTCAATACAACACAGGCAGGTTTCGTCTCTGCCAGGACACGCTTCACTTCCTCTGAAGAAATTCCAAGGCAGATTCCCGTCTCTTTATCTACTTCCGGATATACATAAACCGGCTTCAACGACAAAAGCTCCACCGCATGGTACACCGAACGGTGACAGTTTCTGGCAATCACAATCGTATCGCCCGGATGACAGCAGGCAGAAATCGCTGCTAAGATGCCACATGTGCTGCCATTTACCAAAAGATAAGAATCTTTCGTTCCATACTTTTGTTTCATCTGCTCCATCTCCCAAAGGATTTCACCCTCCGGCTGATGAAGATTATCTGTGCCGTCAATTTCTGTCACATCAAATGCATAGGGATTTGCCATCGTAAAAAGACCTGCCCGCTTGTGCCCGGGCATATGCATCGGATATCGGTTTTCTTTTGCCGTCCACATGAGTCTTTCATAAAGATTCATCGTAAATCCCTCCTGTCATGAATATTCCTCTTTTATTTTACAATAGAATGGAGACATTGGCAAGGTGGTAGGGCTCGTGTCAAGTATTCGTTGGCACTTTTTTGTTTTCCGTAATTCCGGAGAAAAGCTTTGCGTCTCGTGGGCACTCTCGCTCGTTGAGTGCCGACGAGACGCAAAGCTTTTCTATTCATTTACCGGAAACTAAAAAAACACCAACGAACACTTGACGCACCGTCTCATTATTAGTTACAATGTACTACAGTCGCAGCTATTCATGACTAATATACAGTGCAAACCATCTTGAATAGCAACATAACCACCAAAGAAAGTGAGATTATTATGAATCAGATTGTTTTTTCAGCGGGATTTGTTCAGGCGAATATTTTTTGTTCACTGCTTTGCATCCTGCTGCCGATTTTATTTGTATGGTATCAGAAACGGAAAAACGGTGTAAAACCGGGTGCATTTTTTATTGGGGCTGCATTTTGCCTGCTCTTTTCCTACGTTGCCACCACAATTGTGAATGTTTTGATTTTTTCAATTCCGGTTCTTTTATCGTTTTTCAGTGTGAAAAACCATCCGGTCTACTCGGCACTGTTCGGAGCCTTCTCCCTTGGTATTCTTTCGACCATCGGAGCATTTATCGGATTGAAGTATGCAATGAAAAAACGCCCGGGCAAGGAAAATGCGCTGATTTTCGGAGTTGGTATGGGCGGTTTTGAAAGCATCTTAAATGGTGCTACCGTTTACATCACAAACATTATTGCAGCATTACTGATTAACTCCATCGGCTCAACGGAATATTTCAAAAAACTGGCATTGAAAGGAGAGGAACTGGCTCAGACCCAGAAGTTATTTACCGAACAGGCAGCAACGCCTTCTTCTTCCTTTTTTATGGATGCTACTTACGTGATTCTTTCTCTCGTATTGTATGCTGCCATTGCCATCCTTGTTGAATATGCCATTTCAACCGGAGAAAAACAGTGGACGGTTATTGCTATTGTTCTCCACGTTGCAGGATATGTACCGATTTACTTGCGAAACATTGACATCTATAAAAGTTCGATGACGCTGTTTGTCATCGCAACCGTGTTTACATTTGCTATTGCCCTGTTTGCCTATCAAATCTATCACCGAACGGAAAACGGTAAAAAATAAGTTGACAGAAATCCTGATAAGGTGTATTATGGCATTGTAATCAAAGGCGATTCACATTTTGTGGGTCGCTTTTTATTTTTTCCTACGTTTTTTGTTAAACGTGCAATGCACCAAAGACGGCGCGACCGAAGCGCCGCGCCTAAATTTGCCCTAATCATTGGCTCTGCCAATGATCGCCTATATATAGTTTAGTTCTCTATTCCCCAGAAAAGGACCGCCTATGCGGTCCTTTTCGCTTGCTCTTTTATACCATGCGCCATCCGCTGTGGTATTTATTTTTTAAATTATGCTTATTCTTTTTACCCCAGCCAAGCGGGTAATCTTCTACACACACAAGCTGCCATCCATCCTTTGCAGCGGCTTCCTCATCCGTCAGCACCAGTGTTTCGCCCTTTAAATAACGAACCACCCGCTCATCATTTACAGACAAACGCAGACAATTCTTATAGTCCTTCGCCCGTAGTGCCATCGCTAACGACTGACTCGGCTCAAACCTCTTTTTCTTCATCTCACCGACAAACAATCCACTGCGTAAAAACCGAAGTCCTCGCATCTTCGGAAGCTCTTTTGGCATATAGTAAACCATTCCGTTTTTGCTTTCCATGCGCTCAGGCAGAAACGTCCGGTTCAGATTCTCGCCAAACGCCTCCCACAATTCCTTTTCCTCTCCCCGCAGACCGCTTCTTGTCTGCTCACAGGATACAACCGGCTCATCCGCTGTCTCCTTTTTTCGAAACAGTGCCAGAAAATGCCCCTCGCCATCGACACGGTGCGGAAAAATGCGGACACAGTTTCGTATAGATTCTTCTGTACTTCCAATCAATTCCGGGTTTCCGGACGCAAATCCTTCATACCCCTCCATCGGAAGAATCTCCATATCCGGGTTCATAGAAAGAATTTTTTGCACCGTTCCCTCATCTTCCAGCGGTGAGAATGTACAGGTAGAATACAAAAGCATACCGCCCGGTTTTAACATCGGAAGCGCCTGTTTCAAAATATCTTCCTGTAATGCAGCGTAAAATTCAGGGCCGTTCTGCTCCCATGCCTTTACCATGGACGGCTCTTTGCGGAACATTCCCTCGCCTGAACACGGCGCATCAATCAAAATTTTATCGAAAAACCCGGTAAAATACTCTGCCAGCTTCTTCGGATATTCCGTCACAATAAAACTATTCTCCACGCCAAACAATTCAATGTTTTTCAACAATGCTTTTGCGCGCTTGCTGCTGATATCGTTGGCAATCAGCACGCCTTCTCCCTGTAATTTTGCTCCTAATTCTGTCGCCTTTCCTCCCGGAGCCGCACACAGATCCAGCACCCGGTCTCCTTCTTCCACAGGAAGCAGACTGGCCGGAATCATAGCACTGGGCTCCTGAATATAATATAGTCCTGCATAATAATAGGGATGCTTCGATGGCATATCCACATCCGCATTATAATAAAATCCCTTTTCATTCCACGGCACCGGCTCTGCATGAAATGGACAAATATCCATAAACTGCTCTGGCGTTATTTTATTGGTATTTACACGAAGTGCTGTGCGGGTATCCTCTTTCATACTACTGATATAGTCCTGATATTCTGTTCCCAGCATTCTTTTCATACTCTCCAGAAACTGTTCCGGTAACTCTTCTGTCCTCATTTCCTTTGGTCCTTTCCGTGATCTTATCCGTTCCGGTTCTGTATTTCCTGCATTCTGACAGAACATTTCCGTCTTTCGTGCATCATCAGTTCAGACTCTGTGCCCGGTACGACTCTGACAGAACATCCAGCTGCCGGTTGAACCGCTCTAAAAGTGCAATATCATCCGCCTGATAAACCCGGAAAAATTCATCCTGTATCTTCCCTACCTCCCGTTTATTCATGGTACGGTACAAATTCTCAATATTAT
>OLVO01004314.1_pt1 | contig 10753 bp, 11 predicted proteins | sample 1672571 | NCBI WGS metagenome assembly OLVO01 (sample SAMEA3136700, study PRJEB25190) | human gut metagenome | biome: human gut; feature: human-associated habitat; material: faeces | place: Austria | collected 2013 | reverse complement strand
AGCTGCCGCTCGCGCCGACCATTGGCAAGCACGCTTTTTACAACTGCCCGAAGCTCTCTACGCTGACCATGTACTACGGCGAAGCAGTCCTGAACAGCATCGGCGAGGATGCGTTCTGGCGCGAAGCCGATTCCGGCGACACGCTCTATATCGCCTACATCATCGGCTATCCGGAAGCAACGGTGCCGTTCTACACCTATGATTGGGCGGCTTCCAACCGCAACAGCCGGTATTTTTATGATCTGTACGGTGTGTATCCCAATGCGGACACTGCAAACACGGCAGTCAATACCGCATCCGTGTCCGGCATCCAGAAAGCCCCCGGCATTTCGCTGACCGCTTCTACCGGCATTGTTGGCAACTGCCCAAGCTGCGGGAAATACTCGCTGCAAGGAACGTATGTATCGCAGTCCCATACCTCGCGCGGCCATGCCGAGTACTATGAGTGCTACCTCTGCCATTACACAAAAAATCTTGGCACTTATGTGTATAAAGACCATGGTTCTGGTTCGTATGGTTCGTGGACCTGCCCGGACTGCGGCAGTCACACATGGGTTCTGGAATATGAAAATGATGCCACCTGCACGCGAAACGGCTATCGGGAATATAGCTGCGCCTGCGGTCAGACCAAGCGCGAAACCATCTACGCAACCGGCCACAGCTATAGATATGGGAGCTGGGAGCAGCATTCTTCCACCCAGCACCGGCGCGAAGCCTATTGCCGGAATTGCGGCGATTCGGATTATGAATACGCCAGTCACAGCATGAGCTACGGAAGCTGGAGCAACTATTCTTCTTCACAACACAGCCGAACGGCAACGTGCCGCACCTGCGGATATTCCACAACGGACTACGGCAATCATAGCTATTCTACCGGTTCTTGGAGCAAGTATTCCGACACGCAGCACCGCCGTACAAAGACCTGTTCCGGCTGCGGCGCGAGTACATACGATTACGCAAACCACACCTATTCCTATGGTTCGTGGTCAAAGGCGGATGATACCCAGCACAAACGTACCAAGACCTGCTCTGCCTGCGGCGACAGCACAACGGAGTACGCCGACCATGTGGACGCAAACGGCGATGGCAAGTGCGATGACTGCGGCGCGACCGTCAGCCTGACCGTCACATGGGACGCAGGCAGCAACGGCGGCACCATCGACGGCAAGGCCAGCTTTTCCGAAACCGTGAAGCCGAACAGCAAGCCGACCGCGCCGGGTAGCGTTCCCGTCAAGACCGGCTACACGTTCAAGGGCTGGTTCACGACCAAGAGTGGCGGCAGTCTTTACAGTACGGTCACGATCACCAGCAGCACGACATTTTACGCGCAGTTTGAAGCCAATACCTACACCGTAACGTGGGATTTGGGAACTGGTCAGAGCGAAACCACAGAGCAGACCTACGGTGAAAAGCTCGTTCTTCCCACCGAGCCGACGCGCAAGAATGCTGAATTTCTCGGCTGGTTCACAGAATCGAACGGCGGTACACAAGTAACGGCGAATGACACTTTCACGGAAACCGCAGATAAAACGTATTACGCCCACTGGGAGATCACAGAAGTTTTCTCTGTCACTGTTCCGGTCACGCTGCCACTTGTTGTTGATGAAGGCGGTGAGGTTCACACCGGCGCGGCGGAGATCATCAATGCGTCTACCGGCGCGGTTGTGGTGTCCAGCGTTTCTATCTCGACCAAGAACGGTTGGCAGCTCGTTCCGTTTGCTACCGATATGGCACATGAAAAGGTTGACGCCAAGCTGCTCGGTTTCAAAATCAACGATTCTGAAACGATGAACACCGGCAATGCAGAAACCTTTTCGCTGACAGCGCCGTGGCAGATCGCAGAAAACGGCAGACTGCCCATTTCCTATGATGCCGTGGTGTCCGCCGTTTCTCAGCCGGTCACGGAGCAGGATGTGTTGAGCATCGTGTTCGTATTGGAATGGTCGGAGGGATAGGTGCATGGAAGAACAAAATTGCATAGAGCAGATGACCGTCCTCATGGTCGAACCGGGATATGAACCCTACGAAAAGACCATTCCCAACACCCTAGCAGCAAAGCAGGAGCTTGTCGGCGGTCTCATTACTGCTATCTATCCGTATGAGGAAATGGTAGCCATTGTCGCAAATGATGAAGGCATCCTCTTGGGGATGGACTTCAATCGCAGCGTTGAGGGCGGCTATGGCGGTGTTTTTGGGCCGTTTTTCGTGTGCGGGCTGACGGAGGATGACTTCTGCTCCCTCCCGCCTGACCAGATCGAGCGCTTCAAGAAGAAATTTCACAAAGCAGAAATCCTGCTCGGCGCGCGCGGCAATGACCTGATTACACTGAAAGTTGAGCCGAAACAGAAAGATTTGAAGCCTGAAAAGCAGCGCAGACCGCCCGCGCAGGAGCGCTGAGATGGGTTTCCCGTTGACCGGCACAACGCCGGAGGAAAAGCTCAAGGAGCTGACCGACAAGTTGGAACAGGGGGTGCGCGAGATTTTCACCAGCGGGCGCTACGCAGAATATCTGGCTGCCATGTCCAAATTTCATTCATATAGCTATGGAAACGTCCTGCTCATCCTCATGCAGAACCCGGCCGCAACCCATGTGGCCGGGTTTCAGGCGTGGAAGAAAAACTTCGGGCGTACCGTCAAGGCAGGCGCGCACGGGCTAAAAATTCTCGCGCCCTGTCCATATCGGCGCTTTATCGAACAAGACCGTTTGGACACGAATGGAAAACCGCTTTTAGATGCAAACGGCAAGCCGATTCGGGAGCGGACGCTGGTGCAGCTTTTACGGTTTCATGTTGTCACCGTCTTTGACATTTCGCAGACCGATGGAAAGGAGTTACCCGGCATCGGCATTTCAGAGCTTTCCGGCGATATTTCACACTATGAGGAACTGGCGGACGCGATCACAAGCGTCTCGCCGGTTCCCATTTTATATGCCGCGCCGCCCGGCGCAGCCAAGGGCTGCTTCAATCATGTCACGGAGGAAATTCTTGTCCGTCCCGGCATGAGCCAGAAGCAGACCGTCAAGACCATGCTCCATGAGATCAGCCACGCCACACTTCACCGGCGCAAGGAAAACGAGCGTCCGACCAAAGATCAGCATACGCGCGAGGTCGAGGCCGAGAGCGTTGCCTACGTTGTCTGTCAGCATTTCGGCATTGATACCGCGGAATATTCCTTTGGCTATGTGGCCGGATGGAGCAAGGGCAAGGAGCTGGACGAGCTGAAAGCATCGCTTGATACCATCCGCACCTGCGCTGCTGGTCTGATCGACGCCATTGAAGCGCAGTGTCCGTCTTTGCATACTCAAAAGGAATTACCGCAGCCACATCACGAACGTTAGGAGGAAACAGCTTGAATACGATCAACGCAAGCATTACCCCAATGCGGGTTTGCCGGATTTTCGGCATCCCCGCATTATTTACACCCTACCGCGTCAGCAGCGCAACTGTCCACTGGGGACTGTATCAATATGACTTACAGGCGCTTCTGAACAACCCCAGCGAGGTATTTGTCCTTGCAGATCACGCCGAGGACTTTTTCTATGGCACGATCTTGACCGCGCAGGAAATTGCCCTGCCCCGCAAAAGCCGCATCGTGCCGGACGGCGCGTTCACCATGGAAACGAGATACTGCCGCCCGGCGGAGTTTGAACAGGTATATGGCGCAGCGTAAATTTTATCAGCCGGACATCCTTTCGTATCTGGCAGAGGTTGTGAAGCAGAACACCCACGCATACGCCGCAGACTTTGACTATGATGCGAAGCGGCTTTGGGACAGCGCACAGGAGACGGACATGGAGCGGCGCTCGTTTCTCTGGATGAGCCGTATGCATGGAACGTGGTGCGTGTTGGAACGAGAAGCGTTTCTGGACGATACCAATGCCAACTGTATCTGGACGCATTACGCGGACTGCCCGGAGGGGATTCTGGCGTACCGCATTGTGGTCGAGGGCATCCGGGATGGCAAGCTGGCAGGCAAGGTCATTCCCATTGACTATGCAAAGCAGGTCCGGCGCGTCATGCAATCCGCGCTGCCGGTTGCGAAAATTCAGTATCGGGATAAGAACGAGTATTTCTGTGAAAACAGCTATCACGCCTTTATGAACAGCGCCCTGCCCTATGAGGACGGGATTCATGACATCCGCTATGTGCCGGAAAGCGAAGCGGAATTGCAGCACATTTTAATGCTGGAGCATCGGATAGAGAATCTTTCAAAACGCCCTCGTCAAATAAAATCTGTTGCGCCGCAGCGGTAACGGGCAGCGTTGCCTTTGGCGACGCTGCTTTAGCAAGTACGGCATTTGTGCCACAAACGCCACTTGTTAGGGTGTACCCTAAAACCCCGCGACGAATTGCGTCCCAACTTGGGACGCAATAACTATGATTATAAGGAAGACCAGCTATAAAAAGTCAAGTAGAAAAAGAAGAAATAGTTAAGATGTTAAATGACAGCAAGAGGAAGCCTGAACCATGTGGCGCAGGCCTCAGCTACAGCGGACTAGAGAATGGCGTCCATGATTACGTCCATGAGATAGATGGGATCGAGCTGAAGACTTGTACAGGTTTCCGCAAGCCGTTCCACAAGCGACTGATCCGAAGAGATGTCAGCAGTAACGGCGATCAGTTCCCAATTACCGCGAATCCATGTTTCTGCCTGCAGACCATAGGGAGTACGAAGCGTGTGCATCTCCAATTTACAGGGAAGTTTAACGGCTCGATACCGATACATCACTTGACGCCTCCCGTTTTACCTGGTTGATCATTTCCTGAATTAAGGTGGCCGGATCAATCTCCAGCACGATAATCAGATTGATCGCCAGGCAAAAACCAGGCATACGCTTGCCTGATTCAATCAGTTGGAGCCAGCGGCGGGATGTGTGGACTTGGGCTGCAAGTTCTTCCTGGGTCAGCTTCTTTTCATGGCGTGCATTTACAGCAGAGAGCGAAAAGGCGTAACGTATGGAAAATTCAGTGACGGTAATATGATGCGACATGGAATACTCCTCCTTTTCCGGAAGATTATCCCAATTCGCGTTTAAAATTGCCAGGAATCTATAGTTCGCCTTGTGAAATTTGTCGAACTTTGCCGACGGCATTTGTGCAAGGCGGCAAAGGCTGGCAGGGGCGATTTTCTGTCAGGATAACAAAGATGAGATTGCAGAGTTTTCTGGAAACTGCTCCAATAGCGGTCAGGTGGTGTTTACCACGAGCACGGAGTCCCTGATAATAGGTGGAGAGGGCAGGATCACAAAAAGCCGCCCTGGAGGCGGCCAGCCAGATGGCCCGCCGCAGATACGGTGAGCCTCGCTTGGAAATCTTCTGCCGGGTGCCGGTAAACTCGCCGGACTGCGTGACCTTTACGTCCAGACCTGCAAAGGCCACCAGTTTGCCCGGGGCATCGAAGCGGTGAATATCGCCGATTTCGCTGAGGATGATGGCGCCAAGAGTATCCCCAATACCCGGAATTGTGGTGATGTAGCTGCCTGTACGCTTCAGCAGGATGGAGATTTGTTCTTCCAGCTCTGCAATCTGGCTTTCCAGAAACTCCAACTGTTTGATGAGCTGACGGATCTGAAATGCAAAAGCATCTTTTGCAAAACTGACGCCGAAAGATTCTGCTGCCGCAGCTTTTAACTGCTCCGCCTTTCCCCTTCCGCAGCGCCCTCGGCTGGTCTTTTCCAACAGAGTGGTCAGCTTCCGGGTGGAAACAGAGAGCAGATCTTCCGGTGTCGGATACTTCGTCAGAATCTCTTTGGATGTGACGCCAAAAGTATCTGAAAATAGGCTGTCATACTCAGGAAACACCTGGTCCAGCAGAGCAATCACCCGGCGCTTACAGTCTCCGCAGGAGTCTACCAGAGCCAGCCTGTAGCGGCTCAGTTGGCGCATGGCCACAATGGTCTCTTCTGACAGGCTTGTAGCAGAGAATTGGCCGAACCGCATGACCTGCGCGATGATGAAGCTGTCCTTCCGGTCATTCTTTGTCTGGCGGATGTACATCTTCCGAAAAGCCTCGGATTGAATGGGGTTGATAACTTTTACCTCAAAGTTCTGATCCAGAAGATATCCGTAGATGCTCAGCCAGTAATGACCGGTAGCTTCCATGCCGACGAGAATTTCTTCCCTTGTGACAGACAGGCGCTCAAACAGCGCCAGCAGCTTCTCACAACCCTCTTTGCTGTTAGCAAAGGAAATGCTGTCCAGCAGAGCCGCGCCGCTCTCGTCGATCACTGTGGCCTCGTGCTTGTATTTGGCAATGTCTATTCCGCAGTAGAACATGGCGAAACCTCCTGTTTCAGAATTTCAGACAGAGCTCCCTCACGCTTCTTTGCGGAACACAACCTCGTTCGATATGCAGCGCATACTCGCTATCCAGCTCATTCGTGTCAACCCGCAAAGACAGAGGCGCAATTCTTTCTTTGGAAGCCACGCTTCAAGGAGAACGTCTACGCCCTCTGTCTGCTGACCCTATTATCTCATCTGGCTGATGAAACAACAAGTGGGTTTCATGCGGTTCCCACCACACTTAAACCGTAAATACATTATACGAGGAGCACGTTATGCGGACACGCCGCAATTCTGTTGGTCTGTGGCTCAGCGATGCAGAGCTGACACATCTGAGACAGCAATGTCAGATTACCGGTCTGAATACCAACACCTATCTCCGCAAACTTATCATGGGCGAACATCTCTGCCCGCGCCCGCCTGACGCATACGCCGCACTCCTGCGTGAGTTGTCAGCCATTGGAAACAATATCAACCAGATCGCGCACTGGACAAATGGAAAAGGCTATGCGACGCAGGCGGAAATCCACGAAGCGGTCAGCCTGGTAAAGCAGGCGTACCGTAGGATTCTGGACACGCTCTGATGGCCTATGACAAAATCATTACCATCCGTGCACGGCTGGATGACTGTCTGCGCTATATTCAGGACGGCGATAAAACCGCGCTCTCCCGTGCGCTGGACTACATTGAAGATTCCAACAAAACTGCGTTGGATGATGAAGTGATTTTACAGAGCGCGATCAACTGCACAGTAGAAAATTGCTATCTGGATATGCAGCACACGAAAGAGCGGTTTGGAAAACCGGGCGGCGTTGTCGGCTATCATCTTGTCCACTCCTATGTGCCGGGTGAAACAACGCCAGAGCTGGCGCATGAAGCGGGAGTGGAATTTGCACGCCGCCTGCTCGGTGACAAATATGAAGCCGTCATTTGCACCCATATCAACAAGGAACACCTGCACTGCCATATTGTATTCAACTCTGTTTCATTCGTGGATGGAGTGAAATATCGCAATGCGTTCAAAGATTACTTTGAAGATATTCGCGGCATTTCCAATGAGGTCAGCCGTAAGTACGGATTCTCTGTCATTCAGCCGGAGGGCAGCGGTCAGCACTATGCAGAATGGAACGCCGAGCGCAGCGGCAAGACCACCATCCGCGATCTTGTCCGGCAGGATCTGGACGCGGCCATTGCAGCCAGCTTCACATTTGCGTCGCTGCTGGACATTCTCAAGAAACGCGGATATACCGTCAAATACGGTTCCAACGTCAAGCATACTGCCGTCAAGCCGCCCGGTGGAGCGCAGTTTCTCCGGCTGGATAGTCTGGGTGCGGACTACACCGAGGATGCGATCATGCAGCGGCTTCGCAGCCAGCGCAGCGGAACAGTCATTTTGCCGCAGGCGAAGAACCCGCCAAAATACTACCGCATCCGCCGCAGAGCAAGCGCCTATCCGCCCATCCGGCGCGGCAGCTTTCGGGCGCTGTATCTATATTATCTGTATCTGCTCTCCCCGCGCAAGAAGCGTCCGCAGAAAATCTCATTTGAAACGCGGGCTGAGATTCGTCGTGTGAAGCAATACCGGCAGCAATTTTTCCTGCTGCAAAAATATCGTGTAGACACGAAACCGGAGCTGGATATGCTGTCGGATGCGCTGTCAAACGAGATGCAGATTATCATAGACCAGCGAAAAGAATTGTATGCCTTGCGGCGTCTGCACCCATCTGAGCAGCTTGACACAGAGATCGCAGCGCTGACCGAGCGGCTGCGGCCGCTACGCCGGGAGCTGCGGCTGTGCGGCAGGATCGCAGAATATGCACCTCGGATGTTAAAGCAGGTGCAGGAATGCAATTCAACACCAATACAAAATCATGCGCTGGAACAGGCGCGGGAAAGGAGGCACCATCTATGGAGGTAAGCGGCGAAGCGGCCGATCTCGTTATGAAAGAGGGCGTACAAATTTCAGAAGAAGCCATCAAGCTGCTGGCGCGAGGCGCAAAGAATCTCGCGGCGCTGTTGTATGCACTGGCAAAGGATCAGAAAAAGCTCTACGGCAAGGTCAATATGAACCGTCTATTGAGTGAACAGCGGCCCATTGAGGTTCTACCCTTGCGCACAGAGGATTTTGACGAGTTCAAGCGCAGAGCCAAGAAAGTCGGCTTGTTATTTTCAACCATTTTGGACAAGAAAGGCGACGCGCCATACCTTGAAATCCTGACCAACATCGACCATCTCTCGCAGGCAAATTACATTCTGGAGCAGATGGGGTATCAGCCGAAGCAGCCGGAGGACGCGCAGCCAAAAAAAGAGCAGCCCCCTGTTCAACCAGAACCATTCTTGCAAAGGCAAAACAGTGGCTTGACGCAGGGGACGATTTCGACCAATGAGAAAAAGCAGCCGGTTCGCGGGCGGCTGGCAGCATTGCGCGCCAGTGCCGAGCGAACACGGCCGGAACCCCAGCGAGAGCTGGAGCATATCAGATAAGGAGTTGAGTATCATCGCAAATTTAGGAACGATCATCAGCGCCAAAAACCAGAGCGACGAGCAATGGCAGGCGCAGCGGCAGGCAGACCGCGAAAACACCAACGCCATGCAGGACGCGGGCATTGTCCAGATCACAAGCGATCCGGAGGCGTATCTGCGGTATCTGAACTGTCAGGCGGATAACCCCAGTTACAGTGCGGGCAACGTGGCCCTTGTCATGGTGCAGGATCAGCAGGCAACCGTATTTGGCACAAAGGACCGCTGGAAAAGCCTGATGCGGAGCGTACAGCCGAGCGAAGAAAAGAACGGCGCAAAAATCTTCACGCGCTCCTCGTTCGGAAAGGGCTATGTGCTGGCAGATGTGTATGACATTCGGCAGACCTCCGGACGAGAGCTGAAGCACACCGCCTTGCAGCCGGACAGCAAGGAAATGACCGAAGCGCTCAAGACGCTCATCAATTACTCTGTTGTACCGCTAGTGAGCGAGGAAAGCATCCCCATTCCGGCCATCTACTCGCCGGAGCAGATGAAGCTGGTCATCAACCCCGGCTTCGGGGACGCAGAAGCGTTCGCGGGCATTGCGACAGAGATCGCACACGCACGCTTTCATGCCAAGGGCTATAACAAGAACTACACACGAGAAGATTATGAGCTGGACGCGCAGAGCGTCGGCTACATGATTTGCAGGCGGTTCGGCGTTCCATGTGAAGCGCCGGACACCTCCAATCTGGCAGCGCTCTATGACGGCTTTGAGCCGCAGGACCGGCGGCAGGCACTTGGACAGATTCAGGATATGGCGCAGAAGATCGGTGGGAGCATTGAAAAAGCGATTTCGCCGCAGGTGCGGAATCGCAATATGAACCGAAACGCCAGATAACGGTTTGTTCCCCTTTGGGCAAGCTACTCCGCTGTCCGTCCGCAGTCAAGGCCGGTCGCGGCTGCGCCCCGACCGCGAGCCGACCAGTTTGAGAACTGGTCGGACCTTGACAGCGGGCAGCCACCGGAAGTGTGGTAGCCAAGGGGAGCAAACCACAAAAGCCCGCTTGCGCGGGCTTTTGTACCGTGGGAGGTCATGCGCCCGACCGGGCAATCCGTCTCACGGTGAGACGGATTTTGCGTCCCAACTTGGGACAGATTTAGGAGGAATCATATTTGAGAAAACTGCTTTTTATACTTCCGTCCGTGCTGCTGTTGGCGGCGGTCGGTCTGCTGCTTCTGTGCAAGCGCCATGCAGACCGGACCGGCCTTGCCTGTCTTGACAGTGACCTGTGACGCACAAAAAGAAAACCTTTCGCAGCGCCGCCCCAGTGTGGGCGGCGTTTGCCATTCCCATCGTCTGGCTGGCAATTCTCATGGCGGGGCGATACGAAACCGGCATGACGATCTTTGACCTTGCCGCGCAATTCTCCGAAGCGATGAAAACGCCGTTCGCCCTGCGCTGGACACCGCACACGGCAAGATTCATCGGGATTTTTCTGCTGCTCTACGGCGGGGCGATTTTGTTCTACTACACCGGTCAGAAGAACACCCGCCCCGGCGAGGAACATGGTTCTGCTTCATGGGGCAGCGTCCGCGAGCTGGACAAGAAGTACCGCGACAAAGATGCAAGCCAGAATGTCATTCTGACGCAGCATTTCCAGATGAGCATGAACGGCAAGCTGCACCGCAGAAATCTCTTACAGATCGTGGTCGGCGGTTCGGGCAGCGGCAAGACGCGCTTTCTGGCAAAGCCGAATCTCATGCTTGCAAATGCCAGCTTTATTGTAACCGATCCAAAGGGCGAAATGCTCCGCGCCGTTGGCAATCTCTTTTTGGAGGAAGGCTATGTGCTGCGCGTATTTGATCTGATCGATCCGGCAAAATCGGACTGCTACAATCCGTTCTGCTATATCCGCAAGGATGCGGATGTGTTCAAATTGATCGACAACTTCATCAAGAACACTACGCCGAAAGGTGCAAAAGCAAACGATCCGTTCTGGGAGAAATCG
>OLVO01004310.1_pt1 | contig 10757 bp, 3 predicted proteins | sample 1672571 | NCBI WGS metagenome assembly OLVO01 (sample SAMEA3136700, study PRJEB25190) | human gut metagenome | biome: human gut; feature: human-associated habitat; material: faeces | place: Austria | collected 2013 | reverse complement strand
CCTCTCTTCCGAAATAATCTGCCAGCTCCAGAAAATAATAGCCATAATAAACTCCTGGCTGTCTGGCGGCCAGCTCCACAAAATGATGGGTCACGGTCACCTGGTTCAGATTGTAGCTGCTGCGCCCTTCATACAGGGTGAAGTTCCCGAACACAAAAGGATTGGCAGCTGCCATAAACGGGCTGTTCTGCCGTCTGGCGCCCTTGGCGAAAGCGGAAATCTTCCCCCTCTCCCTGGTAAGAAGCACGATCCGCTTGTCATACTCTCCCACAGGCTGCGCAGAAAGTACAATTCCCTGTACCGTGATCAGATCACTCATATTCAGATTTCCTTCTTATCATATCCAAAGTTTTTGATCATAAAATCACTGTCACGCCAGTCTTTTTTCACCTTTACCCAAAGCTTCAGGTTTACCTTGGAGTCCAGCATACGTTCCAGCTCAAATCTGGCGTTGCTGCCGATCTTCTTCAGCATGGCACCGCCTTTTCCAATGATAATGCCCTTGTGGGAATCCCTCTCGCAAATAATGGTCGCCTCAATATCCACCATAGGATTTTTGCCCGGACGCTCCTTCATTTTGTCAATTGCCACTGCGATTCCATGTGGAATCTCCGCATCCAGTGCGTGAAGCGCCTTCTCACGGATCACCTCTGCCACGATCTGGCGCTGAGGCTGGTCCGTTACGGTATCCTCATCATAGAACATGGGTCCATAAGGCAGATATTTCAAAATACTGTCAATAATATCCTCTGTGTTCTGTCCGCGGAGTGCAGAGCAAGGGATAATCTCTGCAAAATCACAGATCTTGCGGTACGTATCGATTGCCGGAAGGATCTCCTCTTTTTTCACTGTATCGATCTTATTAATGATCAAAATGACCGGCACGCCAACGCCCTGGAGCTGCTCTGCAATGTGGCGCTCACCGGCTCCAATGAAGGTAGACGGCTCAACCAGCCACATAATTGCATCCACCTCTTTCAGGGTACGCTCTGCAACGGCTACCATATACTCTCCAAGCTTATTCTTCGCCTTATGGATACCAGGCGTATCCAGAAAAACGATCTGTCCCTTCTCACAGGTATAGACTGTCTGGATGCGGTTTCTGGTGGTCTGGGGCTTCTTGGATGTGATCGCGATCTTCTGGCCGATCAGATGGTTCATCAGGGTAGATTTCCCAACGTTCGGGCGGCCAATAATTGCAACAAATCCGGATTTAAAATCTGGTGTCATTAAAATATATCCTCATCTTTCTTAACTTTTATCAGCAGCTTACCAGCGGCTTGGTCTCCATAAATACATCCTTCGCCTTCTCGATTGCATTCTCGCTTCCAACCACACAGAGCTGGTCATCGGAGAGAACTGCCTGGATCAGAGGAGCCAGTGCATGGATATCCTCTACCGTAGCATTCAGAATCTGGTCACGCTCTTTTTGCAGCATCTCCACAGTGAGACCGCGGAAATAAGCCATTCTGCCAAGGGCGCCCTGTGTCTGCGGTGTTCTTGGAACATCCTTTCCGCTGATGGTACCGATAATGTATTTGGTCATCTCACGTTCATCCGCTGCAAAGGTACGCACATATTCCGGCACACCCTCATATATTTCAAGAGTTCTGCGAAGATGGGGATCTCTGTAGGAAACGAAATAACTCTCCCCGCTTCTCTTAAAGCCGCTCATACAGCCGTATGCGCCCCCCTTTACACGAAGATTGATCCACAGATAATCATAGCTTAAGGCAACCTTCAGAATTTCCAGGGCACCGGTATAGGTAAAGCCTTTTTTTACAAAGTTACCGGTTCTTGCCACATACTGAACCTGTCCGGAGGTCTTAAAGCCCTCGTTCTTTTTCCTGCAGGTAATGGCAGTTTCCGGAACCTCACAGGTACTCTCCGGCAGACTCTTCTTCAGGGCACCGCTTAAGGCCTTCACCTGTTCCACAGACTCTCTTTCTCCGGTATAGCTTACCATGAAGGAATCCTTTCGGATGATCTCTGCCATGGCATTCTGAAGTCCGGCTACGATCTCGTCCTTTTTCTCCTGAAAATTCTTCTCAAGGTCTTCGATAAATTTGTAATAGCCAACGCCTGCCATCTCATCCTGATATTCTGCCATTGGAGAACCGTAGGCAGCGCTGCGGAGTACTGCTGTCTGATGGCCTGCGCCAATCAGGGAAGCCTGTCCTCTGGACCTGATCTCCCCGATAATCTCACCAAGACGTCTGGTATCTGAAAGCTTAGAAGTATTCAGGATTTCTTCCATCATCTGGAACAGGAAATCCATCTGGGAATACAGTGCTTTGCCACGGATGGTAAACATGGTACGGAATGCTTCCGGGTCGTTCGCCTTGTCAAAAACATCTATGCCGCACTGGATACCGCCGGTTCTGGCATTGGTCTCATTAAACAGCTGACCGTAAGTGTAATTCTTTGTATCCACATATCCGAGAACAGACTTCAAAAGTCCAAGATAATGGACCTTCTCAACAGCCATATCCTTAATCTCGAACATAATATTTACATAACCGATTCCATTGGTGCATACATCCTGATACAGGAACAGACTGTCCTCCACCTGAAGCTCTTCATTGGAAAAACCATTCACTTCTTTGCGGATATCGGAACGCTTCAGCATAGGAATGCATTCCAGGTCCTCCGGTCTCTCCTCAGACTCCTGGTAAGCCTCAAGGGCTTTTGTCTTTCTTACCATTTCTTCCAGCTGTTCATCGGAAAGGCTGCTTCTGTATGCTTCCAGCCTGTCTGCCAGCTCTTTCTCACGCTGGGCTGCAAGACCGCGCTTCGGCACAAGAGTCAGGATCGCACCATGTGTATTGTCCAGAAGCCATTTCTGGATCAGATTCTCGAAATAGCCTTCATTTACTGCAATTTTCAGCTGATCATAAATCTCCAGAAGCTTTACCTGGGAAAAAGCATTCTCATCATCATAAAGCCAGCTTCCCATAATATCCAGTCCATACATCAGACCTTTTGGAAACTGTCCAAAATCTGCTTCGCGGTAACGGAACTCCATGTAATTGATTCCGGAAAGGACCGCCTTCTTATCAATTCCATTTTTCACAATGTCCTGAAGGCAATTTCGGATAATGGAAACAAATTCCTCCTTCCGGGCAGCTCTGGCACCTTTTGCAATCACGGAGAAATACGGCTGCAAAACACCGTCGCTGTAATCGCCATAAATATCCTTACCGATTCCGGCGTCCAGAAGAGCCTGCTTCAGCGGTGCTCCCGGCGCACTTAAAAGTGCATAATCCAACACATCAAATGCCACACCCAGGGTACTGTCCATGGCATTTCCTACAACCATGTTATAGGAGAGATAGGTGTTATCCTCTTCTTCCTCGTTCTCCGCAATGGGATACTCGATCTGCAGGTCTTTCACCTGGGAAAAAGCTGCCTGCTCCTTAATACTGGAATCAACGTCCAAAGCCTCAAATGCGGACAGATATTTCTCATCAATAAATCGCAACTTCTCTTCCATGTCCATATTTCCGTAAAGGTAAATATAGCTGTTGGACGGATGATAGTAGGTGCGGTGGAAATCCAGAAACTCTTCATAGGAAAGCTCCGGAATATTCTCCGGATTGCCGCCGGATTCCACGCCGTAGGTATTGTCCGGGAAAAGATGGTTCATAATTTCTCTTTCCAGCACCTCGTCCGGGGAAGAAAATGCGCCCTTCATCTCATTGTATACAACACCATTGTATGTGAGCGGGCCTTCCTTCTTCTCCAGATGGTAATTCCATCCTTCCTGGCGGAAAATCTCCTCTTTCTTATAAATATTCGGGTAAAAAACGGCATCCAGATAGACATGCATCAGGTTCTGGAAATCCTGGTCATTGCAGCTTGCCACCGGATAACAGGTCTTGTCCGGGTAGGTCATGGCATTCAGGAAGGTATTCAGAGAGCCCTTTACCAGCTCTACAAATGGATCCTTCAGCGGAAACTCGCGGGAGCCGCACAGAACGCTGTGTTCCAGAATGTGGGGAACACCGGTGCTGTTTTTCGGCGTAGTACGAAAGGCAATGGAAAATACCTTATTCTCATCATCATTCTCGATCAGAACCAGTCTGGCTCCTGTTTTCTTATGGCGAACCAGATATCCGGCGGAATGGATATCGGTCAGATTCTCCTGTTTCAAAACCTCGTATGCAGGAATGTTCTCTTTTTTCATTTTTTCCTCCAAATAGTGCCCAATCAGTTTGTTTAAACAACCGGTATTGGGATGTATTTAATTCATTTCTTCGATTATGCTGAATTACACTGCACTTAAAAGCTTTATACAATGCAGCTGATAATTCCGGAGCATCTTCATCAGTTACAACAGGCGGTCTCTTAGCCTCTTCAACTTCTTGCATTAGTATAACACACAAAAAAGTATCTTACTACAACAAAATTCTTTAAAAAAGACCCGCCCCTGCGGGCGAATCTGGTAGGATTCTTCCTGCAGGGGCGGTTCTGATTATTTAATTGTGATTGGTTAATCCTGTTCTTTTTTGCGGCGTCTTCTGGTTGTTTCTTCGATTGCGAGAGCTGCAACAAAGAGCAATGCCATATAGAAGCCGATTGGTGTGTCATCACCTGTCTTAACACCTGAGGTGCCTGGGGTTGGTGTAGGAGTTATTGTCTCCTCAGGAGTTACAGTAGGTGTTGCTTCCGGTTGTTTCTGGTTAATGATGGTTACCTCTGCATTGAGATTATTTTCATCAAACAGTACATTTCCATTTTCAACAGTTACTGCGTATCTGAATCCGTCTGTACCATCTACCAGATTTCCTTCTGCATCTGTCTCTGCAACATAGAGCGTAAAGGCTTCATCCGGTATTACAACTGCCTGTGTACTCTCAGATACTGTGGAGCCGCCTGCAAGATCAAGTGTCAGGATGTTCTTCTCTGTTCTTGTGGAAAGAGTTGTGCACTCTTTGTCATCAAAGATACCTGCATAGAAAATCTCATCACTTTCCAGGGCATTTCCATCTGCACCAAGAAGCTTCTTGGTTACATTCAGAGTCGCGATCTTGTAGAATCCATCCGGCCATTCGCTGAACTGGTTCTCGAATGTGATGCTGCTCTTTGCGCCATCCTCAGTTACGGTGATTGCCTGTCCCTGTGGATAAACCGGTACATAAACCTTTTCATCCGGCGTCATGCCTGAATCAATTGCTTTTCCGGTTACATCTGTCTCACTTACATAGTAGGTTCTTCCAAGATCCAGATTGGTAAAGGTAACTGTGGAAGAAGATGCATTCTTAAACTCAAGTGCTTTTACATCAGAAGCAGGAATTGTGCATTCTGCATCTGCGAAAAGTGCTGCGTAGAAGGTCATATCCTTAGCGCCTGCAAGTGCATCGTTCAGCTTCAGTTCCTTGGTGATCTCAATAGCAGCGGTCTTGCTCTTTGTCATGGCATCCTTCATCTCAACTGCATTTTTGGTGTCATCTGCATCAACAGTGAAGGTGATCGGCTCTGCGATCTCATATCCTGATGGTGCTTCTGCCTCAACCAGTTTGTAGGTCTTGCCAAGAACAAGTTTCGCTGTGATCACATGTGGTGTACCATCTGAGGTCCACTCTTCCACAACCTTATCCTGGTCATCTACTACCTGAAGTTTTGCTCCTGCAAGAGCTTTCAGGGTGGTGTCGTCTACCTTGGAAATGGTAACCTTGGTAGTATCGTTGATAAATTTCATAGCTGTCTCGGTGTAATCTTCTCCATTTACCTTGGTGGTAAGCTTCAGAGTTCCGTCACGGTTGTCTTCTACATTTACAGTTACTGTATAAACAGTTTTGTCGTATACGTAGGTGTCTGCCTCTGATGGGAGCTTTTCGTTTACGGTGTAGGTAAAGGTCTTGCCAGCATCTTTCTCTGTATAGGAAAGCTTGCTGAAGCTGATCGCACCTTTCTCGTCGTTCTTAACTGTCTCAATTACCTTGCCATCTGCATCTTTCAGTTCGAATTCGAAGGTTCCAAGCTGCTCAGCTTCTACCTTCATGGACTTCTGGGCTTTCAGTTCAAGGTCAGCGGAAGCGCTGTAGGTATTCGTGAAGGTAACTGCTCCAGTGAGGTCTTCACTCTTTACAGGTTCGCCGTTCTTTGTGACAGAAGTAACTTTCGCTGTTAACTTGCCTGCATTGTCGTCTGTTACGTCTACTTTTACAACGTATTTGCTTTCATCATACTGGTATGCCGGTTTCTCATCTTTTACTTCTGTGATCTGGTAATAATGGGTTCCGGATTCCTTGTATGTGATGATTGGGAATGTGATGGTGCCGCCGTCAGCATTCTTCACAGTTTCGTTGTAACCATTTTCTACTGCCTTTCCATCTGCATCCATTTCTGTTGCCTGGAAGCTGAACTGCTCTGCTTCCAGTGTCTGGCCTTCCAGAGTCTTGGTTGCACCAAGAGCGATCTGACCAGATGTGGTGTAGGTGTTGGTAAATTCCATACCTGTTACAGTGGCATCCTCAGAGGTTGCCTTGGAGGAATGGATGACTGGGGTTACGGTTAAGGTACCGTTGCCTGCATCTGTTACGGTTGCGTTGATGGTGTAGATGGTGTCGTCGTAGGTGTAACCTGCTGCGTCACCTTTCACCTCATTTACGGTGTACTGGTATTCGCCGGTATCATCTACTTTCTTATCTGTGTTGTCTTTTACAAGGCTGTACTTGATTTCGTCAAAGGTTACGTTTCCGTCAGCATCGTTGGTCTTGGTCTGAAGAACAGTGCCATCTTTGTCGCGAAGTTCGAATGTAAACTGACCTTCTGTAAGTGGTGTCTCTGTGGTTGTCAGAGTCTTCTTAGCTGTCAGGTTCAGACTTCCGGATGCGGAGTAGGTGTTCTTCATCTCAACTTTGTTGTCGATGTCATTCTCACTTACCGTAAACTCAACAGGATCTGCCAGGGTATAACCAGCTGGAGCGGATTTCTCGACTAACTTGTAGGTTTCGCCGAGGATCAGTTTGCCAGTGATTACGCGTGGGTTGTCCTTAGTTGAAGTTGTCCAACTATCGATTACCACGCCGTCCTTGTCCTGGATTTCGAGTACTACGCCTGAAAGCTGATTGCCAAGGGCGTCTACTTTGGTGATGGTTACCTTGGTGGTGTCATCTTCTACCAGGTATACCTTGTTACCATCTGTATCTGTTGTAGTTTTTGCATTGGTTTCAATAGTTCCATCTTTTTTAACAGTAAACTCAATATCTGTTGCATACTTATAACCAGCAGGAGCTACTGTTTCTCTAAGAATATAGCTCTTTCCAGCTTCAAGTTTAGGACCAAAGTCGTGAGTTTTACCTTTTTCAGAAACCCACTCATCTACAGTCTTACCTGTTTCCTTATCAATTACTACAAGATGAGCACCTTCTACTTCTTTACCATTTCCAAGTTCTACTTTGTTGACATTGAAATGTAGTTTGGCATCTACCAGAGTCAGTTTATTGCCAACTATTGTTTTGTTGTCCACTGTAATAGTTCCATCAGCTTCTACTTTAAAGGTAATTGGATCAGCTGCAACATAGCCTGTCGGAACATTAATTTCCTCCAGTGTATAAGTGTTTCCTGCAATCAGCTTACCAATAATATCATAGCTGGTATCATCTGTTTTCCAGCTTGCTACTACATTTCCATTATCATCTTTTACAGAAATCTGAAGCTTTGCATTCTTTACTGGATTTCCTTCATCATCGACTTTGTCGACAGTTACTGTAGTTGGAGTATTGACTACATCATAATTGCCAATTCCCTGTGCAGTAATATATCCATCTACTTTATCCTCTGTTATGGTGTATTCAATTTCCTGCCCTTTTTCGTATTTCGGCTGATCTGCAAATTTCCATTTCCAGTCATCTGTCTTTGTTACAGTCTTGGAAGCAACCAATTTTTTATTTGCATAAAGATTAATAGTGATAGTTTCTGGTCTGATGTCTGCATTGCCATTGTCATTCCAGGTCTTGGTTCCTTCAATGTTCACACTTTCTGGAGTGTGGATATTGGTTATCACATAACCGTCTTTGGCGCTTCCACTTACGTTTGCTGTATAACCGTTCACATTTGTGGTTTCAACTACGGTATACTTGATCTCCTGTCCCTTCTTATATTTATCCAGATCTTGGAAGGTTCCCTTCCAGCCATTGCCTTCATTCAGCTTCAGGACTTTTCCTGCTACTGCGCTTCCATCTGCATACAGCTGGACTTCTACTTCTCCCACTCGTTTTCCGTCCTGGTTGTTGCTGTCGTCCCAGCTCTTGCTTACCGGAATGTTTACCTTATCTGGCGTATATTTGTTCGTTATTACATAACCGTTTTCGGCATTTCCGCTTACGCTTGCTGTATAACCGTCCACATTTGTGGTTTCAACTACGGTATACTTGATCTCCTGTCCCTTCTTATATTTATCCAGATCTTGGAAGGTTCCCTTCCAGCCATTGCCTTCATTCAGCTTCAGGACTTTTCCTGCTACTGCGCTTCCATCTGCATACAGCTGGACTTCTACTTCTCCCACTCGTTTTCCGTCCTGGTTGTTGCTGTCGTCCCAGCTCTTGCTTACCGAAATGTCTACCATCTCTGGTGTACGTTTATTCGTAACTACAAATCCCTTAGTTGCATCTCCTGTAACATCAGGTTTCGGATAATAATTCACTTCAATTTCCTTAATTCCATAGGAAATTAAATCACCGGCACTATCAAATTTGTCAAGTTTACTAAATTCACCCTTCCAATCATTATCAGCAGTAAGTTCTAACGTCGTCTTTGTTTCCGTTCCATTTTTTATTAATACTACTGTAATTTTAGATGGTCTGAATCCTTCTTTATTATTAGCATCATCCCAACGCTTTTCTACTGGAATACTTATTTTTTCAGTAAGATCCTTTTCGTCTGAAACATAAATATATCCACCATTGCTTCCCAATGCTTTTGATTCATCAAAACCTGTTGGTTTGTATGATACACTACTGCTTGCCTCTTTCAAGTAAATATAAATTGGTTCAGATGCACATTTATAATTATTTGGCGCTTTAATTTCTGTTAAACGGTATGCATAGTTATATTTCATAACAATTTTACCGTTAATCTCTTCCCCAAGCTGGACAACACCATTTTTATCAGTTGTATAATTTTCACCGACTGTTACCCATTTAGTTCCATTATATTTTTCCAGCTTGTAAACTGCTCCCTCTAAGAAAAGCGCAGCATTTTGAGAATCTCGTTTTACTAATGTAAGCATTGTACTCTCTGTGTGCAATTACATCGCTTCCCTGATCTTTCAGCTGAGTAGACACTGTGGATGTCCATTTCTTATTTGCTTCTCCTGAAACAACTGCTGTATTAGAAATCAAATAGTCCTTTCGACTAATATTTTTGTACTCAAACAAATATTTATATTCCAAAATACATGCAGTTTTATCTGGAACACTTGCTACTAAAGTACAAATTCCATTTGCATCTGTTACTGAAATCCATCCTCCATTAGGAGTTATATCCTCTCCTTTAGATCCATCCGCATTTCTTCGATAAAGTTTTGCAGAACCTGGAATTAAAGAAATTCCCTTTATGTCATTTACATGATCTGTATAATTTAACGTATCTGTAACAGTCAAATTATTTCCGTCCAGCACCTCTTCACCAGCAGGGTTAATTGTAACAGCATAACTAATTGTATTAGTATCATCATGATAGCCTGCAGAAGATTTACTTACTTTACTCATTTCTACAGTCGCTGTTGCAGAAGAAGAATCACTTTTTCCGCCTGATGATACGGTACCATTATTGGTTATAACACAATCATTTCGATCAGTAAGACCCACACTGTTCAGATCATAATCAATTGCATAATAAAGTACAAGTTTAGGTCTCTCGCCATACGGAGCAAACCAATTGCCATTACTATGAATACCAATAGCATCCTTATCAACGGTTATTGTAAAAGATCCTGTTTTTGATTCGGTGACATCCATTCTACTCGCTGCATAATAATCAAAGCCTAAATTACCAAATACTCCTCGCAAATTATCAGCTTCTGTAGTATCCGATAGATACCGAACAATAATGCCCTTCCTTGAGTTATTTGAGTCGCATTCTTTCCCATCGTATTTCCAGTCTGAAGTAACTAATGTACCATAATTCGGAAACACATCCTCATAAACAATATTCTCAGTTAAACTTTCTGTATCAATTACAACACGATAATATATTCTTATCTTTTTACTATTATCACAGCTATAAAATGCATCCTTTACAGAACCATCCTCTGTTAAATTTTCCTTGTCAACTTTTGGACCGGTTGACTCTTTAGAATATAATCCTTTTCCTTTATCTGTCGTTTGCTTTCCGTCCTGCGTAAATTTAGCCTCATTAACAAACTCTTTCTTCTCTCCAGCTTTTAAATTTCCTACATAACCAGTTGAAGAATAACTAAGACTAATCTGTTTCACCTCAGAATAAGAAATTGCTTTATTAAATGTAATTTTAAATCCCTTGAAATAATTCGCATTATTTTCAGTTTGAATATAAGTAATTATATAATCGCTCTTATTTATTCCTGTTACCGTCATGCTATCTAATTGTTCTTTTGTAAACCAACTGCCTAATTTAGGTTCAGAACCGCTCCATGGGTTTTCCAGATAATCTTCAAAATAAGAACCCACTTTTATTCCATCAGCAGGAATTGTTATAGAAGTTGTCCATGCCAGATTAACTGCATCAGAATCCTTATTCTCAGTTACAATAGCATCATCCTTTGTTACTAT
>OLVO01004309.1_pt1 | contig 10761 bp, 5 predicted proteins | sample 1672571 | NCBI WGS metagenome assembly OLVO01 (sample SAMEA3136700, study PRJEB25190) | human gut metagenome | biome: human gut; feature: human-associated habitat; material: faeces | place: Austria | collected 2013 | reverse complement strand
GGAGATACTTGAATCGTAAGTTGTTTGTTGGAGATTGTTTTCATATCGTTGATTTTTTCAGTTGACTACAACCAGTAGTTAACTTTATTTTTTAAGTTCTTATCATCTGCAAAGGTAATATTTTCCATACTTACTGGAGAATAGATATTCTATAAATCTTCTATCTCGAATAATAATGTATAAAACCCTATAAAATAGCGTTCTATGCAACAAATGTTATAGCCTTTGAAACATTTTTTTCAGTCGTTTGATATAAATCAACCGTAATTTGCATTATCGATATAGATAAAATTCGTACTTTTAATTTAATAACATCAAACTAATGCATCGTATTATGAAGAACAAAAAACTTCTTTGCAGCGTTTGTTTCCTGTTTACTTTCATGTCAGTCCTTTGGGGGCAAAACATTACGGTGAAAGGAAACGTTACTTCTAAAACGGACGGACAGCCGGTCATCGGCGCCTCTGTTGTTGAAGCTACAGCTACTGCTAATGGAACAATTACTGATTTAGATGGTAATTTCACCCTTTCGGTTCCGGTTAACTCTACTTTAAAGATTACGTATATTGGTTATAAACCGGTGACCGTAAAATCGGCTGCTATCGTTAATGTATTATTGGAAGAAGACACTCAAATGGTAGATGAAGTGGTTGTAACAGGTTATACCACTCAACGTAAAGCTGACCTGACCGGTGCTGTTTCCGTAGTGAAAGTAGACGAAATCCAGAAGCAAGGGGAGAACAACCCGGTGAAAGCACTTCAAGGCCGCGTGCCCGGTATGAACATTACAGCGGATGGAAATCCGAGCGGATCGGCTACCGTACGTATTCGCGGTATCGGTACGCTGAACAACAACGATCCTCTTTATATTATCGATGGAGTTCCTACCAAAGCCGGTATGCACGAATTGAACGGAAACGACATTGAATCCATTCAAGTACTGAAAGATGCTGCTTCAGCATCCATCTACGGTTCGCGTGCTGCAAATGGCGTTATCGTCATTACTACCAAACAAGGAAAGAAAGGCCAGATTAAAATCAATTTTGATGCTTCGGTTTCAGCTTCCATGTATCAAAGTAAGATGGACGTGTTGAATACGGAACAGTACGGACGTGCCATGTGGCAAGCCTATGTAAACGATGGTGAGAACCCGAACGGCAATGCCTTGGGATATAACTACAATTGGGGTTACGATGCCAACGGAAATCCGGTACTATATGGTATGAGTCTTTCCAAATACCTGGATTCGAAGAATACAATGCCTGTGGCAGATACCGACTGGTTTGATGAAATTACCCGTACAGGTGTTATCCAGCAATACAATCTCTCTGTCAGCAACGGTTCGGAGAAAGGTTCTTCCTTCTTTTCTCTGGGATATTACAAAAACCTGGGTGTAATTAAAGATACGGACTTCGACCGTTTCTCCGCCCGTATGAACAGCGATTATAAATTAATTGATGATATATTGACTATCGGCCAGCATTTCACCTTAAACCGTACTTCGGAAGTACAAGCTCCCGGCGGAATTATTGAAACTGCTTTGGACATTCCTTCCGCTATCCCCGTTTATGCTTCGGATGGTTCATGGGGAGGACCGGTAGGCGGATGGCCGGACCGTCGTAATCCTCGCGCCGTACTCGAATACAACAAAGACAACCGATACACTTACTGGCGTATGTTCGGTGATGCTTATGTGAATCTAAGCCTCTTCAAAGGATTCAATGTTCGTTCTACTTTTGGTCTGGACTACGCAAATAAGCAAGCCCGTTACTTCACCTATCCTTATCAGGAAGGAACACAGACCAATAACGGCAAGAGTGCAGTGGAAGCCAAACAAGAACACTGGACCAAATGGATGTGGAATGCCATTGTCACTTACCAGTTGGAAATAGGCAAGCATCGTGGAGACGTCATGGCAGGTATGGAGCTGAACCGGGAAGACGACAGCCATTTCTCCGGCTACAAAGAAGATTTCTCTATCCTTACTCCCGACTATATGTGGCCCGATGCAGGTAGCGGCACAGCACAGGCTTATGGTGCCGGCGAAGGTTACTCGCTTGTCTCTTTCTTCGGCAAAATGAACTATTCTTATGCTGACAGATATCTGCTTTCATTGACGCTCCGTCGTGACGGTTCTTCCCGCTTCGGTAAAAACCATCGTTATGCCACTTTCCCTTCCGTTTCTTTGGGATGGCGCATCACACAGGAGAGCTTTATGAAGGAACTGACTTGGTTGGACGATCTGAAACTGCGTGCTTCATGGGGACAGACCGGTAATCAGGAAATCTCCAACCTTGCCCGTTACACTATCTACGCTCCTAATTATGGAACAACAGATTCATTTGGCGGTCAAAGCTACGGTACGGCATACGATATTACAGGTTCTAACGGAGGTGGTACTCTGCCTTCCGGATTCAAACGTAACCAGATTGGTAATGACAATATCAAATGGGAGACAACCACACAGACGAACGTCGGCATCGACTTCAGCCTATTCAAACAATCCCTGTATGGTTCATTGGAATACTATTACAAGAAAACAACCGATATCCTGACTGAAATGGCAGGAGTGGGAGTATTGGGAGAAGGTGGCAATCGTTGGATTAATTCGGGCGCAATGAAAAACCAGGGTTTTGAATTCAACTTGGGCTACCGCAACAAAACTGCCTTCGGACTGACTTACGACTTGAACGGAAACATCTCCACTTACCGGAATGAAATTCTTGAACTGCCGGAGACAGTGGCTGCCAATGGAAAGTTTGGTGGTAATGGAGTAAAAAGTGTAGTCGGTCATACATACAACTCACAAGTGGGCTACATTGCCGATGGTATCTTCAAATCACAAGAAGAAGTGGACAATCACGCTACGCAGGAAGGTGCAGCTGTAGGCCGTATCCGTTACCGCGACATCGACCATAACGGTGTGATTGATGAAAAAGACCAGGAATGGATTTACGATCCGACTCCTGCTTTCAGCTACGGATTGAATATCTACCTGGAATATAAGAACTTCGACCTGACTATGTTCTGGCAAGGCGTTCAGGGAGTAGATATCATCAGTGACGTGAAGAAGAAAAGTGACTTCTGGAGTGCATCCAACGTCGGCTTCCTGAACAAAGGAACCCGCCTGCTCAATGCCTGGTCGCCTACTAATCCGAACTCTACTATTCCGGCATTGACCCGCAGCGATACAAACAATGAACAGCGTGTCTCCACTTACTTTGTTGAAAACGGTTCCTTCCTGAAACTGCGTAATATCCAATTAGGCTATACAGTTCCGGCAGTAATCTCCAAGAAGTTGAGAATGGAACGTTTACGTTTCTATTGCAGCGCGCAAAATCTGCTGACGATCAAGAGTAAAGACTTTACGGGAGAAGACCCGGAAAACCCGAACTTCTCTTATCCGATCCCTGTGAATATCACCTTCGGACTTAACATCGGATTTTAATTCACTTCATTTATAAAACGAACTATCATGAAAAAGATACTATACATAGCAACCATCGGATTTACCTTGCTGACAAGCAGTTGCAACGATTTTCTGGATCGTCAGGTTCCGCAGGGTATTGTGACCGGCGATCAGATCGCTTCTCCCGAATACGTGGACAACCTCGTGATTTCAGCCTACGCCATTTGGGCAACAGGTGACGACATCAACTCTTCCTTCTCGCTTTGGAATTATGACGTACGTTCCGACGATTGTTATAAAGGCGGTTCCGGTACGGAAGACGGCGGTGTGTTCAACGCACTGGAAATTTCTAAAGGTATCAACACCACCGACTGGAATATCAACGATATATGGAAAAGACTGTATCAATGCATCACCCGTGCCAACACAGCCTTGCAGTCACTCGACCTGATGGATGAAAAGACTTATCCGCTGAAGGACCAGCGCATTGCTGAAATGAGATTCCTGCGCGGACACGCCCACTTCATGTTGAAGGAACTGTTTAAGAAGATCGTTATAGTAGACGATGAAAACATGGACCCGGATGCTTACAACGAGCTTTCGAATACCACCTATACCAATAACGAACAATGGCAAAAGATAGCAGACGACTTCCAGTTTGCCTACGACAATCTGCCGGAAGTGCAGATAGAAAAAGGACGTCCCACACAAGCTGCCGCTGCCGCTTACCTGGCAAAGACTTACCTGTATAAGGCTTACCGTCAGGATGGAGTGAACAACAACCTTACCGGTATCGACGAAGAGGACCTGAAGCAGGTAGTGAAATATACCGACCCTCTCATCATGGCCAAAGCCGGTTACGGATTGGAAAATGATTATAGCATGAACTTCCTGCCTCAATATGAAAATGGCGCAGAGTCTGTATGGGCGATTCAATATTCTATCAACGACGGAACATACAACGGTAACCTGAACTGGGGAATGGGACTGACAACTCCGCAGATACTAGGCTGCTGTGACTTCCACAAACCGAGCCAAAATCTGGTGAACGCTTTCAAAACCGACTCGCAGGGAAAACCGTTGTTCAATACCTACGATAATGAGAACTACGAGGTTACGACGGACAATGTAGACCCCCGTTTATTCCACACGGTAGGTATGCCGGGCTTCCCTTATAAATACAACGAAGGCTACCTGATTCAGAAGAATGATGACTGGAGCCGTAGTAAGGGACTTTACGGATATTATGTTTCGCTCAAAGAGAATGTAGACCCGGACTGTGACTGCCTGAAGAAAGGTTCTTATTGGGCAAGTTCCCTGAATCATATCGTTATTCGTTATGCAGACGTATTGCTGATGCGTGCCGAAGCCCTGATACAGTTGAACGACGGACGTATTGCCGACGCCATTTCACTCATCAATGATGTACGCAGCCGTGCAGCCGGAAGTACAATGCTGATCTTCAATTACAAAGAAGAGTACGGAGTAAACTTTAAAGTAACTCCTTATGAACTGAAAGCATATACACAGGACGAAGCCATGAAAATGCTGAAATGGGAACGCCGTATAGAGTTCGGTATGGAAAGCTCACGTTTCTTTGACCTCGTAAGATGGGGAGAAGCCAAAGACGTTATCAATGCTTATTATGTGACCGAAGCAGCCCGTTGTTCTATTTACAAGAATGCAGGTTTCACGGAAAATAAGAACGAATACCTTCCAATCCCATTCGAACAGATCAGTGCCAGTAACGGAAATTATACACAGAATTTCGGTTGGTAATCATCAATTTTAAAACAAAGAATAAAATGAAATCAATCATAAAACAACTCTATACCATCCTGTTGGTGACTGTAGCATGCCTGACAGTTGCGGGATGTAACGATGACTTCAAATCCAATCTTCGTCTGGACGGAGATGTATGGGTGAACTCTATCAAACTGGATGAATACGCAGGGACGATCGATTATCAGAATAAGACAATCGTAGTGGGAGTACCTTACGACTATGACGTTACCCGGATGGCCGTCAGTGAAATCAATCTTTCCGAAGGTGCTACGGCGAGCATCGCTATTGGTGAAACAATCGACTTTTCTCTTCCCGTATCTTTGACCGTGAAGAATGGCGACGTACAGATGAACTATACGATTACCGTGAAGAGAGACGAAGCAAAGATACTGACCTTTAAGTTGAATGATACTTATGTCGGAAAAGTAGACCAGCTATCAAAAACAATCTCTGTAGTTGTTCCGCTGACAGTGGATATTACCCAGTTGAAAGGTACATTCACCGGATCAGATGGAGTCACTGTGACTCCGGCATCCGGCAGCATCCAGGACTTTACCAACCCTGTCACTTATACGGCAACTTACCGTTCGGCAGTGACTCCTTATGTAGTAACAGTTACTCAAGGAAATGTAATTCCGACTGCCTTTATCGGCACAGCTTCTTCTGTGAGCCAACTGACAAGTCCTGAAGAAAAAGCCGCTGCCCAGTGGATGATGGATAATATATCCATGTCCGAATACGTCTCATTCAAAGATGTAGTAGACGGAAAAGTAGATTTAGGTAAATATACTGCAATCTGGTGGCATTTCCATGCAGACAATGGCGATAATCCTCCTTTGCCGGATGATGCGAAAGCTGCCGTAGAGAAATTTAAAGTCTACTATCAAAACGGTGGTAACCTATTGCTGACCCGCTATGCAACTTTCTATATTAAGGACCTTAGCATTGCAAAAGACGAGCGTGTACCCAACAACAGTTGGGGAGGAAACGAAGACTCACCCGAAATTACGTCTTCTCCGTGGAGCTTCCCGATTACCGGTAGCGAATCGCATCCGTTGTTCCAGGATTTAAGATGGAAAGATGGCGACAAATCGACAGTATATACTTGTGATGCCGGCTATGCGATAACCAATAGTACAGCGCAATGGCATATCGGAACAGACTGGGGAGGTTATGCCGACTTGAACGAATGGCGTAACCTGACTGGAGGAATTGACCTGGCACGTGGAGGTGACGGTGCGGTAGTCATTGCCGAATTCGAGCCGCGCGCCAACAGCGGACGCACGATCTGTATCGGCTCCGGTTGTTACGACTGGTACGGTAAAGGCGTAGACGCTTCTGCCGACTACTACCACTACAACGTAGAGCAAATGACTCTGAATGCAATCAACTACTTATGTAAATAAAAGAATAAGCAATAATTATGAAAAATATGATCTTACATATAGCAATCACCACGCTGTTGGCCTCAATGAGCGCTTGCAGTGATGAAATGGAGCCCGTATTGACTCAAAGAGACTGGGACGGTACAGCCACTTACTTCCAATCGGCCGACGAGCATGGCTTCTCGATGTACTATAAACCGCAGGTAGGCTTTGTCGGTGACCCGATGCCATTTTATGATCCGGTTGCCAAAGACTTTAAAGTGATGTACCTGCAAGACTACCGTCCGAACCCCGAAGCTACTTACCACCCCATTTTCGGGGTGGCCACCAAAGACGGTGCTACTTATGAATCTCTCGGCGAACTGATTCCCTGTGGAGGTCGTGACGAACAGGATGCTGCCATCGGTACAGGAGGTACGATTTACAATCCGACTGATAAACTCTATTATACCTTCTACACCGGCAATAAATTCAAACCTTCTTCCGACCAGAATGCACAGGTAGTCATGGTAGCCACCTCTCCCGACTTTAAAACATGGACCAAGAACCGCACTTTCTATCTGAAAGGAGATACGTACGGCTATGACAAGAATGACTTCCGCGACCCGTTCCTGTTCCAGACCGAAGACGGCGTTTATCACATGCTGATTGCCACCCGTAAAAACGGAAAAGGACACATTGCCGAATTCACCTCTACTGACCTGAAAGAGTGGGCGTCTGCCGGCACATTTATGACCATGATGTGGGACCGTTTCTACGAATGTCCGGACGTATTCAAGATGGGAGACTGGTGGTATCTGGTCTATTCGGAACAAGCTTCCTTCATGCGCAAGGTACAATACTTCAAAGGCAGAACACTTGAAGAACTGAAAGCAACCACCGCCAATGATGCCGGAATATGGCCGGACAATCGGGAAGGTATGTTGGACAGCCGTGCATTCTATGCAGGCAAGACCGCTTCCGATGGAACCAACCGTTATATTTGGGGCTGGTGTCCCACCCGTGCCGGCAATGATAATGGAAACGTAGGGGATGTAGAACCCGAATGGGCTGGCAACTTGGTGGCACAACGTCTGATTCAGCACGAAGACGGTACGTTGACCCTTGGAGTTCCCGATGCAATCGACCGTAAATACACTTCTGCACAAGAGGTAAAAGTGATGGCTAAAGACGGAAACGTAACAGAAAGCGGTAAAACCTATACGTTGGCCGAAGGAGCTTCCGTCATCTTCAACCGGTTGAAAGTGCACAACAAGATTTCCTTTACCGTAAAAGCATCCTCGAATACAGATCGTTTTGGAATCTCTTTCGTCCGTGGAACGGACTCCAAATCATGGTATAGCATCCACGTCAACGCTGACGAGGGTAAAGCCAACTTCGAGAAAGACGGTGACAATGCCAAATACTTGTTTGATAACAAATTCAACATCCCGGCGGATCATGAATACCGGGTGACGATTTACAGTGACCAGTCGGTTTGTGTGACTTACATCAACGACCAGTTATCTTTCACGAACCGCATCTATCAAATGCAGAAGAATCCGTGGGCACTCTGCTGTTATAAAGGCGAAATCACTGTTTCAGATATTCAAGTGAGCACCTATTAATAGAAAAGTAACATCTTTTACAGTGTTTGAAACAAAAGTGATAGGCGTTTCATCCCGGAGCGCCTATCTTTGCACTGTAACAACCTTAATACCATAAAGCATGAATTTAAGACTCTCTTCCAAACAAATTCAAACCTTCGCGGTTTTATTTTGTATGATTGTGATGAATATCTCTCTATCCGCCCGTGCGGACAACTCTCCTCTATTAATTAAAGATTTAGGAGAAGGACATTGCCTCGTACGTGTCAACACTAACCAGAAGTATCTGTTGTTGCCCGTAGAAGATGCATCGCCCGATGTGCGCATCAGCATGATTGTTAATAATAAAGAGGTAAAGAATTTCGATGTCCGTCTGGCCATCCATAAAGTCGATTACTTTGTTCCGGTAGACCTTTCCGACTATTCCGGCAAACTAATCTCTTTCAAATTTAAAATGAACTCCAACGACCCGGTGCGTGTCAACCTTTCACCGGACAACACTGCTTGCTGCAAGGAAATGAAATTGTCCGATACGTTCGATACAAGCAACCGTGAAAAGTTCCGTCCCACCTATCACTTTTCTCCCCTCTACGGATGGATGAACGACCCGAACGGAATGGTATACAAAGACGGCGAATACCACCTTTTCTACCAATATAACCCTTACGGCTCCAAATGGGGAAATATGAACTGGGGACATGCCATCAGCAAAGACCTCGTAAACTGGGAACATCGCCCCGTAGCAATCGCCCCGGATGCATTTGGCACTATCTTCAGTGGCTCCGCCGTGATAGATCATCATAATACCGCCGGCTTTGGTGCAGGCGCCATCGTCGCCATCTATACACAAAACGGCGACCGTCAGGTGCAAAGTATTGCTTACAGCACCGACAACGGACGTACCTTTACCAAATACGAAAACAATCCAGTATTAGTATCTGCAGCACGTGACTTCCGCGACCCGAAAGTATTCTGGTACGAAGGTAGCAAACGCTGGATCATGGTATTAGCAGTAGGGCAGGAAATGCAATTCTTCTCTTCCCCCAACTTGAAAGACTGGACATTTGAAAGTAGCTTCGGCAAAGGACACGGCGCACACGGAAACGTTTGGGAATGTCCCGATTTATTCGAACTCCCGGTAGAAGGAACGAATGAAAAGAAATGGGTACTGCTTTGCAGCCTCGGCGACGGTCCTTTCGGTGACTCGGCTACTCAATATTTTGTAGGCTCCTTCAACGGAAAAGAGTTTGTGAACGAATCACCCTCCAAAACCAAATGGATGGACTGGGGAAAAGACCATTATGCCACTGTGACTTGGAGTGATGCTCCCGACAACCGCCGCATCGCTATCGCATGGATGAGCAACTGGCAATATGCAAACGATGTTCCTACCTCTCAATACCGTAGTCCGAACTCTGTTCCTCGCGATTTGAGCCTATTCACCGTAGATGGCGAAACTTATCTTCAGTCGGCTCCCTCTCCCGAACTGCTGAAACTGCGTGACATCTCCAAGAAACGCTCGTTCAAAGTGAACGGAACACGTACCATCAAAGACATGATTGCCGGCAATGAGGGTGCATACGAAATAGAACTGACTATCGAAAATCAACATGCGGATGTAATCGGCTTCCGTCTCTACAATGACAAAGGCGAAGAAGTGGATATGCAATATGACATGAAAGAAAAGAAATTCTCGATGGACCGCCGCAAGAGCGGGGAGGTTGGTTTCAATGAGAACTTCCCAATGTTGACCTGGACGACCATTGAAAGTGGAAAAGACGAATTGAAACTCCGTCTCTTTGTCGATAAATCCAGTGTGGAAGCCTTTGGTGATGGCGGACGTTTTGTGATGACTAATCAGGTATTCCCGTCGGAACCTTACACTCATATCGACTTTTACAGTAAAGGAGGAGCTTATAAGGTAGACTCATTTGTAGTTTACAAGTTGAAACCATAAACCCGTTCTATTCCGCTCCATGCGTTCTTTCCCTGTTTCTTTAGGGCAGAGTTCCTCTTTCCCAATGAGAGAGTACCCATAAAGCGGGGATATAGTTGCTCTAAACTTAAGCTATTGGTAGTTCTTCACGGCCGTGACGAGATCCTACCACAGCCGTGGTAGATTCTTCCCACAGCCGTGAAGAGAAGTCACCACGACCGTGGGAAGGTAACAATACCGTAGCTTTAGCATAACAAGAAACGGGAGATACACCAACAATATAAAGGACTGACGTGTACATTACCGTAAGGTTGTGTGCTCCCCGCCTTATGGAAACAGAATTCATCATATAAAAGATAAAATAATGGAAAACAGTAAAAACTCTTCCCTCTCCAAACTAATCCCGGTGATGCTTTGCTTCTTCGCCATGGGATTCGTTGACCTGGTAGGCATTGCCTCCAATTACGTAAAGGCAGACCTTGGTCTGTCAGACTCACAGGCGAATATCTTTCCGTCACTGGTATTCTTCTGGTTCCTGATTTTCTCCGTACCCACCGGCATGCTGATGAGCCGCATTGGTCAGAAGAAAACCGTATTGCTTAGTTTGATTGTGACTTTCGCTTCTTTGTTACTACCCGTTTTTGGCGACAGCTATATGCT
>OLVO01004301.1_pt1 | contig 10778 bp, 10 predicted proteins | sample 1672571 | NCBI WGS metagenome assembly OLVO01 (sample SAMEA3136700, study PRJEB25190) | human gut metagenome | biome: human gut; feature: human-associated habitat; material: faeces | place: Austria | collected 2013 | reverse complement strand
GGGTATACACGCTTTCCAGGCGTGCCTCTTCAACCACTCGAGCACCTCTCCTTTTCGGGGCGCAAAAGTAAAGGAAGTTTTCGAAACCACCAAATATTTGGTATAAATAATCTATCGAATACATATTAAATTAAGCCAAATCCACGTAGTTTTCCTAAAAAACTTCAATAACCAAACTCAATTATCACCTTTACAGTATCACTTTTGTACAATAGACGCGATAGGTGCAACAATCTTTTTCAAGCATTTTGTCTTCTTGCTGATTTATTTTTATATGCTTGAATGCTCCCCTTTTAAAAGACTATCTATGAATTCTATCACTTCCGTATTGCTTACAAAAATGAGACGTTTTTTATATCTCCTTGAACAAAACAAAACGACAATCCGTTTATATAACAGTAAAACGACAAATCCCTCATTTTAATTCCATATTTACTCGTCCCGTCCCGAAACAATCCGAGTTAAATAAACCCGTCCGGTGTGAAAATAAAATGTGAACCAGAAACTATATTAAAATAAAACAATATTATTATGAGTAAAATCGAAATTAGAAACCTATATCTAATCTTTGGAAAAGAAAAGCATAAAGCAGAGAAAATGCTGAAAGAAGGCAAAACTAAAGAGGAAATATTAAAGGTAACCGGATGTACCGTTGCCGTAAAAGATGCCAATCTATCCATCAACGAAGGCGAAATATTCGTAATAATGGGACTCTCCGGCAGTGGAAAGTCGACCTTGCTGCGCTGCATCAACCGACTGATACGTCCCACTTCAGGAGAAATAATAATCAACGATACTGATATTTCGAAGGCTTCAAAGCAACAACTGCTGCAAATACGCAGAAAGGAACTTGCCATGGTATTTCAGCACTTCGGCTTACTACCCCACCGCTCCGTTTTGCACAACATTGCTTTCGGATTGGAACTGCAAGGAGTAGAAAAAGAAAAACGTGAAAAGAAAGCTATGGAGTGCATGCAGCAAGTTGGACTGAAAGGATATGAAAACCAAATGGTAGGGCAGCTCTCCGGTGGCATGCAGCAACGTGTCGGCTTGGCCCGCGCCCTTGCCAACAACCCGGAAGTGTTGCTTATGGACGAAGCTTTCTCCGCCCTTGATCCACTGATACGTGTACAGATGCAAGATGAATTACTGACCTTACAGTCGAAAATGAAAAAGACAATTGTTTTTATTACTCACGACCTGAACGAAGCCATCAAGCTGGGCGACCGCATCGCCATCATGAAAGACGGTGAAATTGTACAGACAGGTACTTCCGAAGAAATATTGACCGAACCTGCCAATGCCTACGTAGAACGTTTCGTAGAAAATGTAGACCGCTCCAAAATAATCACCGCCAGTTCCATTATGGCAGACAAACCGCTTGTGGCGAGACTGAAGAAAGAAGGTCCCGAGGTATTGATCCGCAAAATGCGAGAACGTAACCTCACTGTCCTGCCGGTGGTAGATGCCGGCAATATACTGGTTGGAGAGGTCAGACTAAATGACCTGCTAAAGCTGCGAAAAGAGCAAATCCGTTCGATAGACACCGTTGTACATCACGAAGTACACTCTGTACTGAGCGATACCATACTCGAGGACATCCTGCCGCTTATGACCCGCACTAATTCTCCTATCTGGGTAGTAAACGAGAACCGGGAATTTCAGGGAGTAGTTCCATTGTCGTCACTCATCATCGAAGTGACCGGAAAAAACAAGGAAGAAATTAATGAAATCATTCAAAACGCAATAGAATTATGATAAACATAGGACAATATATAGAAACAGCCATCAACTGGCTCACTAACCATTTCGCTACATTCTTCGACACTCTGAGCATAGGTATCGGCGGTTTTATAGACAGTTTCCAACACGTACTGTACGGCATCCCCTTTTACATTACCATCATCGCTTTGACAGTTCTTGCCTGGATAAAGTCGGGCAAAGGAACAGCCGTATTTACCATTTTGGGCCTATTGCTTATTTACGGAATGGGCTTTTGGGAAGAAACCATGCAGACATTAGCCCTCGTATTGTCATCCACTTGTCTTGCACTGCTGCTGGGCGTGCCATTAGGCATCTGGACTGCCAACAGCAATCGGTGTAATAAAATCATGCGTCCCATACTGGACTTCATGCAAACCATGCCCGCTTTTGTATACCTGATTCCGGCGGTACTATTCTTTGGTTTGGGTACCGTACCGGGCGCATTTGCAACCGTTATCTTCGCCATGCCGCCTGTAGTGCGGCTAACCGGGCTCGGCATCCGCCAAGTTCCGAAAAACGTGGTAGAAGCTTCCCGCTCTTTCGGTGCCACTCCCTGGCAGTTACTCTACAAGGTACAACTACCCCTGGCGCTGCCCACTATAATGACAGGAATAAACCAGACTATCATGATGTCTCTGTCCATGGTGGTGATTGCCGCTATGATTTCCGCCGGCGGCTTGGGAGAAATTGTATTGAAAGGAATTACCCAAATGAAAATAGGACTTGGATTTGAAGGCGGGATAGCCGTCGTTATATTAGCTATTGTGTTGGACCGTATCACCCAAGGTATGGCACAAGGCAAAAAGAAAAAATTATAGAACTGAAAAGAAATAAACGATATGAACAGACTGAAAATAATAGCCGTACTGTTGTTGGCAGCCTTGCTGCCGACAGCTTGCGGTAACCTCAATGACAATAAGAAAATCAGCATAGCCTATGCCAACTGGTCAGAAGGCATCGCAATGTCTTATCTGATAAAAGTGATATTGGAAGAACATGGCTACGATGTACGGATGCTGAATGCTGATTTAGCTCCTATCTTCGCATCTTTATCGCGCAAAAAAGCGGATGTATTCATGGATGTATGGCTACCGGTAACCATGCATGATTATATGGAGCAATACGGAGACAAATTGGAAGTCATCGGCAATGTATACGATAATGCACGCATCGGTCTAGTAGTACCAGAATATGTCACCATTCAATCCATTGAAGAATTAAACGGACATAAAGATAAGTTCTCCAGTCAAATCATCGGTATTGATGCAGGAGCCGGAATCATGAAAACAACCGAAAAAGCATTAAACGAATATGGTTTGGACTATAAACTGATGACCGCAAGCGCCCCTGCCATGACCACATCATTAGATAAAGCAATCCGAAAAAAAGAATGGATAGTAGTGACCGGCTGGACTCCACACTGGATGTTCGGACGCTATAAGCTGAAAATACTCGATGACCCCAAACAGATATATGGAAAAGCTGAATCCATCCATACTGTAGTCTGGAAAGATTTTAGTGAAAAATATCCGTTTGTTGCCGAACTTTTACGAAATATCCGACTGGATGACCAGCAAATCAGCTCACTGATGGCCACTATAGAAAAAACACAAAAAACGGAAACCTATGCCGTCCGCCAATGGATGAAAGAACATCAGGCCTTAGTAGACAGCTGGATACCTATAAAAACAGACTTTTCCACAAACTCTTACATCAACAGATAACGGCCAATAATGAAAATAAAAAGTGTATTTCTTTGATGTCACCACATGGTTACTTATATTTGTCACCAAATAGTGACAAATATAAATTATGGAATTAAAAGAAACGGAAAAGCGATTGCTTGAAGCAGTCAGCAAAATAATTGAAGAAGAAGGTTTTACCCAAATAGGTATTAACCGTATTGCAAAGAAGGCACAATGTGACAAAGTTTTGATATACCGTTATTTTGGTGGTTTAGACGGGCTGTTGGCAGCCTGGGCGAAGCAATATGATTTTTATTCATTTGCCTATTCCGAGTTTGCCGGTCAGATAGCACAGGTTACAACCGCTAATCTTAAGGATATAATAAAAACAATACTATTAAAGCAATTGGAATATCTGAAAGATAGTCATCTTATGCAAGAATTGTATGTATGGGAATTATCAGGAAAATCATCATTTCGGACAATACAGGCAGAGCGGGAGAAGAACGGTCATAAGTTACAGTTGGAGTTGGAAAAGAGATTAGGAAAGACTTGCCATAATTGCAATTTTTATATTACTGTTATCATAGCCGCGATTAACTATATCATATTATTTACCCGGCAATATAATATGTTCAATGGAATAGATTTTAGCCAGCCGGAAGCATGGGAGGAACTGAAAAATATTATCTCTGATTACATTGATACATTCTTAATATCAAAAATCAAATGAAAACAGTCATATTCTATTCATCCACCTATAACGGAAATACATTAAAAATTGCCGAAAGCATAGCAGCAACTCTTTCTGCCGACTTGATAGCAATAGAAACTAAAATATCCGATTTTGATTTATCACAGTACGATTTAATAGGAATCGGTTCAGCAATACATTTTGGTCAACATGCCATCCGATTGCAACGATTCGTTTCAGCATTGCCTTTACAAGGAAAAAACATATTCATATTTTCCACCCGCTGTCGTCCGTTTTTGGGCAATTACCACAGAACACTGAAAAATATCATAAAACAGAAGAAAGCCAATCTTGTTGATGAGTTCTCCTGTGTGGGCTTTGACCGAACAGGTCCTTGGGTCTTGATAAACGGCTATAATAAAAACAGACCTAACACGAATGATTTATTCAAAGCCCGGCTGTTTGCTGAAAAACTGCAATGCAAACTACATCCTCTTTCGTCCGTCATCACCTCCTCAACCGTAACAGAAAGCAAACAAGGCATTGTCTTTTTTCGTGAAAAACAAAACAAGATAGCAAACAACAAAGTAGTATTTCTTAATATCAGCTCCTGCATACAATGCAGCAAATGCATCAATGTCTGCCCCATGAATGTTTTTCAAAAGAAAGATGCCATACTGCCCGTACATGGAGAAAACTGCATTCAATGCCAATTATGTGCCAAAAACTGCCCCACAAATTCTTTATATATCAAAGAATCATTTACAAACGGATTACGTATCGCCTTACGAGAAATATTCAGTACTGGATTACAGGATAGCTATAAATCTGAAAAATAAAAGAATGCTTTGATATGTTTATTTTGCTATGCACCAAAAACAAAAAATCCCCGTAAAGTATTAATTTACAGGGGATTTTTCTTTGTTTTGCAATTCTTTCCAGCAGAGAGACAGGATTATGAACCTTTCTCTCCAAAATCCTTATGAATCAACATTTTAATTCAGTTCAATTTTTCAAGTGTAACGATTTAGTAACTGAAAACTGTCTTTTTGTGTCACTCATAGACTTTCGCTTGTCTAAACTTTATCATTACATTACAAAGATACATTTTTCGACTCATAGTTCCAAATCATTGTGTCGTTTTAATACTTATCAAAAATGATTATTACCATTTATAAGAAACTGTAAGTTCTGGTTTTAATAATTTAAGCTCTTCAAATATTTCTTTAGCAGTTAATCCTGCATAAAATGGGACCACTTGTGGGATAGAATTAATCTGCTGACAAATAGATTCTATTTGTTCCTCTACGAGCTTCTCTTTGTCAATCGAAATAGTGTTTAAGAGTGTTTTTCTCTCAAGATGTTCTGTCACCATCCCTACAAAATAACCTTTATCTGAAAATATAGGGCCACCACTATTACCAGGACGTACAATAGAAGAATATATTAAACATTTATGACCAAAATAGTTAGTTGAAATAGCATTTATTTCACCTTTCTGAACAATTAACGGTGTTTCCCTGATATTTGAAATAGGAGGATAACCAAATGTTAGAATTGGCTCTAATACTTGCCCATCACTAAAAATTACATCATTTTCTGGATTTAATGAACAGTCTAAAATCTCTATAATTGCAACATCTTTAGATTCCGATTTATATATATTTTTAATTGTGTATTCTTTATTATTAACTATAGTTCCTTTAACCTTTACATTATCTACTACATGAGAACATGTTAAAATATGATTTGCAGAAATAAGCACCCCGCTACCAATATGATCATCTCCTTTTTTATCACACACCACTATCATTGCAGTAAAAGGAGAAATTTTTTTCTCGAACATAATCAAGACCTAAGAACTCTGCATAAGATGTTATTTTCATCCATTCATTCTCTGAAGGGGGCGTATTAAGAGACACATACTTGTCACTCAATATTGGTAAACCTCCTAATGATGGCACTATATTAACAATTGACTTCTCAACAAATTTTCGCAATAGGCAATTTATATGAAACAAATAAGTAAAAGCACTTTTACCTAAGCTATTTATTTTGGTATTATAATCAATAAAATCCTGTACTGAAAGTCCAATAGTAGCAACTTTATCATCTGATAAATTATGAAGTTCTTTTTTTATTTCAGCAGCTTTTAGTAAAGTAAAATCTTCAATAATCAATCTTATAAGTACCTCTAGCTCGGCATATGTTATAGGAGCATCAGTCGCTGTTTCAAATTCACACATAATATTACTCTATTAATCTATTAACAATAGTGACCTTGTTGATATTTGTTAACTTATATTCGTATATTGATGCAATAATTATTTGATTATGAGAAAAGTCTCTTTTTAATATATCAATCATTACTTCTATATTATGTTTATCAATTTCTTTTCCACTCGGAGAATCAAGAATTATTGGCAATTTTATATTTAAGTGTTTTTCGACTTCCAATAAACATGCCAATCTAAAAGCAAAAACTGTTTTATGCAGAATGGCTCCAGATAATTCTTTTAAATTGGATGTAAACAAATATTTTTCTGAAATAGAATCCCCATCTAACCCTAATTCAATGAGATACTTTTTTGTGTTATAGAATATTGGGGTTATGACACTATTTGCGGCACGTGTTAAATCCTTTATTCTTAAATTAATTTCGGCAATCTCTTTCTCTAACTTTGCTATTCCCTTTTTTACTGCAACTTCATTAATAGGAATAGTAGAAATTCTTTTATCAAAAATATCGGAAATAGTTTCAATATTATCAAAAAAAGATAACTGTTGTTTCTCAAATCTACGTTCCTTCTCTAATTTATATACTTCTGATTGAATCTGATTATATTGTGACGCTATTAGTTTACGCTTTGCTATAAGAAAATCTATAGCATCATTAAGACCTACTATATTATCTTCTTTTACAGCAATAGTATCTCCATTGGGAGTTTTTACTAATAAACCTATTTCAGCTATAAAATTTCTGAAATGCTTATTCTCTTTTAGGACTTTATCTATTCTGCATAATTCTTTTCTTAATAAATTATGTTGAATCTTGCATTGATTAATTTTACTGTCAATCATTGAACTATAAGACTCCTCTGCAAGATTATTCAATTCTGCATCAATAGTTTCTTGATATTTAGAAACACTAAACATTTGTTTATATTTCAACAAATCTTGTTTTTTAGCTTCTTTTTGTCTGTATAAATCAGAACAATCAATTTCTGCAATTCCTCTAATAAGTTCCTCAATATTAAAGCGAATACTTCCAATAACAACTCCTCTATTAAGTAAAGTCCAACCTTTCTCTTGGTCAAAATAAAATACGCCTAAAAGATTATTTATTAGTTCAATATTATTTGCATTAAAAATAATCTTATGCAAAGCAAATTCATCACTTGGCAAAATATATGTTGAGACTGAATTATTTCGTTTTAATTCAATATAATCTTTAGATTCACGATATAATAATAAAACTTCACCGTTGTCTAGAGTAATTTGGCTCTCAACTTTACAATTCTCAAATTTGATATGCTTTGTATTAGGAACACTATACCCAATCGAATACAACATAAGTCTTAATAGCGTGGTTTTACCTTTACTATTTGCATAACTATGAATAAGATTATTCCTATCTGAGAAAGTAATAAAACGCTTAACTCCGTTCTCTTCAATATGTATTGAATTAATAATCATAAATTAACAGCATTCTTTATATTATCAATTTGAATTCTTTTCTTTAAAATATTCCGAATAATAATTTGCAATAACTTTTCTTTTAAAGTAGTAGATAAGGATATTTCCTCCCCATCAAAAAGATATAAAAATTTACTACTTTCCGTTTCTATAAATTTTTGTTTTCTTTCACTGTGTTTAGCTTCTTTGTGAAAACTATTATACGCATATAATACCTTTGTAACAAATTCATATCTTTCAGTACATGTATTGATAATGCTTTCGTAACTCCTTGAAATTTCATCAAATTCAGAATCATCATAATCATCCTCATCATAATTCCAATTTTGGGTTATAAGAACTATAACAGGCCATATAATATCCTTCTTGCTTAATTTTATATCAGAAGATCTTTTAGTACCACTTCTAAAAACATCATTAACCCAAATCTTATGTAGAATATCTTTTGCTATAGATATATTGCCTAATTGAGGAATGAAATTACTAATAGCTTCCATGACACATTTATATCTTTCATTTTCATTATCTGTTTCAAAAGGTAAAATTTGTATCTTAAATTTACTCGTATCAAGCGGTTTGTCGATACTTGAAATAATTTTAGATATTTTATTCTTCAAAGCTTGCGGTAATGAATCATAACTCCTTTGGGCAACACCATAAAATATTGGATTTAATTGCTTCTCGTTAAAAGGATTTGGGGAATTTGTGATGTATATAAGTTCTTTTACTGAATGAGATTTATGTTCTGCCTCAGATAAAGATACTATAGTTTTTTTCAAGTTTGATATAACATTTGAAAAATCTGTGCTGCTATTAACGACAGCCTTTGCTTGAGCCAGAACACTACTACCATCGTTTAGATTGATTTCTATATCTTCATATCCTTCTAAACGAATGCTAGTCATATATTTAATATTCTCAAGCATTAATACTATTGCCGCATTTGCTTGAAAATCGAATCCAAATAATACAGGTGTTGCAGATCTGTTGGTCATTATTATAACATAAGGATTATTTATTAACTTAAACATATTAAAGACGAAAAGATCTAAGTGGTTGAAAATGAATTGCAATTACCGACTCATTGTATTAATAGGTTACAAATTAGTCAGTTATCTATTGCTTTATTCTTCTGCATGTTACGTAACCTTCAAAGAACTCTTCGTACGCAAAAGTATCATTTTAATGGTATATATTGAAATAAAAATCCAGTTTTTTAAGCTCAACTGGTAAGTTTTTCTCTGAATCATAAAAACATCATCATCAATAAATTGACGGCCATGTTCCTACTATTGCATAAACGTAAAAAAGAGTTTGTTTCACACCAAAACAATGTTAGATTGTGGATGCAAGATTCCTTTCATTTTTATTTATGACACAAGCGATGCTTTTACGTCTGTTTCCTACCGATATTCTTTTTAAATGGAAGCTATGGGTAAGCAATACTTCACGAGTATAAAAAATAATCCCCACTAAAAAGCTACTGAGCCGAAAGAATGCTTTGATATGCTTATTTTTGCCATGCACCAAAAACAAAAAATCCCTGTAAAGTATTAATTTACAGGGATTTTCTTTGTTTTGCAATTCTTTCCAGCGGAGAGACAGGGAACGATTAACTTTTAATTTCCCTATTCATTATCAGTATCTTACCAAAAGCCTCTGCTCCTATGACACCGAATAATTCACCGCGTATATGCTGCAACTTTCTTCCTATTACACTCTTACTTAATGCGAGTTCGAAATAAAATTAGAAAATAACCAGTTGCCAGTCATTGATAAAAATGACATCAATAGCGGGTTTCTTTTCAAAGAAACAGTATGCAGTAATGGCTGACAGAGAATTAGCAATGAAGTTGTTAAAAGAACGATGTCTGGAGTGCTCTACCTGTGCTATGTTTTTCAACTCGTCATTGACTGTTTCAATCAAAGCTCTTTTCTTGAGCAGAATCTTGTCAGCAATACTCATTAGTGAGTTTCTAATATTGTTTTTAACTTTAGTGACAAGCTTTATGCCATCAAGGAAAAGGCTCTCAAATGAGACCTATCCGATATATCCTTTGTCTGCACAGAGTTTCCTTTTGATGTTCTCCAGAAACCTACCCTACTTTAACGGTTTCCGGTCATTCACATTCCCAAGAGTAAACATGAAATAGAGGATTTCCCCCCCCTTATCATTAATTATCAAATGCAGTTCAAATCCAAAGAGCCATCCCATAGAGCATTTTCCACGTTCTGCAAGTCCTTCAAATGTTTTATGAATCAGAATCCTTTGGTTATGACATACATGCAAAGGAGTGGAATCAGCAAAACTAATGCCCGTACACGTTCCCAATAGAAGCTTCTTAATGAAGATAGTTAGAGGAAGCTGTATTTCTTTCTCCAACTCTACGAAACGGTTATAGGAAACCAGATTCAGGAACAAGTGCCTAATATGTTTGCATACATACCCTTTGTAATAATGCTTGAAACAGCGGCCCCTAAATGAAACAGGATAAGAATACCCATAATCTCAGCATCACTCATGCAGTTGGGCTTGTTGCAATATCTTTTTTTCTTATCCTTAATCATATATTTTTCCTGTTACAACACAAATTTCTTGCAAAAATTATCAGACAGACAATGAATCTCTGTAACTTTAGACTCTGAGAACATAGTGGTAATCGTTTAAACGATATAATTTGTCACCATAAATTTAATACTTTTATTACTATGTTCCTATGTATCTATAGATTATATTTATTCTTATTTCGAACTCACGTTATTTATTTCGTGAATACATGACTATAAAAAGACACCCGAATATGATACGCTGCAGAAAAACACAACAAGATTTTTTACTCCGTGCAAGCAAAAGCTCACACGGAGTATGACTTATTCCGGCAAATACTTTTTGTAGTCTTCCTGCACATCCGGATCAATGACCGGACGTACGGAATAGG
>OLVO01004292.1_pt1 | contig 10796 bp, 7 predicted proteins | sample 1672571 | NCBI WGS metagenome assembly OLVO01 (sample SAMEA3136700, study PRJEB25190) | human gut metagenome | biome: human gut; feature: human-associated habitat; material: faeces | place: Austria | collected 2013 | reverse complement strand
AGACATAGACCTGCTGAGCGCGTATTCGACTACGGTATCATCCTTGCCGGTACAGAGGACTAAACCAACGCTCGGATTTTCATTTGGTTTCTTTACATCACGGTCAAGTGCTTCCAAATAAAAATTGAGCTGTCCTAGATGTTCAGGTCGAAAGGTATCAATTTTCAATTCGATTGCAACAAGGCAGGACAATGCACGGTTATAGAACAGCAGATCAATGAAGAAATCCGTGTTGCCAACTTGAACGCGGTATTCTTCGCCAACAAAAGTGAAATCATGTCCAAACTCTAAAATGAAGTCTTTCAGATGAGAGACAATCTGACGCCGCAAATCCTTTTCCTTGTACGGTTCTTCAAGGTCAAGAAATTCAAACACATAGGAATCGCGCAAAGCCGCAAGTCCGCCGTTCCCAACAAGCAGGTCCTTATGCTTTTCGTGAGAGATCATCGTCCGCTCATACAGCATACTGCCGATCTGACGATCCAATTCACGTTTTGTGTAACGGTTTGCAATGCACAGGCGAAGGTAAAACTCACGCGCTTCATCGGTTTTACAGCCAGTCATAATCAGCAGATTGCTTGTCCATGGAATTTCTCTCACCAGCGGTGAGAGTTTTTCGTTGTCACAATAAGTCTCATAAAACTGCTTCATGCGCCAGATGTTCTGCGCAGAAAATCCCTTTGTTCCCGGATAATGCGCTTGCAGAAATTCGGAAAAATCTGCAACCACGCTTTTTCCCCAGCCGCCATCTTTCACTCTGCCGCTGACATAAGAGCCGATTTCCCAGTACATCTGAATAAGCTCTGCATTGACTGCTTTCATGGCGCGGCTGCGGGCGTTGTCGATGATATGGATGACTTCATCGAACTGTCCCGGATTATGGGTTAATTCACTGCTCATGTCTTCGCCTCCCCAAGCATTTTCAGCATTGCCTCTTTCAGCTTTTCGTTCATCGGTGATTCCGGATCGAAGCACATCTCAACAAACTTCCTCAGTTCAGGATTGTTCGCGTCAACCGGAGGTTTTGCCTCATACAGCTTGCCATGCGGATCATCGCAGCGGGCAAAAATATAGTCCATTGAAACGTCAAAATAGTCCGCATACTTGCGCAGAAGCTCAACAGTCGGCGTTGCCTGACCGTTTTCATAGCGGTTGATGCTGGACTGCGTAGAGCCGATCACGTCGGCAAATTTTGATTGGGATAAACCAATGCCTTCCCGCAATGCGCGAAGACGCATACCCAGTTGTTTCATGCTGTTCAACCTCCAATTCGGGTTAAGTACAGTATAATCAAAATCCGAGCAGATGTCAACCCGGATTTTGAAACTCTTGTGTGAACAGTAGGGACTCGCAACAATCTAAAATTTATTTTTCGGTTTTAAGCTTAGAAATTATAAACAACAAGTACTTTATACACCACGCAAAGAATACAACACCAATTATTAGTGCTGCAATTTCGATCTCAACAAAGATGTCTTCCGCTTTTGAGGGAATGTCTAAAAAGACTAATGAAAACGCAACAATAATCGTGATGATATTTGCAATCATTCCCACGAAGGCTGACCGATAGAGATTGTCTAAATAGCTGTTATTCCATAATCGTTCAATGCGCTCTTTGTCAATCACAGAAATCAGAATGCTAATCCCTGTAAATAAAAAGCCTCCTATTATCGCGGACATAGATATTGCATTATAATGAAAATCCGGAGCCAATTCTTCAAACTTGCTTATATCGAAGAAAGCGCTTTTAAATAATATAATAGATACTCCAATTGACAATACTAATACTAAACCTATCCATATCCAGTTTTTTAGCTTTGTCATTTATTCCACCACCAATTCAGGTTAACTTCGACAATATCTCAAAAGCTCTGTCCTATATAAATCGTATGTATTTACGAGTGCATCTTTGAAATCATCAAGTGTCAACAAACCTTCGTCCTCTCTACCAAGGACGACTGTTTTTGTAAAGTTATATTGTAGCAAATCATATGTCTGTGATTTTTCGTTATAATCCTTTGCGTTTGCAGTCAACCCTTGCAGGTTGTCACCAAATTTAATTTTTATTGCGGCGATCATTTCGGCGAGTTTTGAACTAGAAGTAAATATGTTCTTGTTGCGGCGACCTACCAATTTGTATGTCGCAGTTTTTGTTCGTACATTTCGAATCGCATCAAAACTTTCAATATCCAGCCCGATGTCGCTTAGAATTTGATCTTCAGGTACGGCTACCGTAACAGATACCTTGCTGATAATATGCTTCCGAACTAATACTTGTAGAATATCATCAGTCATGATTGCTGCAAGGTGGGCAGAAGTATTTTCTCCTGGTTTAAGCGTTTGATCAAACAGGTTGCGGACAGCTGAAATTTTGGGAGCCCCGTTAATTCCAATGTAGCTCACAATTCCGCTCTCAAAATCAATAAGGCAGAAAGTATAAAGCTCCAGCAGCTGACTTTCGCGCATTGGTACATTTTCTGTTTCCAATGTTGTTCGATCTCGCAGAGCAACAGTGTTAGAAGGATTTTGCTGACCGATCTTTAAGAAAGCTCTATGCTCTTCAAAGGATATTGCTTCAATGACATAGTGTCCATTTGAAGCCGTGATATTAATTGCTTTATGATTATCGGAAAGTACCTGCATTTTTTCGTTATATATTTCCCTAAAGCAGTCTTCGATTTCGCTGTTGTTTAATTGTGTTACCCGGACAGTGCGCGTTCGCGGAAGCAGTGTTTGTTTTTCCAGTGATAGACGATAAAACGATACTTTTCTTGTTTTGCTCACCATAGTGTTTTCGCATCCTTTTCTCTATTATGTAATATCAAATCCGCCTTCAAGAATAAATCTTCTCAACATTTGGTCAATCTTCATGTTGATCTGGAATTTCTTGATAGGCTTACCCTCTATCATTTCAAGGACGGTTTTCGCCTTTTCCGTATCCACAGTTGCCTTCAATGTGTCAAATTTACCAAACTCATTGATATTGGCTTCCGTGATTTTCGACTGCATAAAGCTACGCAGTATCGTTTCATCAACTCCGATGGCGGTAGCAAAACGGTGGATCTGGTCATTTTTGGCACTGGTCATATATTCTGTAATGTAATCACGGAGCGTTCTTCCTTCGTCAACTACCACATCACCGTTCTGGACATCATGGAGGAAGATGTTTGCGTATTTTTGTTCCTCTTGTGTGAGCGTTGCAAACGACTTGTGAAGTTCATCCAGCACAGCGGCAGTTTCTGTGCCATCCTGCAACGCCTTAATGTACTTTTTGAACCGGGAGTTCATATAGTTGGCATCAATTACACCAGTATTGATTTCCGTCAGGTAGGAGTCAATTTCATACGGCACATCCTCAACACCGGCTTCTCCGCTGCCGCCAGCGAACAGTTCCTTATAGCGTAAAGCAAGAATCAAGTAGGTGGTTTCATCGAAGTGCAGGTCTACGACCACTTTTCTGTCAGCGTTCTTAAATGTATAGGACAGCTTATTCCAAGTGAAGCCCTGTATCTTAGCAGCCTCGAGATAGCTGTTAAGCTGCTTGAATAATTTAGCAAATTGTCCGCGCTCCGTATGATCAACCGGAAGTTTTTCGAAGTTCTCAATTCCAGCAGAACGGAAGATGCTCCCAATATCATCGTACAACGCATTCATTTTTTCGAGGTTGTGTTCCAGCTTGTCGGCAAATAGGCCAAGAGGTCTATCACCAGAATACAGCTTGAACGCTTCTTCAACGTTTCTCTGCATTGTATACGGTTTACGATAATAACGAATCGTGCCAAAGGGCTTCTCCGGACCATAGAGACGATTGGTACGTGAGAATGCCTGAATCAACTTTTCGTAAACCAAAATCTTATCCAAATATAGCGTGTTGATCCATTTGGAGTCAAACCCAGTCAGCATCTGATCGACAACGATCAGTAGATCAATTTGCTGGTCGGAAGTATGTTCAATTCCTTTGTACTGTTCTTTGTGCGCCAGACGATAGGAAATGTCCTTTTTGAAGGTTGCATATGTCGCCATCTGGAACTTCATACCGTATCTGGTATTGTAATCTTCGATGATTTCAACAATGCCCTCTTCTTTAAAAAGCCCATTACCATTGTTATCAATACTGGGGTCAAACAAAGCGGTAATCTTCAGATTGCTCTTTGCTTTAAACAGTTTATAATACTGGATTGCCTCTGGAATGCTACTGGTAGCAAAAATCGCATGAAACTTGCTGTCGTGGCTTAGGGTTGTCCAGTTTTCCAAAATATCATCAACTACGGCACACTGATGCTCTTCGCGTTCGTACTGAGAAACAGGCAGATAATCTTCAATGCCTTTCAAATAGCTACCATCTGCCTGAACATATCCAGCCATCGGCACTTTTGTGTGATCCATATAATGCAGATAGACTTTTTTCTTTTTAGGGTCTGCCAACGCTTCTGCCTCAGTAGTTGCCTTAGCTCTTTCAAGTGCAACCGCTTTCCGAAGATCACGATCTTTGTATGTTGGCACCATGTATGGATCAAAGCCCAGAACATTCTTATCACGGATGCCGTCCGCAATGCTGTACCTGTGCAGCTCATTGCCGAACACATCCGAAGTAGTGCTCATTTTCTTCTGATTTTCATCGTGGATCGGCGTGCCGGTAAAGCCAAAAAACATGGCGTTCGGGAAAGTCTCTTTAATAGTCCGCAGCATTTCGCCAAACACATCACGATGAGCTTCATCAATGATAAATACAACCCGTTTATTTTGAATCAGTTCGATGTCGTGCGCATTGAAGCCATTTTCTTCTTCCACACGGCTCATTTTCTGAATAGATGTGACAATCAACGTGTTTGCGGGATCATCGCTCCGCAGTTTTGCTACGAGAATATCCGTGTTTTCTGTAGCTTGCACAGAGTCTGTATCGTCGGCAAACCCGCGATAGTCCAACAGGGACTGCGTTCCAAGTTCAACTCTGTCCATCAGGAATACAACCTTGTCGGCATCCTTGGAAGCTGCAATCAACTGAGCCGATTTGAAGCTGGTCAGTGTTTTTCCGGAACCGGTGGTGTGCCAGATGTAGCCGCCCATCTGATCCCTATCAGCCCATCGGCGCATAGCAACGCGGCTGGTAATACGAGAAGTCGCATAATACTGATAGCTGCGCATAACCTTCAAAATACCGTCGGTATCGTCGGCAACGGTATAGAAGCCGATCAGCTGGTGTGCCATAGGGATGGAAAGCAGATACTGTGCAATGTCTTTCCAGTTGTTCAACGGCTCATTGTTGGCATCTGCCCAGTGAAAGTAAAAATCTTTGTTGAACTTTCCGTCCGGACCGGGATTTGAAAAATAGACTGTTTCATCCGGCTGCATAGCAATAAAAATCTGCACAAGGGCAAACAGTCCTGTAAATACGCCCTCGTGTGCATATTTCTCAATCTGACTGGTAGCCTGGCTGACATCGACACCGCTGCGCTTCAGTTCGCAGTGAATCAGTGGCATACCATTGATCAATAGCATGAAATCACCACGGCGGTTGGGTAAAACAGAGCTTCTTGCCTTGAACACCGGTTGCTCTGCAATCTGATAGCGGCTCTGACCGGCGGCAATTTCCTGACGGTCATAGATTTTTAGGCTGATTTCTTTGCCGAAGTGCAGTTCGTCCGCGGGATTGTCGCGTTTGACAGCAACGGTTTTACCATTGATAAAACCGTTGAGTTTCAGCGGCGTGCGCAGACGGGTAATCTGGTCAAGAATCTGCTGCATTTCGCCGTCGGTCAGCGGAACATCGTTCAGCCGGTCCACATCGCGGTTGTTCTCAAAGAGAATATGCTTCCAGTTTTGGATCAGGTCTTCTTCCGTTTTGTAGCGCAGAATTTCCGGCTCCCAGCCATATTTTTCTGTCAGTAAATTAATGAGCGCCGTTTCAAAGGCGGCTTCCTGTTCAAATACCATAGCTTGCCTCCTGTATCAGACAAACATTTTTTCAATCAGTGCTTTTTTGATGCTTTGGAGCTTTTCCAACTCACGCTGATGAAGGGTGATAAGGTGGTCGAGGCCGCCAAAGTATATGCCAATCTGTTCCTGTTCCTTCAAATCCAAAGGAAATTTGACAACCGTGTCCTGCATAGCGCCCTTGGAAATCGAAGTAACTTTTATACCCTGCATGAGCGGTTTTAACTGGTCATGATACGCAGCCGAGTTAAGGTAAAATCCAAGAAATCCAAAAGCAAATTTTCTATTCGGTCTTACCGGCATCGTGTGCAACCCGGAGATAACTTTCTGATCCGTCAAGCCCTCTATTTCTGTGCATTTCCCGACAGTTTCATCTTCAGCAGTATCAGCTATGATGACATCTCCATTTTGCAAATAAGAAGTCTTGAATTTATCTGCAATCGACTGCTTTTCAATATACGAAAGTGGCTCTTTTGAAACGTCTAAAATTTCATCGTACTTGATGAGCACATCTCCATAATGTATGTTCTGTGCTGCACCAATCTCATCATTCAGCTCCGCACGAGAGAGCGTATTATTCTGCAATGACATAAACACTTCGCCGAACTTACGCTGTTCCCAAGGGTCAGTAAATCCCTTGAAACGAATTTCGGGATAGCAGCTGCCATTTCGAGGGAACATCTTTGCGAGCATCGACTTTTTCACATTCGTCAACTTTTCAAACTTACGCTGATGAAGGGTGATAAGGTTGTCGAGATAGCCAAAGAACATCCCGATTGCATCCTGCTCAGACTTTTTTACAGGGATAGGCACATTGAAATTTGCAAGATTACCTCGGCTGATGCGCTGTCTTGTTCCGCCTGCCAGACATGTATTAACATCATCAAAATATGCTTGTGACGATAAATACTGAACCAAGAACTTGTTGCTCATATCAGGTGCAGTTCTGACGATCGTACAGTCAACTGCCGTAATCATTTTTGTGCCTAAAAGCGGCACAATACAAGCTCTGCCGGCTGGTTCAGGCAATCTCGAAATAAGGATGTCACCGGGTAGCACTTCTTCGCAGTGGAGCCGATCAAAAGTGTCCTCAGATATCCATTTTTTGTTATTAGGCTTGTCCAAATATTCTGCTACACCAACATTGCCAGTTTGAACTAAACGCACACCGAAATCGCTCTGATCTTTTGATTCGATCCAGTCGCCATCTGTGAACTTCTCACATAAAGATGCTAACTTACGCTGTTCCCAAGCTATTCGGTTACTGTCGAGCTTACACAGGTGTGAAATATCGGAATTAAGTTTGATATTTCGGGATTTATAGTTGCTATTTCGGGATTATATGCTATAATATAAAATGTGTTTTAGTACTTACTCGCGGACCGAGAGAAAGGAATGATATGATGGCTGTAAGCTATAAAAAACTCTGGCACATTCTGCTTGATCGAGATATGAAGAAAAGAGATTTGCAGGAAGCTGCAGGGCTCACAAAATACGCAATGAATAAGCTTAGTCGTGATGAAAATGTCAGCACTGAAGTGTTGGGAAAAATCTGCTCTGCTTTGAATTGTACAACTGACGATATTATGGAGTTTGTTTCTGACGAAAAGTAAGTCCGTTTTATGGGACACTAGTTGTGTGTATCATGATAGGGGGTAGTACGTTGCCCTTAGAAAAAGAAAAAGGATGGGGTCACAGAATGAATAAGCAACAACTTGCTCAGAAAATATGGGCTTCCGCAAATCAAATGCGTTCCAAAATTGAAGCAAATGAATATAAGGATTACATACTAGGCTTTATTTTTTACAAGTATCTTTCCGATAAGGAAGTTAAGTTCTTGAAGGAGAACGACTATGATAATGAACTCCTGAAAACCGTATCGGAGGAAGATGCCGAAACAGTTGAATGGATCCAAAAAAACATAGGCTACTTTATTGCCTATAAGGATCTTTTCTCCACTTGGCTCACGATGGGTAAGGACTTTGATGTTTCAAATGTCCGTGATGCTCTTTCTGCATTTAGCCGACTAATTTCTAGTTCGCATAAAAGGGTATTTGAAAAAGTATTTGATACCCTGCAAACAGGCCTTTCCAAACTTGGCGATAGCTCCGGTTCACAAACGAAAGCAATTAGTGGGCTGCTGACGCTGATAAAAGATATTCCTATGGATGGCAAGCAGGACTACGATGTTCTCGGTTTCATCTACGAATATCTTATCAGTAACTTTGCAGCAAATGCTGGAAAGAAAGCTGGCGAGTTCTACACCCCGCACGAGGTATCGCTTCTGATGTCCGAGATCGTTGCGAGTCATTTGAAGGGTAAAAGTGAAATCAAAATCTACGACCCGACAAGCGGTTCGGGCTCACTGCTTATCAATATTGGTCAAAGCGTTGCGAAGTATATGAGCGACGACAACAATATTCAGTATTACGCTCAGGAGTTGAAAGAGAATACTTATAACCTGACCCGAATGAATTTGGTTATGAGAGGCATTGATCCCGCTAACATTATCACTCGTAACGGCGATACTCTCGAGGAGGATTGGCCGTACTTTGATGAAAATGATCCGGTCAATACCTATAACCCTCTCTATGTGGATGCGGTCGTGTCCAATCCGCCGTATTCGCAGGCTTGGGATCCGTCTAATAAAGAGGGAGATCCTCGTTATGCTCGTTTTGGACTTGCTCCCAAAGGAAAAGCCGACTATGCTTTCCTACTTCACGACCTGTTCCATATCAAACCGGACGGCATTATGACAATTGTTCTTCCCCACGGCGTACTGTTCCGTGGCGGTGAGGAAGGTGAAATCAGAAAAAACCTGATCGAGAATAACCATATCGACGCCATTATCGGGCTGCCTGCAAATATCTTCTTCGGGACAGGGATCCCCACCATTATTATGGTGCTGCGCCAAAAGCGTGAGAACACCGATGTTCTTATCATCGACGCATCCAAGGGATTTATCAAAGAGGGTAAAAATAACAAGCTCCGTGCGTCTGACATTAAACGCATAGCAGACACCTTTATCAAGCGTGAAAGCGTCCCGAAGTTTTCACGAGTTGTCAGTCGTGAAGAAATTCGCAGCAATGATTATAACCTGAACATTCCTCGCTATGTGGACTCATCTGAAGCAGCCGAGCATTGGGATGTCTATGCGTCTATGTTTGGCGGTATCCCGACGGCAGAAATTGAAGAGCTGGGCGAATTTTGGACGGCGTTCCCGGCACTGAAAAAGGCTCTGTTTACAGAGAGTGGCATCCCCTATGTGAATGTGTCTGTCGATGACATTAAGAGTGCCATCAAGAGCCACCCCGATGTGGTCGGATTTGAGGATGCTTTTAATGCCGCCTTTTCTACTTTCCCGGCGTTCCTGAAAGAAGAACTCATCGACCGGATGGAAAGCATTGAAATCTCTAAGGCTGAAACCGTTCTGAGCGCTGATATTTTTGAGCGTCTGAAGGATATTCCGCTTATCGACAAATATGCGGCGTTCCAACTCCTTGACGACGATTGGACTGGGATTTCTATTGATCTTGAGGTCTTGCAGACCGAGGGCTTTTCTGCGACAAAGGAAGTCGATCCGAACCTTGTCATCAAGAAAAAGGATGGCAAAGATCAAGAGGTGCAAGAAGGCTGGGTAGGTCACATTATCCCGTTTGACTTGGTACAGGCGACTTTGCTCTCCGCAGAAACGGATGAGCTCCACGGTTTGGAAAGCCGTTTGGCGGAAATCCCGTCTGAATATGAGTCCATCCTTGATGAAATGACAGAGGAGGATAAAGAGAGCTGCAACGATGTTCTCACCGAGGAAGGCGATGCTTTCGTTCCGAAAGAAGTATCCAAAAAGATTAAGGAACTGAAGAAAGACCGTTCTCCTGAAAGCGTTGCGCTTCGTACACTCTTAGAAAAGGTAGAGTCTTTGGTCAAGAGCGAGAAAGAAATCAAGGCGGAGATCAAGGCAAAGAGTGCTGCGTTGCAGGCAAAAACAAAGGATACGATTGAAAGACTGAGCGACGAGCAGGCTTTGGATCTGCTCGAAAAGAAGTGGATTGCTCCTCTCATTGAGAGCATTCACAAACTGCCTGATACCGTAATCGACAGCTTGGTGAGCAAAATTCAAGCCCTTCAAAACAAGTATGCTACAACTTTCTTCGAGGTCGAACAGCAGATCAGCGAAACCGAAGCAACGCTTTCGGGAATGATCGATGACCTTGAGGGTAATGAGTATGATATGCTGGGACTTAATGAGTTGAAGAAATTGCTGGGAGGTAGTGCAGAATGACGAAAAAATCAGATGCTCCCGCAATTCGCTTCAAAGGATTCTCAGACGCTTGGGAACAGCGTAAGTTGGGTGAACTCGTTGATAGAGTAGTTCGCAAGAATATAAACAACGAATCTACGCTACCATTAACAATCTCAGCACAATATGGTTTGGTTGACCAAATCACATACTTTAATAACCGTGTTGCAAGCCGAGATGTGAGCAACTATTACTTGGTGCTGAACGGCGAATTTGCCTACAACAAAAGCACCTCTGATGGCTATCCATTTGGTGCGGTCAAAAGACTTGATCTGTACGAAAAAGGCGTGCTATCAACGCTTTACATCGTTTTTGCTCCCAAGAAAGAGCAACAGATTGATTCGGATTATCTGACCGTTTTCTTCGATACAGATAGGTGGCACAAAGGTGTTGCTGAGAGAGCTGCCGAGGGTGCAAGGAATCACGGGCTTCTCAATATTTCTGCCGAGGATTTCTTTGATATAGATCTTTCTGTACCTAAAGATATTGTAGAGCAAAAGCAGATCGGGGCGTTTATTCGTCAGCTCGACAACCTTATCACCCTTCATCAACGACAGCCATT
>OLVO01004291.1_pt1 | contig 10798 bp, 6 predicted proteins | sample 1672571 | NCBI WGS metagenome assembly OLVO01 (sample SAMEA3136700, study PRJEB25190) | human gut metagenome | biome: human gut; feature: human-associated habitat; material: faeces | place: Austria | collected 2013 | reverse complement strand
CTTCAGACTTTTGATGCTGTCGTTGCCGTAGGTTTGCTTTTTAGCCATTCACCATGTTCCTTTCCTCAAGCGGGCAAAATAATACCCGCACGGGATTGCCCATAAACAAACGTAAAGGGAATGCAAATGAGCACATTCCCTTTCGTCAAAAAATTATTCGTTCGTGTTCGCTTCCGGTTCCGTCTGCGCTTCGGTCGGCAGCTCTGTCGTTTCCGGCGCTGCCGCTTCTGCCGGGATGATGCCCGCAGCGGCAGTCTGTGCGCTCGGCAGCAGCTTGCCGTTCATCACGTCAAGAAACTCGTCGGCGTCCAGCTTTTCGCGCTCAAACAGCACACCCGCCAAACGGTGCAGCAGGTCAATGTGTTCGGAGAGCACCTTTTTCGTCTTATCGTACGCGTCGCAGATGATGGACTTAATCTCCTCGTCAATCTCCGCGGCGGTTTCCTCGGAATATCCCTGCGTGCTGTGATAATCTCTGCCGACGAAAACCTCTTGCTCCCCACCGTAATAAAGCAAACCGACCTTTTCGCTCATACCCCACTCGGTGACCATTTTGCGGCAGCGCTCCGTCAGCGCCTTTATGTCTCCGCTCGCGCCCGTGCAATAGTCCTCTATCACCAACTCCTCGGCGATTCTGCCGCCCAGAGTCATGGTTATGTTGTCTAATAGATACGCCTTTGAAACGTGCTCGTTGTCGTTTTCGGGACGCGTCATGGTAAAGCCTGCCGCCATTCCGCGCGGAATAATCGTGACCTCGTGCACCGGTTCGCAATTTTTCAGGCTGCAAGCAAGTATCGCATGTCCCGCTTCGTGATAAGCGGTGATGCGCTTGTCATGCTCCGTTACCAGACGAGATTTTTTGGCAGGTCCCATTTCCATTTTGGTAATACCCTCGTTCACGTCCGCCATAGTTATTTGGCGTCTGTTGTCGCGCGCCGCGAGTATTGCCGCTTCGTTGAGACAGTTTTCCAGGTCCGCTCCGGTAAAGCCGGAGGTTATTCTCGCTATGGTCTTGAAATCCACCGTCGCGTCAATAGGCTTGTTGCGCGCGTGAACTTTTAAAATGGCCTCTCTTCCTCTCACGTCGGGGCGATTGACGAAAATTTGCCTGTCAAAACGTCCCGGACGCATAAGCGCGGGGTCCAGCACGTCGGGACGGTTGGTCGCCGCCATGACGATAATACCGCTGTTTGTTTCAAAACCGTCCATTTCGACAAGCAACTGATTCAGCGTCTGTTCTCTCTCGTCGTTTCCGCCGCCGAGTCCCGCTCCGCGGTGTCTGCCGACCGCATCTATTTCGTCTATAAACACGATACACGGCATATTTTTCTTTGCCTGTTCAAACAAAGAGCGCACTCTGCTTGCGCCGACGCCGACGAACATTTCCACAAAGTCAGAGCCGGAGATCGAGAAGAACGGCACCTTCGCCTCGCCCGCAACGGCCTTGGCCAGCAGCGTTTTACCGGTACCGGGAGAGCCGACGAGCAGCGCGCCCTTGGGGATCTTTGCGCCGATGGCGGTGTACTTTTCAGGGTTGTGCAAAAAGTCGATGATCTCGACGAGCGATTCTTTCGCTTCGTCCTGACCGGCGACGTCCGCAAACGTCACGCCTGTGGACTTTTCCATGTAGACCTTGGCGTTGGCCTTGCCGACGTTGCCGATGCCGCCGATCCCGCCCATGCCGCCGGACTTTTTCGCCAAAAGGTTCATCAGCAGCACGAACGCGCCGACCATCAGCACCGTGGGCAGGATATAGGTCACCATAAAGGCGAGCACCGGCGAGATGGGCGCCTGATAGGGCTTGGTGTAGGTCACGCCCTCTTCATCGCAGAGCGAGAGCAGGCTTTCCGACATCGCGGGAATGATGGTGGTGAAGAGCGTGTAGTCCTGATTGTAGCTCTTGCCGTCATCGTCGGTGTAGACAAAGCCGTCCACCGGCGTGATGGTGTACACGTTGTCGCCGATCTCGATGGACTTGACCTTGCCCGACTCCACCAGATCGACAAGCTCGCTGTGGGCGATCTCGCAGGAGCTTTCCGCGGCTCTGGCCTGTTCGAGCATGACGGAGACATAGTTGACGCCGATCGTCAGCAGCAATGCCCACAGGACGATCGACCACATCCCTCCGCCGCGCCGGCGGTTCTTGTCGCCGCGGTTGCGGTTGTTTCTGTTGTTCTGATCCATGATGTTCCTCCCGTCAGGGGATCAAAAAATGTGATATGCGCACATTCTTTACGTAATGTGCATCACTATACCATAGAAAAAAGAAAGGCACAAGTTTTCAGCGGTGAATTTTCAATGAACTTTTGCTTTGCGCCCTCTTTATCTTGCCCTTGTTCTGTGTTATAGTTGCAATGGAGTATTTTATCAAAATCTGTCGCACAAAAATTTATGACAAGGAGAAATTCTTTTATGGATAAGGAACGCAGGGAAAAGACCGTTCGAGCGCAGGACGCGGAGGCGGACGGCATCATTGAGGGCCGCAACGCCGTGATCGAGGCGCTGCGCGCGGGCGCGACCATCGACAAAATTTTCATTCAGAAGGGCGAGACCGACAAAACGCTCGGCCACATCGCCTCTACCGCCCGCGCCGCCGGTGTGGTGGTCGTGGACGCGGACAAGCGCAAGCTCGACTTTATGAGCCGCACGCACGCCCATCAGGGCGTCATCGCGCTCACGAGCGTGCGCGAATACGTCAGCGTGGAGGACATTTTGAACATCGCGCGCGAAAAGGGCGAAAAGCCCCTGATCGTCGTCTGCGACGAGATCTCCGACCCGCACAACTTAGGCGCGATCATCCGCACGGCGGAGTGCGCGGGCGCGCACGGCGTCGTGATCCCCAAGCGCCGCAGCGCAGGCCTTACGAGCGTCGTCGCCAAGACGAGCGCGGGCGCGGTGAGCTATGTGCCCGTTGCGCGCGTGCCGAACATTCCCGCGCTTTTGGAGCAGCTGCAAAAAGAGGGCGTGTGGGTCTTCGGCACGGCGGCCGAGGGCGCGTGCGACCTCTATTCCGCCGACCTCAAGGGCCCCGCTGCCATCGTCATCGGCAGCGAGGGCGACGGTATGACGAGACTCGTGCGCGAAAAGTGCGATTTCCTCGTCAGCATTCCGATGAAGGGCAGTATTTCCTCGCTCAACGCCTCCGCGGCGGCGGCCATCCTCCTTTACGAGGCGGTGCGCCAGCGCATGGGGCAGTAAACACAACAAAGAAGGAACGATATGGATCCGAAAGACCTTGAATTTGAAGAGACCTTGGCCGACTCGGAGCTGCTGCTGAAAAACACCGCCCGCAGCATGGACGAGGACGCGGAGTTCTCGCTCGAGAGCATTCTGGCTGAGTACGGCAGCGGCACGCCCGCCGCGCCCGAACCGGAAGAAAAAGAACCCGAGCCGCCGGCGGAAAAGAAACCGCCGGCAAAGGTCGTCCCCCTGCCGAAAAAGGCGGAGGCGGCGAAAAAAACGGTGGATGAAACGGCGGATGAGACCGCCCGCATCCCCGTCATCCCCTTCCCCGGTGCGAAAAAGGCCGAAGAGCCAATAGAAGCCGAACCGGAAGAGGAAACGGACGCGGAAACCGAAGAAGAACCGCCGCAGGACGACGAGCCCAAGTCCATGAGCTTGCAGGACATCCTGGCCCAGACCGTGCAGGAGGCGCTCTCCGAGCGCGAGGACACGATCATCAAGGAGGAGCCGCCGCGCCGCGGCCTGTTCTCCCGCCGCAAGATGCGCGACACCGAGCAGCTCTACGACGACGCGGAGGAGGAAGAGGACGAGGAAGAAGAGTTCGAAGAGCCTGAACCCGAGCTCCCCGAGCCGCCGCTGACCGAAACGCTCTCCGACTACCGCGCTCAGCTTTCGGGCGCGACGAAGGCACGCCGTGGGGCGGGTATTTTCACGCTTTTGCTGTGCGTCATGGCGGTGCTGGAGCATTTTTCCATCCTGCCGGAGGCGTACACCGCTGATCCGATGATCCGCGCGCTGCCGCTGCTGGCGGTCGAGGCGATCGTCTGCGCCATCGGCTGGCGCATTTTTGCGGGCGCGCTGCGCTCGCTCAAACAGGGAAAAGTCACGTCGGGCTTTTTGTCGATGCTTCTATGCCTTGTCACGCTGCTCGATACGGCGCTCTATGCTTTTCTTCCCGCGCGCGCGGTGCTGTCGCTGCCGCTGCCGGTGCTGGGGGCGATGTCGGTCTACTGCGCGCTGCTGGGCGAAAGTCTGCGTCTGCACGGCATGTATGACACGTTCCGCATCGCGGCCATCGGCAATGCGCCGTATATCGTCACCGTGACGGCAGGGGGCGCGGCCAAGCGCGTGGGCCTGCCGGACGGATTTTCGAATTCCGCGCGCGCGAACGACCCGTATTCCCGCTGGCAGAGCGTGCTGCTGCCCGTGCTGCTTGCCGCCTCGCTCGTATTTGCCGTGCTCTCCACGCTGCGGCGCGGGGAGCGGCTGCTGTTCCTCTGGAACTGGGGCGTGCTGCTCACGGCGATCAATATGCTTGCCTTTCCGCTGTGCTATTCTCTGCCGCTGCGCCGGCTGACAAAGCGCTTCGTCAAGTCCGGCAGCGCGCTGGCGGGCTATGTCGGCGCGGACCGCCTGCGCCGCAGCAATTGCGTCATCCTCACCGACACCGACCTGTTCCCACCGGGAACGGTCAGCCTGAACGGGCTGAAGATCTACGGCGAGGAGAGCGGCAAGGTCATCTCCTACGCCGCGACGATGGCCCACGCGTCCGAAAGCGGCCTGAGCCGCCTTTTTGACAATCTTCTCGCCAGAGACGGCGGCTTCCGCGAGCAGGTCGAGGACGTCGACTTTTACGAAGAGGGCGGCGTCGGCGGCCGCATCCACGGCGAAACGGTGCTCTTCGGCACGGCGGGCTTTATGAGAAAACGCGGCGTGAACCTGCCGCGCAACTTAGGCCTCAAGACCGGCGTGTTCCTCTCGGTCGACGGCACGCTCATCGCGGTGTTCGCCGTGAAGTACATGCCCGCGGAAAATGTCGACTGGGCGCTCCACGCCCTGCACCACAGCCGCATCACGCCGGTGCTCGCCGTGCGCGACGGCAACATCACCCCCGCGCTCTTGAAGCGCAAGTTCGGCACCGATGCGCGCGCGGTCTACCCCAAGCTCGGGACACGCCTCGCCCTTTCCGAGCGCGGCGGCGGACGGCCGTATGCCCTTTTGATGCGCGAGGGGCTCATGCCCTATGCCGAAGTCGTGCTCGGCAGCAAGCGCCTCTGCCTGTCCGCCAGAAGAGGAACGGTGCTTGCATTTTTAGCCGCTACGGCGTCGACGCTCCTTGCATTTTATTTAACTTTTGTCGGTGCATACAGCGTGCTCACGCCGCTTTCTCTGCTCGTTTACCTACTTTTATGGTCTCTCAGCGTGCTCGTTGACGGCATGCTCAGCGACCGTTATTGACACTTCGAACGAAGAAAGCGGAAATCAACGGAAAAATATGGTTGAAATGGCGAGAAAAACATGATATAGTTTTTGCATTGAGTATTATCCCGCCCGGTGGCGGACACCATGACGGGATTTACGACTTTCGGAAGGAGACTAACCCATTATGAGTGCAAAAGACATTCGCAATATCGTGCTGCTTGGCCACAGCGGCAGCGGCAAGACCACCCTCGCTGAAAGAATGCTGTTTCTGACCGGCGGCACGGACCGTCTGGGTAAGATTGCCGACGGCAACACCGTTTGCGACTACGATCCCGAAGAGATCCGCCGCCAGATCTCCATTTCTCTGGCAGTGGCTCCCGTGGAATATGACAGCTGCAAGATCAACGTGCTCGACGTGCCCGGCGGTTTCGACTTTGCCGGCGAGGCTGCGGAGGCCGTTCAGGCTGCCGATGCCGCCGTCATCGTCTGCTCGGCCAAGGCCGGCATCAGCGTCGGCGCGGAGAAGGCGTGGAAATATTGCGAAAAGAATGCTCTCCCCCGTCTGATCTACATCTCCAAGATCGATGAGGAGAACTCCGACTATAACGCCGCGTTCGCCGCGCTGCGCGAGCGCTTCGGCAAGAATATCGCCCCCGTCGTCGCCCCCATCTGGGACGAGAACAAGAAGGTCATCGGCATCATCGACGTGCTGCATAAGCGCGCGTTCGAGTTCAACTCCACCGGCGGCCGCGTCGAGATCGAAGTGCCCGAGAACAAGCTTCCCGTGCTCGATGAGCTCTACGACGCGCTCAAGGAGTCCGTCGCCGAGACGAGCGAGGAGTTCATGGAGAAGTTCTTCGCCGGCGAGGATTTCACCTATGCCGAGATGATCCAGGGCCTGCGCCAGGGCGTGAAGGATCTCTCCCTCTTCCCCGTCGTGTGCGGCTCCGCCCTTCAGGGCATGGGCACCCGTATCCTGATGGATACCATCGTCGAGCTTCTTCCCAAGCCGCAGGACGCCCGCGCCCTCATGGCTGAGAATGAGGACGGCGAGTCCTCCGAGTTCGTCGTCGCGCCCGGCGCACTGCCGACCGCGTTCGTCTTCAAGACCATTTCCGACCAGTACGGCAAGTATTCCTACGTCAAGGTGCTCTCCGGCTCCATCAAGCCCGATATGCCTATGGTCAACGCCCGCACGGGCGAGACCGAGAAGCTCGGCCGCCTGTACATTGCCAAGGGCAAGAAGTACACCGAGGTCAAGGAGCTCACCTGCGGCGACATCGGCGCCATCGCCAAGATGGACAAGGTCAAGACCGGCGACACGCTCTGCGAGCCGCGTAAGGTGGTCAAGATCGCGCCCATTCCCTTCGATGAGCCGTGCTACAGCGTGGCCATCGCGCCCAAGACCCGCGGCCAGGAGGACAAGATGGCGCAGGGTCTCAACCGCCTGAACGAGGAAGATCCTTCCTTCCGCGTCATCAACAACGCCGAAACGCACCAGATGGTCGTCTGCGGCGCGGGCGATATCCAGATCGACGTGCTGGTGAGCAAGCTCAAGAGCCGTTTCGGCGTTGAGGTCGTGCTCGACACGCCGCGCGTCCCCTACCGCGAGAAGATCCGCAAGACCGTGCAGAAGCAGGGTCGTCATAAGAAGCAGACCGGCGGCAGCGGCCAGTTCGGTGATGTTTGGATCCGCTTCGAGCCCAACGAGGAGAGCGAAGAAATGGTCTTTGCCGAAGAAGTGTTCGGCGGCAGCGTGCCCAAGAACTTCTTCCCCGCCGTTGAAAAGGGCCTGCGCGAAGCCTGCGTCCATGGCCCGCTTGCCGGCTACCCGGTCGTGAACCTCAAGGCCGTCCTTTACGATGGCTCCTACCACCCGGTCGATTCGTCCGAAATCGCGTTCAAGACCGCGGCGAACCTCGCCTACAAGGCAGCAATGCCCGAGGCGTCCCCGGTGCTGCTTGAGCCAGTGTGCGAGCTCAAGGTCACTGTGCCTGACCAGTACATGGGCGATATTCTCGGCGACCTCAACAAGCGCCGCGGCCGCGTCATGGGTATGAACCCGACCGGCAACGGCGAGCAGGTCATCGAGGCCGAGTGCCCCGAGGCAGAGCTGATGAGCTACGCCATCGACCTGCGCTCCATGACGCAGTCCCGCGGCTCGTTCGTGATGCACTTCGTGCGCTACGAGCAGTGCTCCGCCGATGCGCAGGCCAAGGCCATCGCAGCGGCCAAGGCCATGCAGGAAGCAGAGTAAATCTGCCTTTCCTGCCGGCAGGAACAATGCAGCAAATCAAAGGAGCGATCCTCTTGAAAGAGGATCGCTCCTTTTTGCACTTTTTTGCGGAAAGCGGCCTTATTCTCCGAGCGACGCCCGGTAGGTTCGCTTCAAAAACGCGGCATTCATGATCACACTGACGATCTCCGCGATCGGGAAAGAAAGCCACACCAGCTCAAGCCGTCCCGTGAGGGAGAGCAGGTAGGCGGCGGGCAGCAACACGACGATCTGGCGGCAGACGGAGCTGACGAGCGCGTAGGTGGGCTTGCCGAGCGCCTGACAGGCACTGCCCGCGATGATGCTGAAGCCGGCAAGCGGAAAGTGAATGCCGATGATGCGCAGCGCGGCCCGGCCGATGGAGAGCATCTCCTCCGTCGGGGAGAAGAGCCCCAGCAGCGTTTCGGGAATGAACTCGAGGAGCGCGAAACCAACGCACATGATGCCGATGGCGGCGTAGGACGTCAGGCGCACGGCCCTGCGCACGCGGTCAAATTTCTGCGCGCCGTAGTTGAAGGACACGATGGGTACCATCGCGTTGTTCAGGCCGAAGCAGGGCATGAAGATGAAGCTCTGGAGCTTGAAGTACGCGCCGAACACGGCGGTGGCGGCCTCGGTGAACGAGATGAGGATCTTATTCATGCCGAACATCATCACCGAGCCGATGGACTGCATGATGATCGAGGGAATGCCGACGGCGTAAATGTCCGCCACCGTTGCGCGGTGGGGACGAATGCCCGACAAGCGCAGTTGCACATCGGGGTTTTTCGTGTGGTTGAGCACAAGGCCGAGGGCGCCGCCGATGAACTGACCCGTGATCGTGGCGACAGCTGCGCCCGCGACTTCCATGCGGGGAAAGCCCAGAAGGCCGAAGATCAGAATGGGGTCAAGCACGATGTTGCACACGGCGCCCACGATCTGCGAGATCATCGAAAGGCTTGTGCGTCCCGTGGCCTGCAAGAGCCGCTCGCCGTAGACCTGCACAAAGATGCCGAGCGAGCAGCCGATGCAGATCCTGACATAGGCCTGCCCGTAGGCGATGATCTGCTCATTTGCCGTCTGGAAGCGGAAGAAGGGCGTGGCGAGCGAAAAACCGAGCAGCATAAAAACCGCGGCGGTGCAGAGCGTCAGGAAAAGACCCGTGCCCGCGGCGCGGTTCACCGCCGTCTGGTTCTTCTCGCCCAGCGAGCGCGCGAGCAGCGCATTCATGCCGACGCCGGTGCCGACGGAAAAGGCGATGCACAGCATTTGCAGCGGGAAGGCGAGCGAGACGGCGTTCATCGCGTCCTGGCTGAGGCGCGCGACAAACACGCTGTCGACAATGTTGTAGAGTGCCTGAAAGAGCATGGATACCATTACAGGCCATGCCATATTGGCGAGCAGCTTGCCGATGGGCATCGTGCCCATTTTGTTTTCTCTGACGTTTTCCTCCATGGTTTTTCCCCTTTGAATCAGTGTTTCGGCAATAAAATTCCGGCGCTTGCCGCGCCGGAATCAAAATGCAATCATTTTTTCCGCGACCCGCGCGCCCTCCAGAGGGGCTTCTCTTGCCCGCTGCGGGGCAATTCACCTTCTGGAAAAAATTCATCTCAGAGTGCAAGTGTGCGAGCAACGCGAGTGCGCGCAGCACTCTGCAAGCCCCTCTCAAAAATGTGCTTCGCACATTTTTGAATTACTTTTTCAGTTCCCCGTTGGCGGACTTCGTCAGATACGCGTTAATGAAGCCGTCGAGATCGCCGTCCATGACGGATTGGATATTGCCGGTCTCGTATTCGGTGCGCGTGTCCTTAACGAGCTGATAGGGCATGAAGACGTAGGAGCGGATCTGGCTGCCCCACTCGATCTTGAGCTGCACGCCCTTGATGTCGGAGATCTTCTCGAGGTGCTCGCGCTCCTTGATCTCGGCCAGGCGCGCGCGGAGCATGTTCTTGCAGTTTTCGAGGTTCTGGAAGTGACTGCGCTCGACCTGGCTGGACACGACGATACCGGTCGGGATGTGCGTCAGACGCACGGCGGACGAGGTCTTGTTGACCTTCTGGCCGCCCGCGCCGGACGAGCGGTACACGTCCATCTTGATGTCCTCGTCGCGCAGCTCGATCTCGCTGTCCTCGGTGATCTCGGGCATGACCTCCACGGCGGCGAACGACGTGTGCCGGCGGCCGGAGGCGTCAAACGGGCTGATGCGCACGAGGCGGTGGATGCCGTTTTCGCTCTTGAGGAAGCCGTAGGCGTTCTCGCCTTCGATCATGATCGTCGCGCTCTTGATGCCGGCCTCGTCGCCGTCGAGATAGTCCATGAGCTTGACGGTGTAGCCGTGGCGCTCGGCCCACATGTTGTACATGCGGTAGAGCATGCTCGTCCAGTCCTGCGCCTCGGTGCCGCCCGCGCCGGCGTGGAAGGTGAGGATGGCGTTGTTCGCGTCATACTCGCCGGTCAGCAGCGTCTCGAGCCGCATGGATTCGAGCGTCTCCTCGAAGCTGTGAAATTCGCTCTCGAGGTCGGGCAGCATCGAGTCGTCGTCCTCTTCGATGGCCATCTCGCACATGGTCAGCATATCCTCCCACGCGCCGGAGAGCTTGGCGTAGCGATCGAGCTTGTGCTGGAGCGTCTTGATGCGCTTTTGCACGCGCTGGCTGTTTTCGGTGTCGTTCCAGAAGCCGTCCTGCGCGCTCTCTTCCTCGAGCTTTTCGACCTCGTTGCGCGCCTCGTCGAGATGCAGCGCGCCGCCCAGATCGTCCAGCGCCGGGCGGAGGTTGTTGAGCTTGTTTTTATACTCTTCAAATGCAATGGATGCCATACGTTGAATCCTGCCTTTTTTCAGTCTAACTTACTTATTATAATCAAAATCGCCGCGCTTGTAAAGCAAAACCGCGCTCATTCGGCCTCGGCCTTCGGCTGGATGGACTCGTCGTTGACGATCCAGTTCTGCACGTCGATGATCTCAATGCCGTCGTCGCCGATGCGGTTGACGACGCGCGTGATGCCGGAGTTGATGATCATGCGCCGGCACATGGCGCACGAGGTCGTGTCGTGCAGCAGCTCGCCGCTGGCGGCGTCGCGCCCGACGAGGTAGAGCGTGCCGCCGATCATGTCGCGCCGGGCGGCGGAGATGATGGCGTTTGCCTCGGCGTGGACGCT
>OLVO01004287.1_pt1 | contig 10802 bp, 10 predicted proteins | sample 1672571 | NCBI WGS metagenome assembly OLVO01 (sample SAMEA3136700, study PRJEB25190) | human gut metagenome | biome: human gut; feature: human-associated habitat; material: faeces | place: Austria | collected 2013 | reverse complement strand
GACGCTGGTGGATGAAACAGAGGAGCAGAGCACCTGACCCTGACAGTCCCCGCCCACTCCTCTGTCTGGGTCAGGTGCTCTGCTCCCTGAGCAGTTCCTCCAGAAATCGAGACATCTCCAGGACCAAGCTGTCGCAGTGGTCCTTGCGCAGCTCTCCCCGTTCCTTGGAAGCCCGGAGCAGGTCGGCGCAGTCCAGCGCGCCGTGACGTGTCCGGAAGTCTCGGAGCAGTGCGGTGGACTGCTTCTCATCGCAGCCCAGCAGGCCCAGCACCATCAGAGCGCCGCTCACCGCGCCGCAGGTGGAGCCGTGACGCATCCCGGACCCAAAGTGGGCCCCCAGAGCATTGGCCTGTTCCGGCGTGAGTCCCAGCCGGTCGGCAAAGGTCACCAGGACCGCCTGACAACAGTTGTAGTGGACCGCAGGGTCTGCCCGGAGTGCCCGGGCCTTTTCAACATAGTCCATTTCAAGTTTTCCTCCCACAATAAATCACGATGGCCTGCTGGTCACCGGTCCAGCACCATCTGGTCGTAGCGCAGGTACTGGAAGCCGCACTTCTCATACAGATGGGCGGCCCCCTGGTTCATCTGGGTGACCTCCAGACGGAAGCGGCGGCTGTCCGGGTACTGGGTAAAGATCCACTCCAGGACCTGCCGGCCTAGGCCGCGGCCACGGAACTCCGGCAGGAGATAGACCTCCTCAATGAAGACGCAGGTCCCGCCCACCTCCGCGGAGTAACACAGGGTGACATACAGATAGCCCGCCAGCCGGCCTTCCTCAAAGATCAGGGTGCCCCGGAGCAGGGGCTCATTCCCGGCAGCAGCCAGAAAGGACCGCTCCACGATCTCCCGGGGGACCGGGTGGTCTACCGCGTTGGACCGGTAGAAGGCATCCACCATGGGCAGGACGGTGTCCCGGTCGTCCAGTGTCATATCGCGAAAGGTCAGCATAGCGATCCCCCTTTGTTTCATTGTCTGCTATTATAATATCACAGAAAAATTTTTTCAACCGGAGGTGGGCAAAACATGGACCTCCGGCGTCTAATGGTCAAAAAGGGAGGGATGGAGCATGACGGAACAGGAATTCGCCCTCCGGGCCCAGGACCAGCGGAGTCGGCTCTACCGCACAGCCTTCCTCTACCTGGGCGGGGAGCACGCTGCGGTGGACGCGGTGGACGAGGCGGTGTACCGCGCCTTCCGGGACCGCCGGAAGCTGCGGCAGCCCGAGTTCTTCGAGACCTGGCTGACCCGGATCCTCATCAATGTGTGCAAGGACGAGCTGCGCCGCCGCCGCAGAGAGTGCCGGATCTGCGTCCCGCCGGAACCGGAGGCGGAGCACATGGATGCCCTCTCCCTGCGGGAGGCGGTGCGGGCGCTGCCGGAAGAGCTGCGCTCCGTGATCGTCCTGCGGTACTTTACCGGCCTGACGCTGGAGGAGACAGCCTCCGTGATGGCGGCTCCCTTCTGGAGCACCATCGAGCGCATGAAACCGCAGGAGGCGGAACGGCTGACATATCTCCGCAAGGTGTTTCCCAGCCTGTTGCTGACGGGGCCGTTCTCCATCATTCTCGGTTTTTCCGGCGGACTGATGGCGCTGAATGACCGGTTGAAGCTGCGGAGCATGGTGGTAGGCGAAAAGGATGACCGGGTGTTCATTTCCAGCGAGGAGGCGGCCATCCGGGTCATGGAGCCTGACGCGGAGAATATATGGGCGCCCATGGGCGGTGAGCCGGTCATCGTCCGGTTGAAAGAAGGGACTTATTGATGAAAAATTTCTATGTGCCGCCGCAATTTGAGGTGGTGCGGGATCTGCGGCGCTGCGTCAACTGCAAGGTCTGCGTGGAGCAATGTCCCAACGGCGTTCACCGCTTTGACGAGACCCACGGCCGGATGCTGGCGGATGAGAGCAAATGCGTGGACTGCCAGCGGTGCGTGGCGTACTGTCCCACCCACGCTTTGAAGATCGAGAAAAACCGCTGCACCCTGCGGGAGAGCGCCAACTGGTCCTCCGATGCCGTGGAGGAGATCTGGAAGCAGGCCGCCACCGGCGGCGTGCTGCTGTCCTCCATGGGCAGCCCCAAGGAGCTGCCGGTCTACTGGGACCGTCTGCTGCTCAACGCCTCGCAGGTCACGAACCCGCCCATCGACCCGCTGCGGGAGCCGATGGAGACCCGGGTGTTTCTGGGCAAGAAGCCGGAGCGCATCCGGCGCGACGCCCAGGGGCGGCTGATCACGGAGCTGACGCCGCAGCTGGAGCTGTCCATGCCGGTGCTGTTCTCCGCCATGAGCTACGGCTCCATCAGCTTCAACGCTCACGAGAGTCTGGCCAGAGCGGCGGAGGCGCTGGGGATCTGCTATAACACCGGCGAGGGCGGCCTCCACGAGGACCTTTACCGCTATGGGCGCAACACCATCACCCAGGTGGCCTCCGGGCGGTTCGGCGTTCACGAGGACTACCTGATGGCCGGTGCGGCCATTGAGATCAAAATGGGGCAGGGGGCCAAGCCGGGCATCGGCGGACACCTGCCGGGGGCGAAGATCGTAGGCGATGTTTCCCGCACCCGCATGATCCCGGAGGGGTCCGACGCGATTTCCCCGGCGCCCCACCACGATATTTATTCCATCGAGGATCTCCGGCAGCTGATCTGCTCCTTAAAGGAAGCGACGCAGTACCGGAAACCGGTGATCGTCAAGGTAGCCGCGGTCCACAACATCGCGGCCATCGCCAGCGGCATTGCGCGGGGCGGCGCGGACATCATTGCCATCGACGGCTTCCGGGGCGGCACCGGCGCTGCGCCTACCCGAATCCGCGACAATGTGGGTATCCCCATTGAACTGGCGCTGGCAGCTGTGGACCAGCGGCTGCGGGAGGAGGGCATCCGCAATCAGGTGTCCCTGATCGCAGGCGGCAGCATCCGTTCCTCTGCCGACGTGGTCAAGGCCGTGGCTCTGGGAGCGGACGCCTGCTATATCGGCACGGCGGCGCTGATCGCTATGGGCTGCCACCTCTGCCGCACCTGTCAGAGCGGCAGATGCGCGTGGGGCATCGCCACGCAGCGCCCGGAGCTGGTCAAGCGGCTGGACCCCGACGAGGGCACAGAACGCCTCATCAATCTGATGACGGCGTGGAAGCACGAGATCATGGAGATCATGGGCGGCATGGGGATCAATTCCATCGAGGCCCTGCGGGGCAACCGGCTGATGCTGCGGGCCGTGGGGCTGACGGAAAAGGAGCTGTCCATTCTGGGCGTGGCCCACGCCGGAGAGTAACCGGCAAAAAATCCCGATCCACCGGAAAAACAGCGGAGGTGTGATAGTTCATGGATATTCAAGCAAAGGGTCTGGATTACCGGGCCTTAAATGAGGCGATCCGGGCTGCCGGGCCGTCATGCCGCATCACCGGCTGCCTTGGGCAGCGGTTTATCGGCGCGGGCATGAGCGGACGCCGGGTGGAGATCGACGGCATCCCCGGCAACGCCCTGGGCGCGTATCTGGGGGGCGGCTCCCTTACCGTCAACGGCAACGCGCAGGACGCCGTAGGCGATACGATGAACGGCGGCTCCATCGTGGTCCGCGGCAGCGTGGGCGACACGGCGGGCTATGCCATGCGGGGCGGCGAGATCTATGTCCAAGGCAACGCGGGCTATCGGGCCGGCATCCACATGAAGGCCTATCAGGACCAGCAGCCGGTGATCGTCATTGGCGGCCGGGCGGGGAGCTTTCTGGGGGAATATCAGGCAGGCGGCACGATCCTGGTGCTGGGACTGCATACGGACGGAAAGCCCGCCGCCGGTTATTTCCCCTGCACGGGACAGCACGGCGGGCGCGTGATTTTCAGAGGCGATGTTTCCGCCATCCGCTTCCCGGATCAGGTGACGCCCCATCCCCCCACGGAGGAGGAGACCGCCCTTCTGCGGCCGCTGGTGGAGCGCTGGTGCGCCCTGTTCGGCGGCGACGCGGAAGCGCTGATGGGCGGGCCTTTCACCGTGGTGACGCCGGACAGCAAAAACCCGTACCGGCAGATGTACGCGGCCAATTAACATTTTTGATCATTTTTATGCGCAGATGCGCAGGAGGAGCAGAACATGCAGAAGTTAGAACAGATCTACGAGGGCAAAGCAAAAAAAGTATTCAAAACCGATGATCCCGAGTTGCTCATCGTGGATTACAAGGATGATGCCACCGCGTTCAACGGCCTGAAAAAAGGCACCATCCTCGGCAAGGGCGTCATCAACAACCAGATGACCAACCGCCTGATGGCCAAAATGGAAAAGGCCGGTATCCCCACCCATTTTGTCAGGGAGCTGAGCCAGCGGGAAACGCTGGTGAAGCGGGTCTCCATCGTCCCTCTGGAGGTCATTGTCCGCAATATCTCCGCCGGTTCCTTCGCCAAGCGCTACGGCGTGGAGGAGGGCATCGTGTTCGATCAGCCCACCATCGAGTTTTCCTATAAGAATGACGCGCTGGGCGATCCTCTGCTGAACACCTATCACGCGCTGGCATTGAAACTGGCCACGGCAGAGGAGATCGAGACCATCAAGAACTATGCCTTCGCTGTCAACGAGGTGCTGAAGGCGTTCTGGGCCGAGTGCGGCGTGACGCTGGTGGACTTCAAGCTGGAATTCGGCAAGGTGGCCGACGGGTCCATCGTGCTGGCTGACGAGATCAGCCCCGACACCTGCCGCCTGTGGGATGCCAAGACCCATGAAAAGCTGGATAAGGACCGTTTCCGCCGGGATCTGGGCGGCGTTGAGGACGCCTACGCCGAGATCATGAAGCGCCTGCTGGATCACGATGCCCAGTAAATCTATGGCGTGCACGGATCTTGATAAGGCGGCTCCGGCTGCCGGCGATGACCGCCACCTCCACGAGGAATGCGGCGTATTCGGCGTATGCTCCAATGTCACCACCGATGTGGCCTCGTTAGCCTATTACGCTCTGTACGCCCTTCAGCACCGCGGGCAGGAAAGTGCCGGTATCGTTGTCAACGATGACGGCCTGTTCCGCTCCTGGCGGGACGTGGGGCTGGTCAGCGATGTGTTTCCCAAGGAGCGGCTCCGCTCTCTGGGGCTTGGCAACATCGCCGTCGGCCATGTGCGCTACGGCACCACCGGTTCGGACAACAAGCGCAACGTCCAGCCCATTCTGGTCAACCACTATAAGGGCCGCATGGCGCTGGCCCACAACGGCAACCTGACCAACTCCCAGGAGCTGCGTCTCCAGCTGGAGAGTCAGGGGTCGATCTTCCATACCACCACTGATTCCGAGGTCATCGCCTACATCATTGTGCAGGAGCGGCTGAAGCACGGCTCCATCGAGGAGGCGGTTTCCGCCGCCATGGACCGTCTGGTGGGGGCGTATTCTCTGGTCATTTCATCCCCCAGCAAGCTGATCGCCGTCCGGGACCCTCACGGCTTCCGTCCCCTGTGCATGGGGAGGCTGAAGGACGGCAGCGTGGTGTTTGCCTCTGAAAGCTGCGGACTGGACGCCGTGGGCGCCAGCTTCGAGCGGGATCTTCTGCCCGGAGAGATCGTGGTGGCGGACAAAAACGGTGTCAAGTCCGACAGATCCCACTGCGGCATCGCGCCCCGGAGACTGTGCGTTTTTGAGTTCATCTACTTTGCCCGCCCCGACTCCGTGATCGACGGCAGCAGCGTTCATGTGGCCCGACAGCGGGCCGGTGCGTTCCTCGCGCTGGAGCATCCCGTGCAGGCGGACATCGTCATCGGTGTGCCGGACTCCGGTCTGGACGCCGCCATGGGCTACGCCCGGCAGTCCGGAATTCCCTACGGCATGGGCTTTATCAAGAACAAATACATCGGCCGCACCTTCATTTCTCCCACGCAGGATATGCGGGAAAATGAGGTCAACATCAAGCTGAACCCCATCCGCTCCGTGGTGGAGGGCAAGCGCGTGGTGCTGATCGATGACTCCATCGTCCGCGGCACCACCTGCCGCCGCACCATCGACCTGCTGCGCAAGGCCGGCGCGAAGGAGATCCACATGCGGGTCAGCGCGCCGCCCTTTGTGTCCGAATGCTACTACGGCACGGATATTGACGACAAAAACAAGCTCATCGCCAACCACCACACGGTTGCGGAGATCGCCGGGATCATCGGTGTGGATTCTCTCGGCTATCTCAGCCTCAGCGACGTGGTGAAGCTGGCCGACCACACGGAGAGCGGCTTCTGCACGGCCTGCTTCGGCGGCGGCTATCCCACCCCCATCCCGCAGGATTCCAACAATGACCGCTTTGAATGTAAAATCAGCGAGCGGGAGAAGCAGGAATCTGTGTGATTGCGCCGGACAGGGCTTTTTCTTGTGGCGGGCAGGCGGGATCTCCCGTGCCGATTCCCTCAGTCTGCTGTTTCTCTCCCCAAATGAAAGGATGACCCCCGGAGCAGCGGTCGATCAAGACCGCTTGCTCCGGGGGTTTTTCTGACTTTTTCTGGCGGAAACGGTTCGCCTTGTCGGGTCAGCCGACCTGCTCCAGCTCCATCACCGCGTCGATCAGCATTTGCTGGGCGACGGGGTAGGGCCAGACCCGGACGTCGATGCCCGCCAGCGCCTTTTCCGTAACGGCGGGCAGGTCCTCCGGTCTGGCGTGGATGTCCGCCAGATGGGTGGGCAGGCCGATGGAGCGGTTGAAGGCCAGCAGCCGGTCCCGCTCCGCGTATTGCTTGTCGGCGGTGAGCATGACCAGAATGCCGTAGGAGACCACCTCACCGTGGAGATGGTGGTATTCCTCTGTGGAGGGCAGGATCGTGAAGCCGTTGTACATGGCGTGGGCCATGCCGGTGGTGTAGTCCACCTGAACGAAGTTGGAGACATAGCCGGTGGAAATGATGATGGCCTCGATGATCTCCGTCAGCTCCGGGGTGACTTTGTGGGCCTCGCAGTCCGCCATGGCCTGCTTGCCCCAGCGGAGGATGGGGGCGGCGCACATGGAGCTGAGGGCGATGCCCATGGCGTCAGAGTGGGCGGGCACATCGTTGCGGGAGGAGATGGTGCACTCATAGTGCTTGGCCATGGTGTCTCCCATACCGGCCCACAGGTAGCGGGCCGGGGCGTTGGCGATGATCTCCGTGTTGATAAAAATGTGGTTGGGCGGGATCTTGGAGAAGGAGTATTCCCGCAGGCTGCCATCGGGATGGTACACGATGCCCAAACTGGTGCAGGAGGCGCAGGTGGAGGCGATGGTGGGGAAGGTGAAGAAGGGCCGGTTGGTCTCGTGGGCCAGCACCTTGCAGGTGTCGATGGCCTTGCCGCCGCCCACTGCGAAGATCATGTCGGCGTCCGCCACCTGAGGCCGGAGCATATCCATGTTTTCGCGGGAGGCCTCGCCGCCGTACCAGAAGGTGCCGATGATCTCAATGCCGGAGCCTTCCACCGCCTTGCGGATCTGAGGCTCCGCGGCGGCCAACGCCTTCCTGCCGCCGATGATGGCGGCCTTTTTGCCATAGGCAGAGCAGATGTTGACAATATCGTCATAGGCGTCAGGGCCTACGGTATATCCCGGAAAAAGAGCTTTTTGCATAATAAACACCTCTTAAAAAACGCTTGGTTGGTGGAGACGGGTTCAGTCTGCGGCCACCGGATTGGCGCGGACGCTGCTGCGAACGGCGGGAGCGGCTTCCTCCTCGGCGTTGGCATTGGCGAAGGCGTGCTCCTTGCAGTATTTACGGTTCTTGTATACGCCAACGGTCAGGAAGGGGACCACCACAACGGCGATGCCCAGATAGCCGCAGTAGCCGTAGCCGTACTTGATGATGTTGGTGAGGCCGGCCATGGAGATGGTCATGGAGAGGACGATGATGAACGCGGAAACGATGGCGCTGCGGACGGGGGCGGACTGGATGCCGCTGAACACAGGGAGCTTTTCAAACCGGGCCACGAAGCCGAAGATGGTGGTCACGCCGGTGGAGATGAGGCAGAGGAGCAGGCAGGTGCCGTAAACGGCCACCATAGCGGGGATGCCGATGATCTTGCAGACGGTGAGGGTGGGGATGGTGGAGCCGCCCTCCACGGCGGTATAAACGCTCTGCCAGCTCATGAGCATGAACACGGAGAGGACCAGGGCGACGGCGTTCATCACAAAGGAGATCCACATGGCTTTGGCGCAGCCAGCCTTGTTCTTCATGGTGGTGCCGCAGGCGATCATGGTGGGGAGGGTCACGCACTGGAAACCGGCGTAGGTAAAGGCGTTGAGGATGGCCTTGGGCATATTCATGAAGCCGGTGGTCTCAAAGTCGGCGGAGAGGACGGAGAAAATGCTGCTGTCGCTCTTGAAGATGCCGATGACATAGATGCTGATGGCGGTGACCAGAATGGCCATGCCCATGTAGGTGGAGGCGGCCCGGACGATGCCTGCGCCGAAGATGGTGAGCATCAGGACGATGACGCCGACAATGGCGACGCCGATGTAGTAGTTGATGGTGAAGTAGTTGTTCAGGGCGGAGGCTGCACCGGAGATGGCGGCGGCGACGGCCATCAGCACCATGATGTAAAAGAATACCTCGAAGGCCCATTCGATCTTGTCAAAGGGATGATACAGCGTTTCAAAAAGCTGCTTGTAGCTCGTCAGACCACGGGAGTTGTACATGATCATGGCCTCCCGCATGGTGAGGGTCAAAAGCAGCATGGCTGCGATGGCGGAGATGATGCCGGTCCAGCCCAGACCCACGTAGTAGGTGTTGGCCTGGTTGCCGGTGGCGAAGCCGCCGCCTGCGTGAGCGGAGAACAGGACCGCGCCCACGGAAAAAGCGGCAAAGAAGGGCGTCTTGGGGACTTTGGTGTTGGTTTTCATGATTTCTTCCTCCTGCAAATGTTGTCCGATGGTTGGCAGGAAAAACAAAAAACCTTTCGTCGCTCCTGCCGGTTGGCAGAAGAGACGAAAGGTAGAAAACCCTCCGCGGTACCACTCTTCTTTGTTTCCTGTATTGGAAACACACTCAACGGGATACCATCATATCCCTGCTACTGTAACGGGAGCTCCCGTCTGCATCTACTTTCAATTCGACGCAGCCGCTATACAGCCAGTTCGGCAGCTTGATCGCGCTGTGCCTCGCACCAACCGGCACTTCTCTGAGAGGATCGCCCTGCTTACTACTCTGTGTCATTGCGTTTTTGTTGGTTGAATCATAGCAAGGTGAACGCCAAATGTCAACAGCTTTTTTGCCCGCATTTCATCTTTTGTAAAAGTTGCAGCAGAAAAAAGAGCGGGAGGTTTTTCAATTTCGTGCAAAATAAATACGCGGAAAATGCTCCGCCCTGCCCCGACCGGATCGGACGTTCGGATATGCAAAAATGCGGGATCACAGCCAGCGGGAGCCGCACTTTTTTGCGCAGATCCGATACAAGGGCCGGCGGTTCAAAACCGCCGGCCCTTGCGGAAGCCTGATTTTACGGTGCCCGCCGAAGACAACTCTGGCGGGTATGGAGATAGGCGCTGTGCGAAATACCATTACACGATTGGCAGAATGACCTGAGTGATGAACTTTGCGGGGTCCTTATGCTGGGGCGGCCCCTCCAGATAGGTATGGCGCAGGATGCCCTGCGGCGTCAGGCCGTGTGCCTTGGCATAGTCCAGAAGCTGGCGGCCCACGGCGGGGAGCTCCTCATACGCACCGTGGTGATAGATGCAGATGGCCCGCATAGGCGCTGTGGTCTCCACATATTCTCCCTCACTGCCCGGGGGAACGGCCACGCAGAAGGAAACCTCGGCCGGGCGGTCGATAGGGAACTGGATGAAGTACATCCGCCGGGTGATATCCGTACCGTGGGCCCGCATGGCCTCCAGAGCTGTGTTGCGGAGCAGAACGGTCTTGTCCGCCACGTTATTGCTGCGGTAGGTGCGGCGGTATATGAGCTGCTGCGGCAGCTCCAGCTCCTTGACCTGAGCGGAGGATACCTTGGCCCGCTCGTACAGCTTTTCAATGTTGAGATTCAGCTGGTCCCGCATTTCCTCCATCCGGCGAATGAGCGGCATCAGATCCGTGGAATCGTTGTAGTAGTCCCGGATCTCATCCAGCGTCAGTCCCAGATTCTGCAGACTGCGGATGCTTCGCAGCTTGGTAAAGGTATCGATGGTGTAGTAGCGGTTGTTGGTGGCGTCATCCCGCTTATCCGGCTCGATCAGCCCCCGTTCCTCATAGTGGAGGATGATGCGGCGGGTCACGCCCAATGCCTTGGCGATCTCGCCAGTGGAAAACAGCTTGTCATCGCGTTTCATAAAAAACCTCGGAGTCAAAAAGAGTCCTCCTGCTGTATATCGGTGTATGGTGTACGGTTTTATGATACAAAAAATGAGGAAAAATGCAAGAAAAAAGTTTGACTGCCGGGGGAAGCTGCCGCGATTTTCTCCGCTCGCACCGGAGGCGGCAGTGCGCGAAAAGGCGAGATCAAAACCTCTTAAATACAGCCTGCTTCGTTCCAATAAAAACTATGCGCAGGGCGGCTGCCCTGCACATAGTCTGCAATTGCGTGTCCAGAAGCCCCTCACAGCGCTTCAAAATGATACCGTGGCTTGCCAAGGCTCTTTTTGCCGTACTCGATGGCCTCCGCAGGGCAGTAGCAGATGCAGGCCATACAGTGGGTACAGTCCTGCCCCCAGACGGGCTTCCCGGTTTGCAGGGCGATGTTGTTGAGGGGGCAGCGCCGGACGCACTGGCCGCAGCCGGTACAGGCATTTCCGACAGTGAAGGCATTTGCTTTTACAAAGCAGGAATAGAAGATGGGATTCACCGGCCCACTCATAAAGCGGTCATAGAGCCTGCGGCGGGACGGGGGAAAGGCCCGGTCATCCC
>OLVO01004286.1_pt1 | contig 10804 bp, 9 predicted proteins | sample 1672571 | NCBI WGS metagenome assembly OLVO01 (sample SAMEA3136700, study PRJEB25190) | human gut metagenome | biome: human gut; feature: human-associated habitat; material: faeces | place: Austria | collected 2013 | reverse complement strand
TAGAATTTAAAAGCATAGAATTCATTGAATTGATACCAGAAATTTAGATTGGCTTTTGCCACTCGAAAATCAGAATATATGCTTTGTGTTGATTGTAACAAATACATATTTATAATACAAGTAAAATATTTATAAAATCTGATTCCCTTCTGACAGGAAGGTCACCTCACTTTTCCAAATAATCTTTTTGCATTTTCCCAGGTAACTGCTTCCACTTCTTCCGGTGTTGTTCCGGTCAGTTCGGCGATGGTTTTTACTACATAAATAAGATTTCTTGAATCGTTCCGGGTGCCACGATGCGGTTCCGGTGCCATATATGGACAGTCAGTTTCCAATACAATGTGAGGCAGTCCGATTTCTGCTACGGTCTCCTTTAACTTCTTTGCATTTTTAAAGGTAACTACACCGCCGACACCAATGTAATATCCCATTTTCACATATTCTTTCGCCATTTCCTTTGAATAAGAATAACAATGTATGACACCCGGAATGCCATCCTTATGGGCCTGCTGCATAATATTCATGGTATCCTCTGCGGCATCTCTGGAATGAATGATAACCGGAAGACTCATCTCTTTTGCCAGCGCAAGCTGACGGCAGAACATTTCCCGCTGTGCCTGCTGCACTGTTGGCTCCTTATCCCAATAATAATCAAGCCCGATTTCTCCGATGGCAACGGTTTTCTCCCAGGAAGCCTTTCCCTTTATCCATGCTAAATTTTCTTCCGTTGCATCTTCGATATTGCTTGGATGAATTCCGATTGCTGCATAAATATAATCGTATTTCTCTGCCAATGCTACGCTATCCACGCAGCCGGCAAAGTCTGCGCCTACGTTAATTACCCGCTTTATGTTCTGCTCCGGAAGAGAAGAAACAAGCTGTTCTCTGTCCTCTTTGAATTTCTCATCATCATAATGTGCATGTGTCTCAAAAATCATAAAAATCCTCTTTCTATTTTACAAATGCTGGTAATAAAATACCGCCAGCTGCGTCCGGTCTCTTAGGGACAGCTTTTCTAATATGCTGCTGATATAGTTGCGGACAGTTCCTTCACTTAAGAATAATGCTTCCGCGATTTCCTTGTTGCTGCATCCAAGTGCCACCTGGTGAATGATTTCCTGCTCTTTTTCACTGATATCATAGCTGGCATAGTCAAAGCTCTCCTTATTCTGCATCAGAACCGGAAGCTTATTCACAATTTCCCCACCAAAAACGCTCTGTCCGCTCATGACTGCATTTAACGATGGAACAATTGCTGCAAAATCCTGCTTCAGACAATAGCCTTTCGCACCGATTCGTAACGCCTCCACAATATATTCATCATCGGAAAATGTGGTCAGAAACAGCACCCTTGCCGTCTTGTCTTCTGCAAGAATCTGCTCTGCCGCATCCAGCCCATTCATTGGCTTCATCTGGATATCCATTAATAAAATGTCCGGCTGAAGCTCTTCATATAATTTTACCGCTTCGCTTCCATCGGTGCCTGTTCCAACTACCTCCACTCCCTTGGCGCAGAGAATGGTCTGCAGGGAAAATACCACATCTTCGTCATCATCTATTATCAGGACTCTCATACTGCCTCCTCTTTCTTTCGAATTGATATAAATATTTTAAAACCTTTTTCGCAGTTTACATGAATGCTTCCGCCTAGCGACTCTACACGTTCCCGCATATTCGAAAGTCCCATGCCTCCAGCCGCACTCTTAAGGTCATCCTTTTCTTCCCGCATCTGCTCCGTTGCTTTTTTCTGCTTTTCCTCATCCGTACCATTGTCCTCAATGGTCATCTGATACAGTGCCGGATGTTCCCTGAGAACAATCTCAATCCGGTCACCGTTGCTGTATTTGACAATATTTGACATTGCTTCTTTTACGGCTGCGATAAAACAATATTTGACTTTTCGTGGAACATTCTGTGACATATCGTATTCTAAATCCAGATGATAATGCTGCTTCATTTCCCGGGTTGCCTCTAATAATGCCTGCTTTAAATCCACGGAATCATCATGCAGATCATGCACACTTTCCCGGATATTATTCATGGCAAGATTTAAGGTATCATTTACCTTTAAAAGCTGACCATGCAGCGGCTCTTCTTCATATACGGTGCTCAGTGCTCCCATCTGAAGAATTGCCCGGGACAGCATATGTCCCACGTTATCATGGATTTCTCTTGCAATCCGGTTCCGCTCCTTTAGCGTTGCCATATAGATTTCTGTATCCTGCTCCTCTAAAAGCTTGCGGTTCTTCTCCCGCATCACAAGGCTTAACTCCGTGCTGGTATCCCGGAGCCGAATCAGATTCCGCTTTAGCTCCGTTGCCTGTCTGGTGCAATAAGCCAACAGCACCGCTGCCAATGACAAAAAGAGCCAGATGGCTGTCATCCATGGCTGGTACACCGGCAGTGCATAAAAGAATAAAACTGCAAATCCCATGCCCCACCACAGGCCAAACCAGAAGCTGTCAAAAAACACCAGCGGCAGCAAAAAGGTAAATCCCGGCTCGATTAGGCACAATACTGCCATTGCTATCAGCAATGCGCCAATGACTTTCCGGTTTTCAATATAAAGAGTCAACGCTGCCACAATCAGACCAATGATAAAGATTACTACTCTGCGGTAGTCTCCCTCTAACTGGAAAATAAGGCAGCTGCACATGGCAAAAAGAAGTAACTTATCCAGTATTCTTAACATTCTTCTTCCCCTTCCTTAGGGTTCTACTGCATTTACTGTATCATTTTTCCTAAGATATGACAAATGTCATTTTATTTCCTGACAGAATGCACTTACCAGTCCTCTGGTCACTCTACTATACTACATTTATAAAACCGCTATTATTTATCTCTATCTACAGGAGGCATAACATGGATGCAATACAGATTTCACACTTGAAAAAATATTATTCCGATATAAAAGCAGTAGATGATATTTCTTTTTCTGTTAAAAAAGGAGATTTATTTGGACTGCTCGGTGTAAATGGTGCCGGAAAATCCACTACAATTCATATTCTTTGTACCTTACTGAAAGCAACTGCAGGAACTGTCAAAATATGTGATTACGATGCTTTAAAAGAAGCCGATGCCATCCGCAATAAAATTGGAGTTGTTTTTCAGAATAATACTTTAGATGATTATCTGACAGTAAAAGAAAATCTTTTGATGAGAGGCTTTCTATATGAAAAAGATTTAAAGACGGTTCAAAAAAATCTCTATGAGGTTGTCGAAATTCTTAACATTCAAAATTTGTTATCACGACCTTTTCGTAAATTATCCGGTGGTCAGAAACGACGCTGCGAAATTGCCCGGGCACTCATGAATACTCCTGAAATATTATTTCTAGATGAGCCTTCTACCGGGCTTGACCCGCAGACCAGAAAACTTATGTGGGACTGTCTGGAAAGTCTCCGGTTAAAGCGCCATATGACAATTTTTCTCACCACACACTATATGGAAGAAGCCTCTATGGCACAACAACTTTGCATTATGGATGCCGGAAAAATCATTGCTTCCGGCTCTCCATCCCAGTTAAAAAATAAATATGCTTCCGATACTTTAAAAATCTATACTGACAAAATTACACCATTGAACCGGGAATTGGCTGCTCTTTCACTGGCTTCTTATCGTCTCCCTAACGGAATTGCAATTCCCCTATCTACTACCAAAGATGCTTTGCATATCATGCCCCGGATAACCACTCCATATGATGGCATTGAAATTATTCAAGGCAGTATGGATGATGCTTTTATTCAAATAACAGGAAAAAAACTGGAGGATTAACCTATGATACTAATTTCATTTATAAAACGTAATATCTTACTTTATTTCCGAGACCGAATCAGTGTATTCTTTTCTCTTCTTTCTACTCTTATTGTGTTAACCCTTATGATTGCATTTCTCGGACAGGGAAATATTGATTCCACAATTCAGGTTCTTGGAACCGGTCTGAAATACGAAGCTGTTCATGCATCTTCACTCATCATTATCTGGACCATTGCCGGTATCCTGGTTGTCAATGCCGTAAGCATTTCCATGACTCTGGTGGGAACCATGGTAAGAGATGAGGAATCCGGTAAGATATCTGCATTTTTTGTTGCACCCGTAAAACGCGGATACTATGTTGCAGGTTATGTCATTGCTGCAATTATTATCTCCTTTATCATGTGCCTGCTCACATTGATAATCGGAATCATCTATCTTGGTATTGCCAATGGCTCCTTTATAACTGCCCATGATACTTTAGAAATTCTCTTTGCACTTCTTGCAATTATTTTTTCCTCTGCTTCCTTTGTCTTTTTATGCGCTTCTTTTATTCATACCAATAGTGCATTCAATGGTCTGACCACGCTTTTGGGTACTCTGATTGGATTTTTTGCTGCAATTTATGTTCCATACGGCAATATGCCCCAGACTCTTAAATATATCATCCGCTTTCTTCCAGCCTTTCAGGGGGCTTCCGCCATTCGTGAAATCTGGATGAATCAGGAATTGCAATGGTTTCATTGCCCCTCCGAAATAAAGACCGGATATGCGGATTATATGGGACTTACCATTTCTTTTGGAAATGCCACTCTTTCCCCTCATATGAAAATACTATATATGTTTATCTCAGGTCTTATCTTCCTTGGTCTTGCAACGGCTATTCTTTCAAGGAAAAGACAATAGGAACGTTAAGATATGACAAATGTCATTTTATTTCCTGACAGAATGCACTTACCTTCTGCACCTCTTTTCCCTATACTTAGGTTATAAGCGATTACCCTAAAAAAGGAGGAAACCTATGAGTACCCCAGTTGTAAAAATAGAAAACCTGGTGAAACGCTACAAAGAGCTTGTAGCATTAGACCACTTTAACTTAGAGATTGAAGAAGGTGAGATTTTCGGTCTGCTCGGTCCAAACGGTTCCGGCAAGACTACGACCATCAACTGCCTTCTTTCCCTGCTTTCCTATGACAAAGGAAACATTGAAGTATTTGGGAAAAAGATGAACCCGGATAGTTATGACCTGAAGCGGCAAATCGGCGTTGTTATGCAGAACGTTGCCGTAGTGGATGAACTGACGGTATATGAAAACATTGATTATTTCTGTGGGCTTTATGTAAAAGATAAAGCACTCCGGAAACAGTATGTAGAGGAAGCCATTGCTTTTGTAGGCTTAGATGATTTCCGTAAATTCTTTCCGAAGAAATTATCCGGCGGACTTTTAAGGCGGTTAAATATTGCCTGCGGCATTGCCCATAAACCAAAGCTGATTATCATGGATGAGCCGACCGTTGCCGTTGACCCGCAGAGCCGGAATAAGATTCTTGAGGGAATCGTGGAGCTGAACCGGAACGGTGCCACCATCATTTACACTTCCCATTACATGGAAGAGGTGGAGCAGATTTGTTCCCGGATAGCCATTATGGACAAAGGAAAAAATCTTGCCATCGGCACGAAGGATGAATTAAAGCAGATGATTAAGAAGAGTGAAAGCATTTCCATTGATATCTTAGACCTGCCGGATGCAGCAATTGATGAAATCCGTGCTTTAAAACATGTTTATGAAGTGACTTACGAAAATCACATGCTGACCGTTTTATGCAGCGGTGGAAGCCACAATCTCATTCATGTGCTGGATTATCTGCAGCAGCATGAGATTACCTTCGGAAAAGTGTATTCCGAGCTTCCGACCTTAAATGACGTATTCTTAGAGATTACCGGCAAAGAATTAAGAGACTAGGAGGAGAAAGATATGCTTCAAATCATGAAATATCATTTCCGGATTCTCCTTAGAAATAGGGAGCAGATGTTCTGGATACTGCTTTTTCCGATTCTGCTTGGCATTATGTTCAAGGTAGCATTTTCCAATATCAGCAGTTCCGAAATACAAAAGCCGGTTTCCATTGCTGTTGTAGAAGAAAATAATTCGGATGCATTAAAAAGTATCAAGACCTTTTTAGAAAAAACGGAATTAAAAGATGGAGTTGCCCTCTTTGTTCCAACCTACTGCACAGAAGAAAAAGCCGTTTCCCTATTAAAGGACCAGACGGTGGATGGCATTTTGTATACAAATGATTCTGCATCTGATACAGTCACACTTTCCCTTACGGTTTCTTCTTCCAGCTCTGATACCGTCCGCATGAATCAGAGTATTTTGCAGGCATTTGTAAAGCAGTACAATTCCTCGGTTTCTGCCATTGCGGATACTGCAAAAAATCACCCGGAGAACTTAGAAGCACTGCTTCAAAGTCTCTCTGAGCAGGTTACTTATACCAAAGAAGTTTCTTTAAACAAACATAATACCGATACTTATACACAGTACTTTTACAATCTGATGGCTATGGCATGCCTCTTTACCAGCCTTTCCGGACTGTATGTTTCCCTCAATAACCAGGGAAATCTCTCCGCCATTGGTGCAAGACGCAATGTCTCTCCGGTTCATAAAATGAAGGTCATTATAGCAGAGCTTTTTTCCAATGTGATATTCCAGTTTATCTGTAATCTGGTTTCCTTTGCATTTATTGTACTGGTGCTTAAGATTGATTTAACCTACCATCTCCCACTGGCAATCCTGACGGTATTTGTCGGCTGTCTGACCGGAACTGCCATGGGCTTTTTCGTAGGTGCCATCGGAGCCTTTTCCGAGGGAACAAAACAGGGAATTCTTGTCTCCGGCAGTCTGCTGCTTTGCTTCTTAAGCGGGCTTATGGTTGGAAATATGTGGATCATTGTCGAGAATACCTGCCCGGTTATCAACCGGATTTCACCGGCTGCCCTGATTTCCCGTGCCTTCTATACACTGGGCATTCAGGATAACCTAAACCAGTATTACCAATGTATTCTGACACTGGTTGGCATTTCCGCTCTCTTCTGTTTGGGTGGATTCTTACTGACAAGGAGGAAAAGATATGCAAGTATTTAAAACTTTTCTGAAAATTGCAAAGAAGAAATTTCCTTCTGTGCTTTTATACTATATTATTTTTACCGTTATTGTAATTGCCATGAGTAAAATCGGAGCATCCGACCATGAAACTTCTTTTACTGCCACAAAAGCAGACATTTATATTATTGACGAGGATGACAGCACTGCAAGCCACGCTTTAAGTGATTATCTTTCCTCCATGCACAATCCGGTCACTTTAAAGGATACGGATACTATGACCTTACAGGATGCCCTTTATTATCAAAATGTTGACTATATTTTAACCATCCCGGAAGGTTTTGAAGAACAGCTTACTGATTCTGATGCCAGAGATTTCCTTCCGGTTTCCATGCGAAAGGACAACTCCAATGGCTATTTTGTAGACCAGCAGGTAACTGAGTATCTTTCCAGTGTCCGCTTATTTATGGCTGGTGGCTTCTCTCTTTCCGAAGCAATAACAAAATCCAGTGAATCACTTTCCAAAGGAAACGATACTACGGTTCTTAACCTTGAAGAAAAGGAAACGGATGGTGCACAGATTGGACTTACCTATTTCTTCCAGTATCTTCCTTATGTGCTCATTAATATGCTGTTACTTGGTATGACTCCGATTCTGATGACCTTTAACCAGAAAGATTTAGGTGCAAGGATTTCCTGCTCCTCTCTTTCCTTAAAGTCCAGAAATGCGCAGATTACTTTAGGATGTATCGTATTCAGTCTCTTTGTATGGCTGCTCTTTATCCTGACTGCACTTTTTATCTACGGACCAGACACTCTGTTCTCGATAAACGGACTCCACTCTCTTTTAAACAGTGCCATGGTTCTGCTGTTTTCCATAGCACTTACGCTCCTTGTAAGTACTTTTTCCCTCAAACAGCAGTCCCTCAGTATGATTGCAAATGTTGCCTCCCTGGGGTTATGCTTCCTCTCCGGAATCTTCGTTCCGCAATACCTTTTGGGAAAAGGTGTTCTTGCTGTGGCGCATTTTCTTCCAACCTACTGGTATATCCGCCTCAATTCCATGCTGGGCGGCATATCAGATGAAATACTTACCACCGCAAAATACTGGCGCTTTATCGGTATCCAGTTTGGCTTCTTCGTCGCAATATTCTGTATTTATCTGGTTTCCAGCAAATACCAGAAACGCAGCCGCAACGCATAATAGAACCCCCGGAAAAACCAATTTGCAATGGTTCTTCCGGGGGTTCTTTATATAGCTAATCTGAAAATCTTATAATTAGCAGATTTCTGCTCCTGCCGGCATATCCTTTTCCGGTGTCAGAAGTGCTAATTCTCCATTTTCATCCTCTGCGCAAAGTAACATTCCTTCAGATAATACACCTGCAAGTTTTGCCGGTTTTAAGTTTACTAATACCATAACTTTCTTGCCGACCATTTCTTCCGGTGTGTACTGTTTGCGGATACCGGATACAATCTGTTTTACCTTGCTTCCGATTCTTACCTGTGAACACAGTAATTTCTTGGATTTCTCTACTGCCTTACACTCGATGATTTCACCAACCTGGAACTGCATTTTCATAAAATCATCATAAGTGATTTCTTCCTTTGGCTCAATGTCGATGACAGCGGCATCTGCTTTTGCTTCTGTCCCAACTTCTTTACCTAATGCTTTCTGCTCTGCTTCGAATTCTGCTTTCTGGGCAGCGCGGATTGCTTCTACCTTCGGCATTACTTCCTTCGGGTCTAATCTTGCGAAGAGAATCTCCGGTTTCTCCGTTACTTTATTATCATTTGGATAAAGTCCAAACTGATTCAGCTCATCAAATCCACGCAGTCCTGTATTAAGCTGCGCTGCGATTTTCTCAGCAGTCTCCGGTAGGAAGCTTGCTAAAAGGCTTGCGCCGATAGCGATGGACTCGGTCAGATTATAAAGCACTTCGCTTAAGCGGTCTTTCTTTGCTTCATCCTTTGCCAGTACCCAAGGTGCTGTTTCATCGATATATTTGTTGCAGCGGCGGAATACGTTAAATACTTCTGTAATGGCATCTGCCACACGAAGTCCGGACATCTTATCTGCAATCTTATCTCTTGCGCCGGTTACGACTGCCTTCAAGTCATTATCTACTTCTTCTGTGACTCCGGTGCTCTTTACGACACCGTCAAAATATTTATTGCTCATGGAAATGGTACGGTTTACCAGATTTCCAAGTGTATTTGCAAGGTCGGAGTTAATTCTCTCTACTAAAAGCTCCCATGAGATCACGCCATCGTTTTCAAACGGCATCTCATGTAACACGAAATAACGCACTGCGTCCACGCCAAAGAAATCTACCAGTTCATCGGCATATAACACATTTCCTTTGGATTTACTCATTTTTCCATCACTCTGGATCAGCCACGGATGACCAAATACCTGTTTTGGCAACGGAAGATCGAGTGCCATTAGGAAAATCGGCCAGTAAATCGTATGGAAACGGATAATATCTTTTCCGATCAGATGTAAATCTGCCGGCCAGTCTTTCTTGAACTGTTCACTGGATTCTCCGTCGCAGTCATAACCGATTCCGGTGATATAGTTGGTCAGTGCATCTAACCATACATAAACCACATGCTTCGGATCAAAATCTACCGGAATTCCCCAGGAGAAGGAAGTTCTTGAAACACAAAGATCCTGAAGTCCCGGTAATAAGAAGTTATTCATCATCTCATTTTTACGGGAAACCGGCTGGATAAATTCCGGATGTGTATTGATATGTTCGATCAAACGGTCTGCATACTTGCTCATTTTAAAGAAGTATGCTTCCTCTTTTGCCGGAACAACCTCTCTTCCACAGTCCGGACATTTTCCATCCACTAACTGTGACTCTGTAAAAAATGATTCACAAGGGGTACAATACAGTCCCTCATAATGTCCTTTGTAAATATCTCCCTGGTCATATAACTTCTTGAAGATTTTCTGCACCTGTTTTTCATGCGGTGCATCTGTGGTACGGATAAATTTATCATAGGAAGTGTTCATCAGATCCCAGATCTCTTTTACCTGTCCTGCAACACCATCCACATATTCCTTTGGAGAAATTCCTGCTTCCTGTGCTTTTAACTCAATCTTCTGACCATGCTCATCCGTACCTGTCTGGAAAAATACATCATACCCTTCAAATCTTTTATATCTTGCAATACTGTCTGCTAAGATAATTTCATAGGTATTTCCAATATGAGGCTTTCCCGATGTGTAGGCAATCGCCGTTGTCATGTAAAACTTTCCTTTATTGCTCATTTTCTTTCCTCCATACTTTTTTATTTTTGATAGACACCCGCCTGTTTTCCAACTACTTTTTTCCACTTAGAAAAAGAGGTATAGGTCTTTCCCCGATAAACAAACAGTGTCTTGTTTTTGCTGTGTCCATTGTAATATTTATTATTTTGAAATTGAATATTCTTTGTATACTTTTCTGGAAATTCCGCATATACCACTGCAGCATCCCCGGACGTATTCTGAAACATATTCTGTTTCAAGGTGATATTTTTACACTTTGCCAGTGTCAGGATGGCATTGTCTTTTCCATTATTTTTGCATCGGTTGTTCAAAATCCGAACATTTTTTACCCATCCGAGATTCTTCTGATATCCACCAACCGTAATACCATTTTCTATGTTATCCACAATCCGGTTGTCCTGTACTAAAATATCCGATGTACTGTATTCTTCCTTTGGTGGCTTTTCCTCTGCTCCGATTTCAATGCCTCCGCTGCATTTTCTGACCTGATTTTTTAAAATCTGAACTTCCTTAGCTCCATCCACATAGATACCATAAGAGGTTGCATACGGCGAAACACATTGCTCTACCCTGTTCTGATAGATCAGGCATTTTCTTGGAAAATCCTTTGCGGGGTCGCTGCAATATCCATAATTGCCGGTTACATCAATCCCGATATTTCCCGTATT
>OLVO01004276.1_pt1 | contig 10829 bp, 7 predicted proteins | sample 1672571 | NCBI WGS metagenome assembly OLVO01 (sample SAMEA3136700, study PRJEB25190) | human gut metagenome | biome: human gut; feature: human-associated habitat; material: faeces | place: Austria | collected 2013 | reverse complement strand
GATGCGGCGGAACATCTTGAGATCCTCGACCGGGAAGAAGCCGCGCAGCGCCAGCACCGGGTACATGGCGGGGGAGCAGTGGCCCTTGGACATGACGAAGCGGTCACGGCCGGGGTCATGCGGGTTCTTGGGATCGACGCGCATTTCGGCAAAGTACAGGTACGTCAGCACGTCCATGCAGCTCATCGAGCCGCCCGGATGGCCGGAGGCCGCGTCGTGCACCATCTGGACGCCATAAAGACGCGCCTTTGCCGCGTTCAGCTCGAGCGCCTTCAGTTTGGTTTGTTCCATATGAATTCCTTCCTTTGTTCATAGAATCGGGAATTTTCTGCGTTTGTGTGGGATTGATTTGCCTCGCAGGAAAACTCATTTTGCTTCTTGTTGCATTCCGGCTTCTATCATACAATATCCGCGCGGATTTTTCCAGTAGTATTTACAAAAAAACAGGTTTTTGCGTTCAGTTCAGGTATTTGCCGTCTCTGCCGCCCGGCACAGGGTGACGAACGCCTCCCGGACGGGGGCAGGGGAGAGCAGCTGCGCCCGCGCGCCGAATGAGGCAAGCCAGCCGAAAAAGTTCGGCGACACCGCGACCTCGACCGTGCAGATAAACGTGTCCGGCCCATCCGGGACGCAGGGGGTCCCGCGGCCGAAGCGGTCGATCACAACACCCGCCAGCGACCGGTCAAAGCGCAGCCGCAGCTGCTCCCGGCTGCCCGCGAACATACCAAAGACGTTTTTGCCGTATTCGGTCAGATCAAGCTCCCGCGTCTGCGCGTCCATATAGCGCGGCTGGCCCGTCATGCTGATCGAGGCCATCTTGTCCACACGGTAATGCGTCAGCCCGTGGCGCTCGGAATGCGCGATGAGATAATAATTTTCATCCTGCCAGCACAGCGCATAGGGGCTGGCAGTATACAGCCCCGGCCGGTAGCGGCGGGAGCCGTTCAGATCATAGTCAAAATAGCGGAACGTGATGCGGCTGTTTTTCTGGATGGCCTCGTGCAGCAGATCGACGGAATAATAGACGCTCTCGTTCATGGTCTTGACGCGTCCGGCGACCGTGACCTGCCGCCGCAGGCTCCCGGCGGCATACCCGCTGGCAAGCGTCTCAAGCTTGGCGATCAGCTGCATGGACTTCCGCTCCGACAGGAATTTGCTCGACTGCACCGCGTCGACCAGCAGCTTCAGCTCCGGCAGCTCAAACGTGCGCGAGGCAAGAAAATACCCGCCGTTCCGGCCCTTGACCGTCACGATATCCATGCCGAACTGCTGCAGGCACAAAATATCGTCGTAGACGCTCTTGCGCTCGGCCCGGATGCCCTGCGCGGCGAGCGCGTCCAGAATGTCCTGCATGGAGAGCAGGTGCTCCTCATCCGACTGCCGCTCGAACAGCTCCTTTAAATACAGCAGCTTCAGCTTCTGATTCTCCGTCCGTCCCATCGTCCGCGCCTCCTGTCAGTAGTGGTATATTTATTGTACAGATTTTTCGTGCCGGGAGCAAGTGGAATTGCGGATTTTCCAAAAACGTGATAAACTATAAAAAATACGCTTGCAGGAGGCCGCTTATGCTGTATCTGGGCTGCCATTTGTCCTCGTCGAAGGGCTATGCCGCGATGGGGAGGACCGCGCTTTCCATCGGCGCGAACACCTTTCAGTTTTTTACGCGCAATCCGCGCGGCGGTGCTGCAAAAAGTGCTGACCCGGCGGACGCCGCCGTGCTCGTGCAGATGCAGCAGGACGGGCAGTTGGGCCGCGTCGTGGCCCATGCGCCGTATACGCTGAACCCGTGCTCCAAGGACGAGCGGACGCGGGAATTTGCCCGCGAGGTCTTTGAAAGCGATTTGCAGCGCATGGAGCTGACACCCGGAAACTTCTACAATTTCCATCCCGGCAGCCATGTCGGACAGGGCGTTGAAGCCGGGATCGAGCTGATCGCCGCGTGTCTGGATGCGGTCGTCCGGCCGGAGCAGCACACGACCGTTCTGCTCGAAACGATGTCCGGCAAGGGAAGCGAGGTCGGCGGCCGGTTCGAGGAGCTGCGCGCGATTCTTGACGCCTGCCGGTGCGGGGAGCTGCTCGGCGTGTGCCTCGATACGTGCCATGTGTCGGACGCGGGATACGACATTGTAAACGATCTGGACGGCGTGCTGGCTGAATTCGACCGCGTGATCGGCCTTGACCGGCTGAAGGCGCTGCATCTGAACGACAGCAAAAACCCCTGCGGCGCGCATAAGGACCGGCATGAAAAGCTCGGGCAGGGCTGTCTGGGGCTGGAAATGTTCCGGCGTATTCTGCACCACCCGGCCCTGCGGGGTCTGCCCATGATCCTCGAAACGCCGAACGAGCTGCCGGGCTACGCGCAGGAGCTTGCATTGCTGCGCGCACTAGGGTGTATCTGAAAACTCCCAACGCACCCGGACAGCGGGCCTTTTTGCGGTGCGCCGCGTCATTTTTCCTTGAAATACGTCAGTATTCCTGCGAAAAAATGTCTTGCGCAACGCAAAAATCCCTCGCTGCCGGTCACATCATGAGTTTTCAGATACACCCTAGGGGAATCTCTGAATTGACGTTTTCTGTCGAATATGATACTTTATAGATAACTGGGAAAAGGAGAATCGCGTATGAACGAACATCGAGACAAGCCATACGTCAAATGGGGTCTGACGGCGCTGGTCGTGATCTTTGTCAGCATTCTGCTCGTCGTGATCTTTACGGATCTGCCGGGTTTCTTCGGTGTGCTGACGGGGCTGGAGATGATTCTGGAGCCGCTGATCTTCGGCGTGGTGATCGCGTTCCTTCTGAACCCGATCGTGCGCTTCGTCGACAGCCGCCTGCTGCCGCTGCTGGAACAGAAGACAAAGTGGAAGCCCGCGTTCATCCGCAATCTGAGCCGTGCGGCGGGCATCTTCGTCAGCGTTGTTGTGGCAGTCCTGATTTTATACGCGTTCTTCTCCATGCTGCTGCCGCAGCTGTATGAGAGCGTCGTCGGGATCGTGGACAACGCGGAGACGTATTATACCAGCATCGACCGCTGGGTCACGAACATCCTCGAGGACAACCCCGAGATCCAGAGCTATGTCGACTCGGCGCTCGGCAAGATCTATGATTTCATCAACAACTGGATCACCACGACGTTTTTGCAGGACGTGCAGAAGCTCCTGACCACGCTCACAAGCTCCGTAGTCGCCTTTGTCAAGGGCTTTATGAACTTCCTCATCGGCTTCGTCGCGTCGATCTATATCCTGTGGTCGAAGGAGACGTTTCAGGCGCAGAGCAAGAAGATCATCGTCGCGCTGCTCTCGCCGAAGGGCGCGGATCACGTGTTCTATCTTGGCCGCAATATCTACCGGGTGTTCAACGGCTTCGTCATCGGCAAGATCGTCGACTCGGCCATCATCGGCGTTCTTTGCTATATCGGCATTCTGATCCTCAAGATGCCGTATCCGGCCCTGATCGCCACGGTCATCGGCGTGACGAACGTTATCCCGTTCTTCGGGCCGATCATCGGTCTTGTGCCGTGCGCGTTCCTCATTCTGCTGGTGAACCCGCTGCAGGCGTTCTATTTCGTCATCTTCATTCTGGTCCTGCAGCAGGTGGACGGCAATGTCATCGGGCCGAAGATCCTCGGCAACACCGTCGGCATCTCGGGCTTCTGGGTGCTTGCGTCCATCACCATCGCGGCCAGCCTCTTCGGCTTCGCAGGCATGATCCTGGGCGTGCCGGTGTTTGCGATCATTTACCTACTCATTTCCGATTCCGTCAACAATAAGCTTCGCAAAAAGAACCTGACTACCGACACGACGGCCTACGGCCCGATCAGCGAGGTCGCCGAGCTTCCGGAGCAGGACAGAACCGCCGCACCGTAACCGCCCGTACATGGAGAATTTCTCATGCAGGATGCACTGACTACGTTTTTTTCACAATTTGAGCCCGTTCCGTGGCTGTGCTATCTGTTCCCGGTGCTTGCGCTGGGGATCCTGATCCGCTGCGCGGTGAGCCTGCTGACGTTCCGGCCGGAGCCGGAGGTCTGGGCATGGCTGACCACGCCGGACGGCGCGCACATCCCTGTCACGCACTGGGAAAGCCTTATCGGCCGCGGTGCGGGCTGCGACGTGCAGCTCGGCTATCCGACCGTCTCGCGCACGCACGCAGTCTTAACGCGCTACGACGACGGCAGCTGGACGATCTCGGACGCGCACTCCAAATCCGGCGTGTTCGTCAACGGGAGGCAGACGGCGCTGTCCGCGCTGCGCTTCGGCGACGTCATTACGATGGGCGGCGTGAATTTCACGCTCATCCCCCTGACAAAGGAACAGGAGCGCATTCAGGCCGGGACCCGCACGCGGGCCGGCCATGCCGTGCATCAGGTGCCGACGCTGCTGCTCCTGACGCTGTTCCAGCTGCTGACGGCTGTTCAGCTCATCCTCGGCGGCTGCGAGCCTGCGCTGGAGCTGACCGCCTTCGGCGGGCTGATCGGGCTGGAATGGGCGCTGTATCTCGCGCTTCGTGCGTTCCGCAGAACGGGCTTTGAGGCCGAGACGCTGGCGTTTTTCCTGTGTACGATGGGCCTTGCCGTCGTGTCGAGCTCCGCGCCGGAAAGCCTTGTCAAGGAGCTTCTGGCAATCGTTGCGGGCGTGTGCGCGTTCCTCGTCGTCTGCTGGTCGCTGCGCGATCTGGAGCGGGCGAAGGCCGTGCGCTATCTCGCGGCTGTTGCGGGCATCGGTCTGCTGGCGTTCAACCTGCTCTTCGGCGTGGAAAAATTCGGTGCGCGCAACTGGATTCAGCTGGGCGGCGTGTCGTTCCAGCCGTCGGAGTTCGTCAAGGTCTGCTTTATCTATGTCGGCGCGTCCACGCTCTCGCGGCTGATGGCAAAGCGCAATATTGTGCTGTTCATCGCCTATTCCGCCGTGATCTGCGCGTGTCTGGCGCTTATGAAGGATTTCGGAACTGCAATCATTTTCTTTGTCGCGTTCCTTGTCATCGCGTTCCTGCGCTCCGGCAACTTTGCGACGATTGCACTGGCCATCGCCGCGACGGGCTTCGCGGGCGTTCTGGTGCTGCGCTTTCTGCCCTATGCGCGAAACCGCTTTGAGGCATGGGGCCATGTGTGGGACTACGCGCTTACGACCGGGTATTCTCAGACGCGCTCGATGATGTGCATCGCATCGGGCGGCCTGTTCGGCCTCGGACCGGGGAAGGGGTGGCTCAAATATGTCGCGGCATCGGACACCGATCTGGTCTTCGCCTTTGTCTCGGAGGAATGGGGCCTCATCATGGCTGTTCTGATGGTCGCGTGCATTGTCGTTCTGGCCTGCTTCGTCGTGCGCTCTGCGCCTGCGGGCAGAAGCTGCTTTTATACCATCGGCGCCTGCGCGGCTGTGACGGTCATGGTCACGCAGACGATTTTGAACGTGTTCGGCATGGCGGACTTCCTGCCGCTCACGGGCGTGACGTTCCCGTTCGTGTCGAACGGCGGGTCGAGCATGGTCTGCGTCTGGGGCCTGCTGGCCTTTATCAAGGCTGCCGACACCCGGCAGAACGCTTCCGTCGCCATCCGCGTCCCGCACGGCGTCACGCCGCTGCCGGAAGCGCCCGATATGGAGGAGGACGCCGCTGACGCGCCCGCGCCGGAGGACCCCGACGCCGTCTGGCAGCGCCCCAACGGGAAGGAGGCGCACAGATGAAAAAGGTATCGCGCCGTGCGCTGTTCGCGCTGGCTCTGGCCGTGGTGCTTGCCGTGGGCACGCTGGCCTTCTGCGTCAAATATGCGGCAAACGCCGAGAAATGGGTCACGTTTTCCGGCAGTCCGCACGTCTATACCGGCACGAATCTCACCGGCGGCAAAATTTACGACCGCTCCGGCGTGCGCATCCTGAACACGACCGGCGGCCGCGTGTACAGCGCCGACGAGGCTGTCCGCGAGGCGACCGTCCATCTGCTGGGCGACCGCTACGGCTATATCAGCGCGCCGCTGCTGGGCAACTTCGCTGAGCAGATGATCGGCTACGATAAGATTACCGGTCTGAGCGAAGCGTCCAAGGGCGCGGCCAGCGCAAGGCTGACCATCAGCGCCGACGTGCAGAAGACGGCTTTGCAGGCGCTCGGCAGCTACCACGGCGCAGTCGGCGTTTACAACTACAAAACCGGCGAACTATTATGCGCCGTGACCAGCCCCAGCTACGACCCCGACAACATCCCCGATATCGCGGGCGATGAGACGGGCGCGTATGACGGCGTGTATCTCAACCGCTTCTTTGACGCGGCCTATACGCCCGGTTCCATTTTCAAGCTCGTGACGAGCGCCGCCGCGCTGGAGCAAAGCGCGTCCGCGCAGGCGCAGACCTATACCTGCGCCGGGAAAACCATCATCGGCGGGCAGGAGATCATCTGTATGTCCACTCACGGGACGCTTGCCATGCCGGATGCGCTGGCGCATTCGTGCAACGTCTATTATGGCGAGCTGGCCTCGGCTCTCGGCAAGGACGCCCTGCAGGCGGCCTGCGACAAACTGGGCCTCAACGGGACGCTCACCTGCGACGGCTATACCGCCCGGTCGACCGTCGATCTGTCAGACGCGGACGACGGCAGCGTCGCCTGGGCCGGGATCGGCCAGTACACCGACCAGATCACGGCGATCCAGTTCCTGCGCTTTATGGGCGTGATCGCGAACGGCGGAGAGGCGGCGGAGCCGTATCTCATGCAGAAAATTTCCCGCGCGGGCCAGACGGTCTATGAAGCGGAAACGAAGACGACCGGGCGGCTGTTGTCCGAAGAAACAGCCGAAGCGCTCGGAAAGATGATGCGCGGCGCGGTCGTGAACCAGTACGGCGCGTGGCAGTTCGGCAGTCTGACGGTCTGCGCCAAGTCCGGCACGGCGGAGCGCGAAAACGGCCCGGCAGACGCGATGTTCGCGGGCTTCGTGGAGGATGAGGCATATCCGCTCGCGTTCGTCGTCTTCGCCGAACGCGGCGGCTCCGGCAGCCAGACAGCCGCGCCCATCGCCGCAAAGGTCCTTGCCGCGTGCAAGACCATGCTGGATACCCCGAACCCGAACGGTTGAGCGCTTGGACAGCCGGCAGGCGCGAAAAGCAGTCGTCCGCCGGCAAATCCATGCAGCCACATAAAGTATAAACGTAGGAGAATCCCACTATGACTGATTTCCACACGCTGATCGACAGCTATCAGAACTGCGCCTGCGGGCAGGCGCATGAATGTGCCATCCGGGATATCGAGATTGGCAGCGGGCTTGTGTCCGAGACCGGCGAGATCCTGAAGAAAAACGGCTTTGGCCCCCGGCTCCTGCTGGCGGCGGACGAGCAGACGCTTGCCGCTGCGGACGGCATTGAGGCTTCCCTGTCCGGCTTTACCGTCCTGCGCCATATCTGGCCGTCCATCCGCGTCGCGACCATGCAGGACGTGGAGAAGATCGAGGGGTATTTTGACCGCGTGGACGGCGTGCTTGCCGTCGGCACGGGGTCTGTCCATGACCCGTGCAGGCTTGCCTGTGCGCGGCATAACGTGCCGCTGTGCCTGTTCGCAACAGCCCCCTCGATGGACGGCTTCGCGTCCTATTCCGCGCCCATTGTCAACGGCAATTTCAAGATCACCTATCCCGCAAAATGCCCCGAGGTCATCATCGGCGATACGAAAATTCTCGCAAACGCCCCGGCAGCGCTCAAATCCGCAGGCTTCGGCGACATGGTCTCGAAATACATCGCGCTCATCGACTGGCAGGTATCGAATCTTCTGACCGGGGAATCCTATTGTGAGCGTGTTGCCGCCTTGACGCGGCGGGCGACCGACCAGATCTTCGCTATGGCCGGGAGCGTGACGAAACGCGACGAAAAAACGGCGGCGGCGATCTTCGAATCGCTGCTTCTGACCGGTATCGCGATGAGCTTCACCAAGACCTCCCGCCCCGGCAGCGGCACGGAGCATATCATGGCCCATTTCTGGGAGTGCATGGAGCTGCTGGACGGCAAAACGCCCAATTACCACGGCGAGGACGTCGGCGTGACGACGCTCATCATGCTCCGGTATTACGAAGCGCTCTCCCGTCTGCCGCAGGTCACGGCCCATCCGGAGGTCTGCAATTGGGATGAGATCTACCGCATCTACGGCCCATTGGCCCCGGATGTCCAGAAGCTCAACACCCCGGACACCATCACAGACGGCATCGCCCCCCGCCGCATCGAAGCCTGCTGGCCCCAGATCCGCCGGATCGTGCAGTCCGTGCCGTCCTATGACGCCTGCCTTGCCGCCATGCGGCAGGCCGGGTGCAAAACAACGATCGGAGAGGTCGGCAAAGCGCCGGACTTCGTCGAGATCAGCTTCCGCTTCCACCCGTATATGCGCCGCAGGCTGTCATTGAAGCGTGTGAGCCATATGCTGGATCTGCCGGAACCGCTTTTCTGAACAGACACGCCGAAAAGGAGCGCAGAACCATGGAAAATTACGATGAAAAGATGAACTACAGCTTTGAACCCGCGCCCGAGGAGCCGTCCCGGCCGCCGCTGGAGCAGGCCAAGGAGGAGATCCGGCGCAGCGGCAAGCACACCGGACTCAAGATTGCAGCGCTGCTGGCCGCGCTGGCGATCGTTGCGGCTGTCGGCGGCTCCGTGCTGACGAAGGCCATCGACGCCATTGGGCAGAAAAACCTCGCCGAGCAGGAAAAGAATGCCTCTGTCGGCGTCATGGCCGAGCAGCCCGTAGAGCAGGAGCAGCCCGCAGCGCCGGAATCGCAGAGCAATGCCGCCTACCGGCTCGAACGGACGCCCCTGCCGGAAACGCTCAAGTCCAACGAGGGCGACAAGACGCTTACACCGGCGCAGGTCTATAAGATGAACATCGGCGCGGTCTGCGGCATTTCCACGCAGGTCACAGCCGACCTCTGGGGCGTGGAAACGACCGGCATATGCACGGGCAGCGGCTTCGTCCTGACGGAGGACGGCTATATCGTCACCAATCACCACGTCGTCGCGGATGCGGACGAGGGGACCGTCGTCGTGCAGTTCTATTCGGGCGAGGAATACCCCGCCGCCATCGTCGGCACGGACAGCATGAACGACGTTGCGCTTCTGAAGATCGAGGCAGAGGGCCTGCAGACCGTCACGGTCGGCGATTCCGACGAGGTCGAGGTCGGCGAGACAGTCGAGGCCATCGGAAATCCGTTGGGCGATCTGACGTTCACCATGACCGCCGGTTACATCAGCGCGCTTGACCGCGAGATCGACGCTGATGGAACACCCATCAACATGCTGCAGACCGACGCGGCTATCAACTCCGGCAACTCCGGCGGGCCGCTGTTCGATATGAACGGCAATATCATCGGCGTTACGACCGCGAAGGTATCCGGAACGACAGAGACGGGCGTGACCATCGAAGGGCTCGGCTTCGCCATTCCCATCAACGACGTGCTGCGCGTGGTGTATGACCTGCAGCAGTATGGCCGCGTCCGCGGCCGGGCCTATCTCGGCGTTACGCTGCAAAATCTCGACGCAGAGGTTGCGGAAATTTACGGCCTGCCCTCCGGACCGCAGGTCGTGACCGTGACGGAAGGCAGCTGCTCGGAAAAGGCCGGTTTGCAGCCGCACGATATCATTCTGGAATTTGACGGCCACGAGATCAACGCGTATTCCGATCTTGTCTCCGCACTTTCCAAGCACCGGGCGGGCGATACCGTCAAGCTGAAGCTCTACCGCGCGGGCGCGGAGATCGAGGTCACGCTCACGCTCGACGAGCGGCCCGGCGAGGAGGAGATCAACGAGGCCGAGCAGCAGGCGCAGGACGAGCTGGAGGGCCAGTCCGGGCAGGAGGAAGAATTCACAGTGCCGGACTTTGACGGCTACGGCTACGATTACGGCGGATAAAAGGCATATCCCCCTGTCCATCGCATAAGGATGGACAGGGGTGATGTTTTATGAAGCGATTTTTCCGGCAGTACGGCAGACTGACGCTGGCGCTGGCGGCGGTGCTGGCGTTCTGCGCCGTTCTGCCGCTGCTGTTTCAGCAGAGCCGGTCGATCGAAACCGGGTCGTGGGGCCTGAGCTTCCGGACGGAGGGCCAGCCGCCCGCCGGCAACGCGTCAAAGGAGGCGCTGCGGCGCTATGACGCGGTCTATCTCGGCGATGAGACACAGAAGAAGATCTATCTGACCTTTGACGCAGGCTATGAAAACGGCTGCACGGAGCCGATTCTGGAGGCGCTGGCGAAGCACAACGTCAAGGCGGCGTTCTTCGTTGTGGGCAACTACATCGAGCAGAACCCGGATCTTGTGCGCCGGATGCTGCGCGAGGGGCATATCGTGGGCAACCACACCTATCACCACTATGATATGTCGAAGCTTTCAGACGAAGCCGCCTTCAATCAGGAGCTGACGAGCCTCGAAACGCTCTACCGGGAGACGACCGGCGAGGACCTGCCGCGCTATTACCGCCCGCCGCAGGGCATCTACAGCGAAAAAAATCTTGAGATGGCGCAGAAGCTCGGCTACCGGACGGTATTCTGGTCGCTGGCCTACGTCGACTGGTATCAGGACAACCAGCCGACCGACGAGCAGGCGTTTTCCAAGCTCCTGCCGCGCATCCATCCGGGCGCGGTCGTGCTGCTGCACTCCACGTCGCAGACGAACGCGCGGATTTTGGACACGCTGCTGAGCAAATGGGAGGAGATGGGCTATTCCTTCGGAACGCTCGACGAGCTGTTCGCGTAGCCGTCACCATTTTCGGACCTCTGCATAACATGGAATGAGCGAGCGATCAAACGCTACGTTATCTTTCAGGAGGTCTTGTTATGTCTTGTAATCAGTCCGGATTCTGCGCCTTCGGCAA
>OLVO01004274.1_pt1 | contig 10832 bp, 7 predicted proteins | sample 1672571 | NCBI WGS metagenome assembly OLVO01 (sample SAMEA3136700, study PRJEB25190) | human gut metagenome | biome: human gut; feature: human-associated habitat; material: faeces | place: Austria | collected 2013 | reverse complement strand
TTTCGTTTTCTTTATATTCACTTATAACAAGTCCATTATTTTCTAATATTTGTTGATATAATTTTATATTTTTATGTGGAAATATATTATTAAAACCACACGGCAGTACTGCTATTGTTTTCCCTTGAATTTCTAATGTTGCAGTATGTACAAAACTATCTATTCCTTCTGCCATTCCACTCACAATTGTTAATCCATATAAACTTAAATCTTTTGCAAACATTTTTGCCATTTTTTCTCCATATTTTGTTGGTTTTCTTGAACCTATTATTGATATTCCGATTTGTTCTTAACAATTCTATATTCCCCATTGTATATAATATTTGTGGTGGATTTTTTAATTTTTTTAGTTTTTCTGGATATATCGAATTTTCTATATTTATTATCATTAAAACTTATCTCCGTATTTTCTATCTAAATTTCTATATTGAATTGCTTCTAAAATGTGCTGTTTTTCTATCTTTTCTTTTTCTTCTAAATCTGCTATTGTTCTTGCAACTTTTAATATTCTAGAATATGCTCTTGCACTTAATCCTAGTTTGTTAAATGCTTGTTCAAGTATTCTCTTTGATTGTTCATCTATTTTGCAGTATTTTTCTATCATTTGTGGTGTGAGTTCTGAATTCGAATAAATGCCTGTATTTTTATATCTTAAATATTGTATTCTTCGTGCCCTATTTACTCTTTGTTTTATCTCACTTGATGTTTCTGGTTTTATATCAGAGTCTAATTTTTGATATTTTACTGGTTTTACTTCTACATGTAAATCTATTCTATCTAGTAAAGGTCCACTAATTCTGTTTAAATATCTTTCTATTGACTGTTCTGAGCATTTGCATACTTTTTCTTCACTTCCATAATATCCACATGGGCATGGGTTCATACTTGCTATAAGCATAATGTTGCAAGGGTAGGTGAGAGTTGCGTTTACTCTTGAAATTGTGACGTTTCCGTCCTCTAACGGCTGACGCAAAACTTCAAGCGAATCACGTCTGAATTCCGGTAATTCATCAAGGAAAAGTATGCCGTTGTGGGCGAGGGAAAGCTCACCCGGTTTTGGAGTTGAACCTCCGCCCGACAAACCTGCAGATGAAATCGTGTGGTGCGGACTTCTGAAAGGTCTGTTTAAAATAAGCGGTTGGTCTTTCGGTAAAAGTCCGGCGATTGAATGTATTTTTGTGACTTCCAAAGCTTCGTCAAACGAAAGGTCGGGAAGTATGCTCGGCATACGTTGTGCGAGCATTGTTTTACCTGTTCCGGGACTGCCTATAAGAAGTACGTTGTGATTGCCGGCGGCGGCAATTTCAAGCGCACGCTTAACGTTCTCCTGACCTTTTACGTCGCAAAAATCAAGTACATTTGAAGCACTTGACGCAAAATAATTGGTAAGGTCAATTTTATGTACATTAATTTTCTGTATGTCACAAAAATGGTCGCATAACGCTTTTAAAGATGATACGGGATATATGTTTACACCTTCAATGACGGCGGCCTCGTCCGCGTTTTCGGTTGGTACAAACATATCGGTAAAACCGTTTTTGTACGCCGAAATAACCATAGGAAGTATGCCGTTTATCGGTTGTACGGTGCCGTCAAGCGAAAGCTCGCCGAAAAACGCACATTTGCTTAAGTCTGATGCATAAATCTGCTCTGTGGCGCATATAATAGACAGTGCCATAGGTAAATCGTATCCCGAACCCTCTTTACGCTTGGAGGCGGGGGCAAGGTTTATGACAATGTGCTTTGCGGGAAAACGAAAGCCTGTGTTTTTAATGGCAGAACGTATGCGTTCTTTTGCCTCTTTAACGGCGGCGTCGGGTAAGCCTACTATATCAAATGCGGGTAAACCGTTTGAAATATCCGTTTCTACGCATACGGAAAATCCGTCTATACCCGAAAGTCCGCAGGAATATATGTGTGAAAGCATTTATATCACCTCAAGTAGTTGATTTTCTTCGTCTGAATACCATCAGTTTCATTGCTGCAAACGTAAGCGGTGTGCCGAGTATCGCCGCACAAATGTATGCAAGCGTTGAATTTAAGTTTAAAGCCGTAAAAATGAATACCATTAGGTATTGAAATATGAAGTTCGGTATATAGCTTATCGGAAATTTGAGAAACTTTTTAAGCGTCGGTCGTTGGTGAAACGTAAAGTGACAGTTTAAAAAGAATGAAGTTATTATGCTGACTATATATCCGAATATAAAGTTGGAACGTGAGTGTTCGGCGATTAATCGCAGTGGGTTGTCCGGTGCAAGAAACGCATTGTGAAGAATGTCAAGTAATGTGGCTGTGCCGACCGATACGGCAGTGTTCACAATGCCCAAAAGCATAAATATAACAAATTGCACCGTCATAAAAGGACGTATTACACGCATCATATTCGGCGAAACACGTTCTTCAAGACGTATACGCAAATTTGAAAGAAAACGCTCCAAATTAATCATCTCTCCTTTGAAATAATACTTACATTATATACTAAATCACAGATAAAAACAATAGTATTGAGGTTTAAAAAATAAAAATGTAAAAATTATAAAAAAACACTTGATGCCACTAATAAGGGTGTTATTGTTATGTTAAAGTCTAATATGATACAACAATATAATTTATTAATTGAAAAAAAAGAAATAAGTATATATGAAAAACAAAATATTATAGATATGTATGAAGTATATAAGAAACTTGAATGTTGTGATATTATTGAAGATTTAATAAAGAAACTAGATAACATACCTATAAAATAAGGAGGTTTATGGAAGGATTTATCCCAGATAAGTTATTAGATCTTTTATCTATAAGTGCAGTGTTTTCAGTTATTTTAATGGCTTTGATTCAAAAAATAAAGTTAACAACAATTGTTAAAAAAACTTGGCAAATATGGCTTCTACAAATCGTACTTAGACACACATCAAAAAAGAAAGATTGAATATCACCACTCAAATAGAGACTAAACCATCGGAATAAACATGTAATTCAAAACTCCTGCCCGCTATTTTCTTCCATTTTATAAAATATACAAAGCCCACGTTTACAATCTCTTATAAAAAAAAGAAAAATAAAATAATTTAGATTAGTAAAAATTCTAGGATTATTTTATAAAATAATCAAAAACAAATCGCTATATTTGTATCATACAGTGAATAAATTCGTGGTGGCGATTGCCATTTCGGTTGGTTTGACATAGGCCTCCGATCCATAATAAAATGCAAATAGAGTTTTGCATTTCACGAATTCATTCACTGTTCTTTTTAGTATCGTGTATTATGGTCGGAGGCTTTTATATAAAAAAGTTATGACTAAAATTAAATTGTTTCAACTTAGATTATTTAGAACAATTCGCCGTCAAATTTGTTCAATAGACATGATTGATATAGAAACATTTACAAATATATTCCGATTGCTCAACCACGTTGACCGGTCAATCATTGAAAAATATATACAAGGATATTCTATAAAATCTATTGCAGATGAATCCGAATATTCCAAAGCATTTGTGTCCGAAAGAATCTATGTATTCCAGAACGAATTAAAAAAAGAAATTTCCAAAAAACAGAGTAAAGTTAAGAATTAAAATAAATCTGTCCTATTTTTTTCTTATCAAGTTCATAAAAAGCGTATTAAAGCCTTTTCTTACCGATTTGCGACCCAGAAAATAAAAACGAAATCGTGCATTCCGTTCCTTCTACTGTCGTATTATCGACCGTCATGATACATGAATCGACAAGGGGAATAAATTGTTTTCGAAAAACATAAAAAAAAGAAAGGTTACCCGATATCACATCGGATAACCTTTCGAGAGAGGCAGTCTTTTCAGACTGTTATTAACCTGAAACAATCTTCTTTATTTCTTGAACATCTTCTGGCTACGTACCACATTGCCTTTCTGCATCTTCACTACATACATAGCAGAAGACAGATCGGAGACATTCACAGATTCGGGATTGTTGTTTACATATTTAACCAACTGTCCATCGACCGTATATATCCAAGCCTTATCTACATTGTTGAAATAGATTACATCGGTAGCTACCGTAGGATACAGCGAAGAAACAGACGATACACCGTTGCCGTTGCCATTTACGACATCTTCGATTCCAGATACATCTAATCCATCGGGTTCATCGGCAATACCTTGATCACGATAGTCGGCATATGTTTTTTCCGGTTCACGTCCGGGATTCGATCCGGTTACTTCCACATCGAAATCGATCGAGAATCCTTTTGCCGTACCTCCCGTAGGTCCGGGGTGAGTAAACCAAGCATCAGAGAATACCATACGGAAACGACTTGTACCCACTGCCGCATCCTCGGGAACATTAAGAATGAAGGTACAACCTGTTGCGATAGAATCGGTTCCTGCATTTAACGTACCTACCTCCATTACTAATTCGTCTGTACTAGCATCAAATACATAATCGAGATTCCAATCTACATAGGCTTTACCCAAACACCACTTCAAACCATCGTCGCTACCGTTAACTCGTCCTGCAAACTTAACCGTTACTTTCTGGCCTTGTTCTACTTTCAGTTTTTGGTCGGTTACTCTCAAATAGTTATCACCTCCAACAGGTGTATTCGATGTATAGTTCAAATTTTCAGTTGCACCCGTAGTAACAAGCGATGAAACATAACGATATTTTTGAGCTGTCTCAACACCTTCCGATTCGAGATTCAAATAAGTTTTTCCATACAAATCGGTATCGGGCTCGGGTAAAGACCCCGTAGCACGCGGTACATGCGTCCACACCACCGGAGAATACGATTTCAAATCGACTGATACCGAACGAACACCGATATAGGGATCGTCGTTTTCATCTTCAAATTGAATATTACCTACATAAGCCGACCAAGTGGAAGTACGTCCTACTTCCGATACTCGTCCGTCTTCTCCATTCTTATACAAAATTTCGAAATGATCGATATTTACCTCGTCGTTGTAAACCATACCATAATCTTTGCGGGCAGGACTAAATCCAGTATAATCGACACTCCAAGTCAATTTTACAGACATCGAAGAAGTCGTTTCTTCCTTCACTTCTGTAACTACACTCAAATCGTCGATATCAGCGGGTTTCACAGCAGAGCGGTCATCGCATAATTGCAACTGTCCTACGAGCATTTTATAGCTGTCCGATGCCGAACCTTTCACACGCAGACCGATATATTCGATTACATCGTTTTGGTTGATACCGCTGAGAGCTATTTCTTTTTCTTCCCAAGTAGCGCCTTTCAAGTCGCCCACAGGGAATTCCAACCATGCATTGTCGTCAAATTTCTTCAAGATGAGATACAGATTGGAAGCATTACTTCCCTCGATACCCGATTTCACGGCCAGTTTGGCTGTTGCATTGTTCCCAGAAACAGTCAGTTTGGCACGATAAAGCACTACATCAGATCCCGTCGAAGTAGGAGTTCCTTTCAAACGGAGGGCAGATCCACCGATATAAGCATCCTCATGAGTAAATTCAGCATCGATATCCGTCGAACGGTTCGTTGTCCCCGTTTGATAGATTAACCAACGATAGGTCGGTACATAGTCTTGTTGTCCCATGTTGTACCAGCTACCCAGTGTTTTTTTACCTTTATAAGCATAGAAATCTCCATTTCCCAATGAGAAATAGGTATTGAACGGCAGATCGCCTTGAATAGCCGTACGTTCCGGTATAAATTCGGCCAATCCGCAGAATTCGGCTAATTGCGTATCTGCTTCACTGGCATTTTCTACTTGGAATACATTAGTATACGAAGGAGCCGGACGTTGGATCGGTGTGCGATACCCACCCGAGAATCCTTTTTCCAACAACTTTTGATAGTTCGTTTGCATATCCATGGGGTCTTTTCCCACTACATATTGGAAGAAACGACTGATTTTGTGCTCTCCCCAAAGGCAAAGGCCACATCTCTTCGTCACTTCATCTTGATTCAAGAGAGGCCAGCTAAGATCCATGTGACGATACCAACCACCGGCATATAAACCGTCGGCCGTACCGTAAGCAGTTTCTGCTGCTTGAACCGACGAAGCCATATATTGTGTTGCAAAATCTCCTCCCGAATAATTCAACATTAAGTCAGCGGTTTTACCGTTCGCTTTTGTTCCATAAAGGGCATTTGCAGTACGTGTCGAAAGTGAAGAACTACTGGTGTACAAACCAATATGGAAGCTGTCGAACCCTATTTCTTTCGCTCTTTTATAAAGCGCTTGGTGGAATCCTACAACGTCGGTCTGCGAATAACCCATATCCTCGAAGTTGTAGTTTATACCGTCCAATCCCAAGAACAAAAGGGCATTCAAAAAGGCATCTACATACACATATTCTCCTTTCTCGTTTTTCTTTGTAATAAGCTCGATATATTCACCTGAAGTCTCTCCCCAAGACTCGAAAAACTTAATACCCGAGAACATGTGCGTCCCGTTCTTGTGAGCGGCATCGGCCCACGAACCCGGAGCTTGTAATACAGTGTGATTCCAAGCACCGTATAAATTCGTATAGTTCCACATAGAAAATACGTCGCTATGGAATTCGGAGCTGGGATAGCCACCGACACCTTCTCCTTGTCCGGTCGGTGTGTTCATCCACAACCGACGGGTGGGATACACATCGGCAACAACGTTTTTGGCTGCATCTTCCATAATGACTGCCGGGCGTACGTGCGAACGGGAGAATTCCAAGTCGAGATTGAACCCGGCGGCTTCAAACTCTTCTTTGGTAGGATACTTACGTCCTTCATCAGCCGCATGAGCAAACAACAACAATAACTGGTCATCATTCCACGGTGTAAAGTCAAAAACTTCTGTCGATGCAGACGCCGGATATTCCGGTTCTTGCGCCTGCACGTTGCTGGCCAAACAGCATAGAGCCACAGCCGCACCGCATACAGTAAACTTCTTCATGATAAAAAAACATTAAATTATAAATTTTGTAACTATTATAAATAGTAGAGAGAAGAGGAGCGACAGCTCCCCTGCCCTCTAAACCATTTCATTAGAAATTGGAACCTTCTACGTCCCACCAAACACGAGTACCTTGTGTATCGGTCCCCCCCAAAGCTTCTATACCAGAGGTCTGAATATCGGACAAACCTGCACTCGTGTCCCTTCCCGGCAAAGGAATTTTCCGAATAAGGTCGCCTTGTACCAAACTGCCGTCACCGTCCTCGACATTCAATACGGGGAATATCTTCGGATAGCCCGTACGGCGCAAATCGTTCCATGCTTCATAGGAATAGGGGAACCCGGCAATATACTTCTGAGTGATGATTTTTTCCAATTTGGTTTCCGGCGTATCGCCTTCGTTCCATTTAACACCTATTTTGGTTACACTGGCTATATCATTAGTATGGTCCATCGGGTCGGTATACGCATAAGCGACCGGTTCTTCCACACTCATATACTCATCGACTTTCTGTCCATATTGCGAATTTGTACGTTGATCCAACTGAGCGCTACGAATACCTGCTTCATAAAAAGATTGGGCAGAACCACCCATCGCCCAGTTACGCAATGCACCTTCCGCACGAAGGAACTGAACTTCTGAAAGTTTCATCAGGTATAACGGAGCCATACTGACACGATTGGAAGAAACTGCCGAATAAGCGATACGGGGGTTAACACTCACTGTTTGACCCGAAACCATGGATATACCAGCTCGCAGCCCTACAATCCGAGAATTGGCAGGTTCTATTTCCTCAGGATTTGTTTCATTGACAATCTGAGAAGAATTTTTCTCGAACAACGCATAATCGTCTTGTACATAAGGATGCTTCAAACTGAACAATAAGCTCTCAAACGAAGCATTCAACCGGGAATCGCCCCATAGTTTGCTAACATCGACCAATGGATGGGTAAACCCTGAAACGACTGGATCCAAAGCTATTTCTTGATTTTCCGTTTCGATTACACCTTCGGTAACAGCTTCTTGTGCCCATTTTTGAGCTTTTGTCCGATCAACTTTCACAATATGCATAGCCATACGAAGTTTTAACGAATTGGCAAAACGCCTCCACGTGTCAATACTAAAATCTTTCGTTACCCAGTCACTTTGTTGCAAGATACCATTCAAACGACTTTTGTACCACCCCGGACGTTGCTCATAATGTTTCAAACAAGCATTGATCGTATCCAGATTATCTACGATAGTTTCATAAATATCGGCCATCTTATTGAAGGTAAACGGATTCGTTTCCTTATTATTCTTGTGATCTACATAGGGGATAGAGCCATACAGGTCGACCATCTCCTGTGCAGAATAATTATAAAGCAATAGTCCTATCGCTTTCATCTCGGGGATAGAGTCGATATGGGGGTGATTCAACATGTTCACCAAATTGTTTTTCACCATGAGAAAAGCTCCATAAGGGCCATCGCAATATCCTCGATTGTAATAGTAAGTAGAAGATAAAATACCGTCTCCCCCATGTGAGAAGTTATGAGGAACACATAAATAGCCGGCATAGTTATCGACGGTTATATTATACACATATTGATATTGGTGAGCTCCGGGAAGCTGGCCATCTTTTCCCCCTCTCATACAATATTGTACCGTTTGTAATTGAAAGAAATAATTGTTTAATTCTTTCTCGGCAAACGCAAAACCTTCTTCTGAAATCTCTTTTCTATAATCTATACTATCGGCTTTACCTTTGTAGACTATCGGATCCAATTCGGTATCACCACCAGTAAAGGTATCGGTGGGCATATCGAAATCTAAACATGAGTGCAAGCCTGCCATTGCAAACAATGCACCAAATGCCGCTAAAACAGTTTTTTTCATATATCTATTCATTATTTACTACTAAAAATCAATTTTCAAATTCACACCAACCGAACGGGTTGCCGGCATATTGAAGATATCGAACGCACCCAAACCGTTTTTGGTAGAGAGGGCGATATCGGGATCTACCGGAGCATCCTTATAGATGAAGAACAAGTTGCGGCCTACGACTGACAGCGAGAGGTTACTGATAACTCCTCCAAAAAGATTATGGAAAGAATAACCTAACGAAAGTTCTGCCAGACGGAAATTGGTGGCATCATAAACATATTGCGAACCAAACATATTACCACCTACTGCTTTGTAATATTCTTCAATAGGAGCCAAATTACCGTCTGGCATTACCATAGCCGGCTTTCCGTTCCATTGTAAATCGGGATTTGCTTCGGCTGCCAAACGAGCATCTCCCACTCGCTTAGATACACCTTGATAATCGAGATAAGCCTCAGTCAATGAGATGACCTTGCCACCGATACGACCGCTCACCAAGAAATAAAGAGAAAGGTCTTTCCAAGAAATCGTATTTCCCCATCCCAATTGGAATTTAGAATTCATATTGCCCAAGTAGACATAACTATTGTTACTTAACTGAGGTGCTCCGTTAGAACTTAAATAAATACTACCATCGTCATTGCGACGAAAATCGAGGGCATACATATCGCCGTAAGAACCGCCTTCGTCGTACCTTACCACAATATTACCACCGGCAATTTTTTGTTCGAGCTTAGACGACTTTCCTTGCTCATCTTTGAATGTCTTTACAATCTTGTTGTCGTTGTACGAGAAATTCACCGAAGTACGCCACATCCAATCTTTGGCAAAGCCCAACGAATAGGAAACGGTGGTTTCGATACCTTGATTACGAATCAAACCGGTATTTACAGGTTTGGACTTACCTCCCGTAGTGGCTTGTAGGAAATAGTTATTATACAATCCCGTGTGATAATACGTCAAATCCCAGTTCAACGAACTATCGAAGAACGATACATCGAATCCGGCTTCGAATGATTTTGAAGTTTCGGGAATAGGATTATCGAAATAGCCATAGGTAGACGAAGCGATCGCTCCGGTTGCTAAATCAGCTTTACCTTTATTAAACACCTCATTAGGAATAGAGTTACCTACTTCGGAGTAAGAAGCACGGAGTTTCAAGTGTGTAATAAATTCGGGCAAAGAAATATAGCGATGCATTAACGTATTGGCTCCGACCGAGAAATAGCCATAATTATCGGGAGTACCCCGATATTCGAATTGTTTGAAAGCCCGATACCAGTCTTGGCGATAGCTACCTTCCAAATAGACATAATCTTTGTATCCTACTTGTCCCGTAAAGAAAAGACCTTTATCCCAGTTGGAAGACAAGGAATACTCATTCATATTGCTTCCTCCCCATGACGCCAGAGGCTCAAAGAAGTTAATACGGGTCGGTAGCTGATTCATGTCGGTATAGGAGAAATAGGTGGCTCTCGTCCACAACTTTTGGGTCTCTCCTTTAACGGTGTGTCCCACCCAACCGGCCGATGCCGATACAGAGAAATCTTTGATTTCCTTGTTGTAACTCAACATGGCATCGACATAGACATCGTTGCTCCAAATGAGATCCTGTCCATACATACCATAGTCCTCGATAGCGGCTACGTTTTGCGTAGTGGCCATTCTCTTTGTAAATCCTTTATACTTGGCACGGTCCATGTTCAAACGGCCTTGTATCTTCAAGCCGGGAATGATTTCATAGCTTGCCGTAATATATCCATAGGCTCTTTCCTCCTCGGTCTGTCCTTTATTGGCATTCGTTATCCAATAGGGATTATTGTTACCCGGTGAAAAATAGGCCCATTGTTGCATCGGTCCAGACAACTCAATAGTACCATCGGGAACCCACTGTTTCTGATCATTATAATATCCGTAGATGTTTGAAGTCCACGTGCCTTCTCCTCGATAATTTTTCTTATAATAATCCATATCGATGTTACGCGGCATACGATACAAATCATATAACGGGTTCATGACCGTACCTCCGCCCGGACGATTCTTTGTCTGCGCATGCACATAGTTCAA
>OLVO01004273.1_pt1 | contig 10838 bp, 9 predicted proteins | sample 1672571 | NCBI WGS metagenome assembly OLVO01 (sample SAMEA3136700, study PRJEB25190) | human gut metagenome | biome: human gut; feature: human-associated habitat; material: faeces | place: Austria | collected 2013 | reverse complement strand
CGAATGCATGATTTCTGTGCATCGCGAAGCGCGTTACTGTGAACGGAGTGAACAGCAACGTGTTGTTCGAACAGGTGTTTACTTTTTATTTCATATGTAGTACAATGACTTTATCTCTATAAATATACTTTTATTTCATTTTCCCGAATTTGGCTTTCGCCATTAACTTTATAAACAGGATATTTTCCCCAGAAATGGAAGGAGGCCGGTGCTTTCGCACCGGCGCGTATGAAAAAGAAAAATATTAAATTAAGAAAGACTTGGTGCTTTCTACAGTTAATAATATACGAAACAAATGTGATAAAAGTGTGAAAGACTTTTGAAAAAATCATGAAACGATTTCTGCTGTTTTTGTATAAAAAAACGAAACAATAACTCAAAATAAGGGATTTTACCAGATGAATGGACACAAATTTGAATATAAATGCGCCCGGATGCTGCGCCGAAAGGGATTTCACCATGTAGAAGTTACCAAAAAAAGTGGTGACCAGGGTGTCGACATCATTGCCTACAAACATTTTTCAAAATATGCAGTTCAATGCAAATATTATTCTTATCCAGTTGGGAATAAAGCAGTGCAAGAGGTCTATGCCGGGGGCAAATACTATGACTGCGACCGCTGCATCGTTATGACAAATGGCACTTTCACCAAGGCAGCTATCAGCGCAGCCAATAAATTAGATGTAAAGCTATGGGACAACTGCTCTATGTTAAAGAGTACAAGTCTGATTTTTGAAATAATGAGAGCAATGAATATTCTTGGAATCCTATTTGGATGTTATCTTCTAAGAAATGTTTTTCCATTTTCTTCGGATACTTATTTGCAGTATTATCGGGAATTTTCCCTGATTCTGGCTGGGCTTCTTGGCTGGCTGGGCTGGGAGAACTGGATGTTAAGTACTTTAGCTGGAGCACTGTACCTTTTCCTTGGATTTACATTTCAAGGAACAGGCAATGTTCCTGAATTCCTGGCAGGCGGTGTAAATCTTGTATTTCTGATTCCCGCACTGATTTATTTTGTGCATGTGTATCTCTTAAAACCAAAGCCATAATAAAAAATACCATCCGTTCTTTTCACTGCACCACCAACAGTATACGTAACTATTACATTCTCTTATATAAACACATTTATATATTTTTACATAGAATAAAGGGAAAGACCTTACGGAATAAGGAAAGGATCTGTTTATGGAAAATTATCAGATGAACCGTTCGGGCTGCCGCCCTTATAATAGAACCTGCGGGATGATGAATTTCTCTCCCGCTCCACTGTCGCAAATGCGGCGACAGACTTCTTGCAGCGAAATGAATTGTGAGTCCTCAGACTGTACCAGACCATATAAAAATTCCGGTGATTTCATACCTGTGAAGTCTTCATACAATCCGTCAATTTCCCAAACACCAAACTGCCCTTGCGCTAAACCAGTTTCATCAAAAACAGATAATATGTATGAGCACCTGAAACACCTAGCACCAGCAATGGCCTATGTACCATATCAGAATTTCACTTCAGCCTATGATCTTGACTATGCCTTGTCTGTGGGCACTATTTTCCCACAGCTTTGTAAACCATTCTGTGGAAAGAGAGGTATTCGAAGATGATGAGAAAGCAGCCTTCCCCAAGATGCTCTTTTTTACAGCAGATCAATGAGGTTAGTTTCGCTGTCAATGACATGCTTCTTTATCTGGATACTCACCCTGAGGATCAAAAAGCATTGCGCTATTTTTCCGATATTTCTGACCGTCGCAACCAGCTGATGGCCGAATATGCTGAGAAATACGGTCCTCTGACCATCGACAGTGCAGCTGTAAGCAGTGAAAATGCATGGAAATGGTCTCAGCAGCCATTTCCATGGGAAAAGGAAGGAGCGTGACAGTTTATGTGGAATTATGAAAAAAGATTACAGTATCCAATCAATATCAAAACGCCAAATGCGAAGCTGGCTCAGTTCATTATGAGCCAGTATGGTGGCCCGGATGGAGAAATCGGTGCTTCTATGCGCTATCTCTCCCAGCGCTTTACCATGCCGAACCGAGCCTCTGCAGCTGTGCTTAATGATATCGGTACTGAAGAACTGGCGCATCTGGAGATGGTTTCCACCATGGTTCACCAGCTTACCCGTGACCTCACTATGGAAGAAATTGAGAATTCCGGGCTGGGACCATATTATATTGACCACACAGTTGGCGTGTGGCCACAGGCAGCAGGGGGTGTTCCATTTAATGCCTGCGAATTCCAGAGTAAAGGTGATCCGATCACGGATCTATTTGAAGACCTTGCAGCAGAACAGAAAGCACGCTCCACTTATGACAATATTCTCCGTGTAGTACGAAATATCCCGGAAGTTGCTGATCCTATCCGTTTCCTGCGTGCAAGGGAAGTGGTACATTTCCAGCGATTTGGTGAAGCACTTCGCTCCATCCAGGAACAATTGGATGCTAAAAACTTCTACGCTTTCAATCCAGGCTTTGACAATCCCTGCTCTGCAAGCTGTGCACCTGAAGCAAAATAGCATATGCTGCTGGTCATAAAGATAACCGTAACAGCAATACACATCTCACAGAAAACCTTTTTTAAACACGCTCTAATACTGCCCGGCAATTGCTGGGCAGCTTCAAAACAGTAGTCAGCAGGCTTTTTCTCCCCATGCCAATTGTTCGTTTACTCAACTTCAAAGTCACCACAAATATCCTCTGGAACTATATCATCGGATTCGTGCATAATACTTTTTCTTTCATACCCCTTCATAATCAAACGCCGGTATAAAACTTTCCTCCGCGGTCTCCCCTTCCTGAAAATAGCCATTTTCAATTCCAAGCTCAATGGCAGCGTCCAGCACCTTTTCATACTCTCGTCTGGTCACTTTCCGATTCAGTTCCGGAAATTTCTCATTCTTCCAGACAGGCGTATATTGGTTCATTACGCTGATAAAAATATCCTCCCCATAAGTCCGGTACAGATATTTCAATACTGCAATAGAATTTTTGGTATGCCCTGGCAAAATCAGATGACGAACAATTGTCCCGCGTTTTATATATCCATCCTCCGCAAACTGACAGGGACCGGTCTGACGCATCATTTCGGCAATTGCACTCTGCGCCGCCTGCGGATAATCCCTTGCGTTGGAAAAAGCAGCAGCCAATTCAGGCTCCATATATTTCATATCCGGCAGATATACATCCACATAACCATCCAGTCTCCGGATAGTTTCCACGCTCTCATACCCACTGGAATTGTACACGACCGGAAGATTCATTCCCTTTCCTCTGGCCAGCTCCAACGCCGAAATAATATGCGGCACATAATGCGCCCCAGTGACCAGATTCAGATTTGCCGCCCCTTTTTCCTGCAATTCCAGAAAAATTTCAGCAAGCCGCTCCACTGAAATTTCTTTTCCGGAATCCCCAATGGCAATATCCCGGTTCTGGCAGAAACAGCACCGCAAGCCGCAGCCAGAGAAAAAAACAGCCCCTGATCCTTTTTTACCTGAAATACAAGGTTCCTCCCACATATGAAGAGCGGCACGGGCAGCCCTTATAGTACTGTCCATGCCACAATATCCTCTTTTGCCCTCCAGACGATTCACATTACACTTCCGGGGGCATAAGGTACAATTCTTAAATAATTCTTCTCGCATAAATTACGAATTCTCCTCTCTGATCTTCTCGGTCAGTTCCCTTCCCCCCTGGTCATACCACTCTTCCACAAAGGTATCAAAGTAATCCATGGGCTGCTCTCCCATGATCATCTGAATAAAGGCATTTTTCTCCAGGGAAGCAAGCATGTTGGGAATCTCTCCATCCGAATCAACCAGATATGTTCTGCGCACCGAACTATAATGGCCGTCAACCAGCACGCCCACTGCTGAAATTCTGGACTTGTACGCAGCCCAGTCCTCTACAGTTACATTTTTCCCGCTCAAATACTTCATACAGGCATCATAGTAAGACTTTTCCAGTGCGCTTAAATTACTTGCCTTCTGCTTGCCGGACATTACTCTCCGGATATCCTTCGTAACATTATAAATTGCCTCATTATAATCCACATTAATAACCAACGGTCTGGCTGTAGGATCCACATTCAAAGCAAAATAGCTGTTGATCTCATCCGCATTTTCCTCATCTTCAAACCGGCTGTAATCAAACAGAACACTGATAATTTTCATTACAATTTCCGGATGTTCGTAACCCTTTCTCACAACCACATATTTGTTGTCCCGAAAAGAAGCATAAACGTTATCTTTTTCCTGATATTCAGCAGTAAGGTAATAAGGCTCCCAGTCTGCTTCCGGATCATTCTCAGCCACATCCATAAGCGGATTATTCGGTGCCCACCAAAGTCCAAAAAACGCACCGCATTTACCTTCCACTACCAGATCACGGAGATTATTCTGAGCACGCAGGGCAAAGTTCTGATCCAGTATTCCTCTCTCATATAGCTCGTGCAAATAAGCAACGGCAGATCTGGTCTCCTCTGTCAAAGAACCATAGACAATTTCCCCGTCTTTGTCCTTGATCCATCTTCTTGGATAAGAATAAAATTTTTCAAAAACAGGTTCCACCGAATAATTCTGACTGGTAGTAGACACAAAATTGGTATCACACACAAGTCCCACAGGATCTTCCCCTTCCTCTGCTCCCATCCTGTTTTCCTGAAAAACCTGGATAATATCCATAGCCTCTTCCAGAGTCTTTGGCTCTGCAAGGCCTAGCTGGTCCATCCAGTCCTTTCTCATCCACAAAAGGCAGGGACCGTGGTCGATTACTGCTTCCGGAAGCGCCATCAGCTTACCATCAAAGGTTCCTGCACCGAGAAGCTGTGGACCATAGCTGTTATACATGGCCTTGATTCTCGGGGAGGTACAGTTTGCATAAACCTCAGTCAGATCCTCCACCATGTCATTTTCCACAAGAACATTTAAAGTCTCCCTGTCTGAAACCACCAGTACATCCGGCAAAGTGTGATCATTTACCAGCACATTCACATACTCGTCGTAGCGATCCTCCCGCTCCATATAGGCATTTTCATTCTGCACGTTCAGAATCTCTTTCAGATATCTGGTATAAGCGCTGTCTTCGTAGGTATTTCCTGCTGGAAGATTGGAATTATTGGCACCGCTCATCTGTCCTAAAGTATAAGTCACAAGCTCCGGGTACTTTCCATACGGAGTTGTGGAAGCTTTTTTCCACAATCCGCTATCTGTAGAATTATCTGTCTGGGATTCTTCTGTTTCTGTACTTTTCTCTGCATCCGTTCTGTTTTCTGCTGTCTTTTCCGTCTCGTTGTCTACAGTGCCTGGGTCAGCTGCATCAATTCCGGAATCACTGCATGATTCCTCAGAAAGCTCATAATCTGCTTCTTCGTATTCCACACCCGTTGTCTCTTTTCCCATATTTCCAGCTGCGCTATCACAGCCTGTCAATGAACCAGACGAAATCACCATGGAAAAAGTCAGTCCCAATACCAGAATTCTATTTTTTTTCTTCACTTTTTCCACCTTTCTTTCCTGTTGTGTCCTCTGTGTCTTCTTCCGGCTCCTGCAAAAACTTTTTCGCAGAAAACTCTCCGGCTGCCACAGCCTCCTCATCCGCTTTTTCTCTTGGAATTCTCATTTCTACCCTGGTACCTTGATCAATCTGGCTAAACACCTTGATTCCGTACTCCATCCCATAAAGAAGCTGCATTCTGTCATTGACATTTTTAAGACCATATCCGGAAGCCTTGTAAGTTACCAGCTTATCTGCCTCTTCCTGTTCCATTCCTGGTCCATTATCCTCCACAGCAAGAAGCACATCCTCACCGTCCTTTACAAAAAACAGTTTCAGAATCTTCTCTCCTTCTTCTTTCATGTCCAGCCCATGCTCCAATGCATTCTCCACAACAGGCTGCAGCAGCAATTTGGGCACAATATCTCCTTTCACCTCCGGGTCAATGTCCCAGATCACCTGAAAATCATTGTCATGCATCACCAGCTGGATATCCAGATACGCCTTAATATTCTGAATACAGTTATCCACAGTTACCATATCCTGCCCCTTACTTAAAGCAGTCCGGTAAAACATAGATAAGGACAAAGTAACCCTACTGATTTCCCTCTGATTGCTTCGAATAGCCATCCAGTTGATAACAGACAGGGAGTTATACAAAAAATGAGGGTTGATCTGGGCAGTCAGTGCCTTCAGTTCAAACTCTTTCAACGCAATCTTATTCTCATAAACCTCATGGATCAGACGATTGATCTCGTCCATCATGCTTCGGAAGCTGCGCACCAGAAGGCCAATTTCATCTCCAGCATTGCTGTCCACCGTAACCTCACGGCTCCCCTGGTTTACCCGGTTCATGTTATCGGTAAGCTCCTCGATCTTTCTGGTAAAAAGTCTGGAAAAAGAAAGTCCCAACACCAGAATTATGGCTACACAGGCCGCAATCAGGGGAATCTCGCTGACCAGGATTCCTGACACAGAGCTGTCCACTGCTGATTGCAGCTTATACAGATAAAAAATCCATCCGCAAGCCGCGTTCTTCCGGTTTACAAAAGCATAATCTCCCTGCCCGGACTCCAGAAACTCCCTGGAGACAGCCTCTCCCGAATCCTTTTCTTCCTTTTCACCCAGCATTTCCTTCTGAAACAGAACATTTCCCCCTTTATCCAGGATCATGCCCCCGGATTCTGCAGAAATAATCTTTTCAAAGGGCTGAAAAATCTTATTATAATCCAGTGTAACGCAAAGAACTGCTGTCTGCTCTCTGCCAGTATAAATCCGCCTTACAGCTGCAATCTCCGGTATCTGGCTGTCCACCACCCACTGCACAGACACATCCTCTGCCAGTTTGTCATACCACCACTCCTTATCCACCTCTGACAAAGGCACAAGTGTATACTCATGGCGCACTTTAATGCTTTCTGCAAACAACTGGATCTGTATAATGGCATCATGATAAGACTTTGGTACAGACAAAAGAGGATCTGCTACTTCTGTATATTTTCTATACGCTTGATAATTATCCATATTTTTCTCAGTGATCAGATCCTCAATATCCGGGGAATAAGTGAGATAATTCAGAAGACTGGAAAAAACTTCTATCTGGCTGTCGATTCCCTCTCCGGTCTGCTCCAGAATGGAAGACATATCCTCCATTTCTTTTTCCCGGAGCAGACTGCTCATGCGGTCATGACTATACAATACAAGCAGGATCATGGGAACCAGGCTGGCTGTCACAAGAAGAATAGTCAGCTTATGACGATATTTCATATTCTCAAATTTATTCTTTATGACTGCCGGTATTTTCATCCTCTTCACCGGTTCCTTTCCGATAGGACTCCGGGCTGCTTCCATAATATTCCCTGAAACTTCTGCAGAAATAAGAAACATTGGGGATTCCTACCTGTTCACTGACCTGTGCCACCTTCATATTGGAATTACACAAAAGCTCCTTCGCCTTTTCCATCCGAACCACACGTATAAAGCGGTTCAGGTTCATACCAGTCTCTTTTTTAAAAATAAAGCTGAGATAACCAGAGGACAAATACACCTTCTCTGCCAATGTCTCAAGACTTAAATCCTCCGCATAGTGCTGGTAAATATAATTCTTCACAGAAGCAACTTCATCTCTGGAATCACTCATGGAACGCTCCAGAAACTCCTCGTACTCCTTAATATTCTCCTGGGTGATTGCAAGGATCTGCTTCAGATTGGTACAACTGTACAGCCGCTCAACCTCATGATCCAGCTTCCGCTCCTCAGAAAACTGATTTTCCTGGAAAAGCTCCTGGATCACATTGGAAAAAACAAATTTCACATACATGGCAGAGAAACGGGTATCATTCTCATATTTCTTCACCAGACACTCAAAATGCTTCTTCAGCTGCTCCACATCTTTGCGGGAAATGTCTTCGGAAATCTTCTCCATCAGACGGGAATCCTGTGTCTCCGCATTCACCGGCTGGCTGTCAGAGGCCTCATTATTAAACACATGCACATCTGGATGATAAAATTTCTCCTCCATGGTCTGCTCCAGCTGGGACATAATTTCAGGCAGCGCCTCATGCCCTTCAAACCGGCTGCTCACTGCAAGGTGAAAACTTGCAGAGTAATTCTGCTTCAAAATGTCATATAAATGCTTGGCAACCAGCTGATAATCGCAGTACACATCAGAAAAAAACAGCACAGACTGTCTGGTATTCAGATTCAGGTAAAAGAAATTCCGGTGCAATCCCTGCATCAGTTCCTCATCAATGTTATCTGGAACATTGTCAAAAAATGCCTTATCTGATTCGATGAGAATCGCACAGTGCCACTGCTCCCAGTTAGATTCATCTAAAATCTCCCCAGCTTTTTTCAACACTTCTTCATTTCCGGAATACAGGTAAGTCTGAAGAAAATACTGAAGAAGAAAATTCTTCCCTTTCTCTTCCTTCTGCTTCTTGGACCGGATACTTTGAAGCTCTGCTTTTACTTTCCCGATAGTTGTATGAAATGTATCCGGATCAACCGGCTTCAGCACGTAATCCTTCACTCCGTAACGCATAGCTTCCTGGGCAAAAGCGAAATCACTGTATCCACTAAAAATTACAATTGGAAGATTGGGATACTCTTCTCTGACCTTGCTAGCCAGCTCCAGACCGTCCATTTGAGGCATTTTTATGTCTGTTAAAAGAAAATCAATCTCTTCACTTCGCAATACATTCAGTGCCTGCCTGCCATTGGCAGCCTCATGGATCTCGTATTCTCCCTCTTCCTGTGCCAGAAGGAATTTAATTCCCTCCCGCTCAATTTTCTCATCGTCTGTTATCAAAACTCTGTACATATTGGTACTCCGATCTTTTATTATATTTAACACCGGGACAACTCTTCCAACTGTCATTTATGTCCGTCTGTCAGAAAAGCCAGAAATTTCATATCGCCTGTTGCTTCGCCCCATTTTTTCTGTCTGGCGCACATGAAATCTTATATAAAGATAAAGATAGCCCCTCGCATCTCTGCAAAGAACTATCTTTATTTTAACATTCTGGTATCATATTGAAAAGGGAATAATCTCCAAATTTCTCAGGTAAAAACCGTTCTTTTACCCAAAGAAATCAACCCTTAACTGCACCTGCAACAACTCCCTCGATAATATATTTCTGGCAAACCAGATATACAACAATAATCGGGATAATGTCGATCATAATACTTGCCATCATCGGTCCCATCTGTACATGACCATAGCTTCCACGGAAATACTGGATTGCCATTGGGATTGTTTTATATTTCTTAATATCCAGAACCAGTGTTGGAAGAAGATAATCGTTCCATACCCACATCAGCTCCAGAATTGCAGTAGAGATAATGGTTGGTTTCAAAATCGGAATCAAGATCTTAAAGAAAACCTGCAGAGGACTGCATCCATCAATCATGGCAGCTTCCTCAATTTCCAGCGGGCTTCCTTTTACAAAACCGGTAAACATAAATACTGCAAGTCCGGCACCAAATCCAAGGTAAACAATGCAAATGGTGTATGGATTATTCAGTTTCAAAGTATCTGCTGTTTTTGCCAGGGTAAACATAACCATCTGGAAAGGAACAACCATACTGAATACGCAAAGGTAATACAGAACCTTGGAAAGCAAGCCGTTTACACGTACAATGTACCATGCGCACATAGAGCAACAAAGCAGAATCAAAACAACAGACATAACTGAGATCACAAGGCTGTACCAGAAGGATTTCAGGAAATCCATCTGTGTGACGCTGGCTATAAAGTTCTGGATTCCGTTCCAGGTCTCAGATGTAGGAAACTGGAAAACACCAGATGTAGTAATTGCGGACTCCACTTTTAAGGAGTTAAACAGGATCATAACAATCGGGTAGATCCAGATAATTGAAATTATAGAAAGAATTATAGTTGGGATAATACTTTTTTTCTTATCTGCCATTATGCCTGCACCTCCTTAGATGATGTTGCACGAAGCTGGATCAATGCGATCGCAACAACCAGTACAAAGAATACAACTGCTTTTGCCTGACCGATACCCTTCCATGCAGGACCACTTCGTCCGTAGAATGTATCGTAAATGTTCAGTGCCAGTAACTGTGACTGTTTTCCAGGATCTCCGCCTGTAAGGGAAAGGTTCTGGTCGAACATTTTAAATCCATTTGTCAGTGTAAGGAAAGTACAGATTGTAACAGACGGCATGATCATCGGAAGTTTTATCTTAAATAAGATCTGTCTGCTTGTCGCACCGTCAATCTGAGCAGCTTCGACCAGATCCGGAGATACGTGGCGGCGGTCGCTCTTTTCAAACTGATCGAAATAAGAAGCCGCACGCACCAGCTCTGCGCGCTGCGCCGGAAGAAGCGGCACCGCCTGAATGGCGTCGGCCATCCGGATGGCCGAAAAATTGTTAGTCACAGTGAGCAGGAGGCAGCAGAGCGTCAGCAGGGCTGCGCAGAGCAGAGTGACCCGCAGGCGCAGGGACATCGGTTTCCTCATGCCGTCTCCTCTCCGGCCAGGCGATAGCCCCGACCTACCTTGGTCTGGATCGGATCATGGCCCAGCCGCTTCCGCAGTTTTTTCCGGAGCGAGGAGATGTGCATCCGCACGGCGTTGCTGAAGGGGTTGGCATCCGCCTCCCAGATATGCTCCATCAGCTCCTCCTGGCTGATCCAGCATCCCCGGTGAAGCATCAGATGCTCCAGGATGGCAAATTCCCGGGGCGTCAGGGGAAGGGGTTCCCCACGGCCGGAGACCTCCCGGGTCACGGTGTTTAGGGTCAGCGCGCCCACCTGTACAAGGGACTCCCGCTGACGAAATTCCCGGCGCAGCAGCGTCCGCACCCGGGCCTCCAATTCCTCCA
>OLVO01004267.1_pt1 | contig 10853 bp, 9 predicted proteins | sample 1672571 | NCBI WGS metagenome assembly OLVO01 (sample SAMEA3136700, study PRJEB25190) | human gut metagenome | biome: human gut; feature: human-associated habitat; material: faeces | place: Austria | collected 2013 | reverse complement strand
TCACCCAATACAGGAACGATCAGCTGCTCTGCTCCATTTTCGTCCCATGCATGCCAGTTTCCTCCATACAGGATTCCATTTCCCAGAATACGGACTCTGTCTGCCATTCTGGAATAGATTCTTCCGCTTACAACTGCTCCGTACTCTATATAAACAGTTTCGTCAGAATTAAGCTGAAGGCATCCCACATTGTAGGCTTTTCCACTTTCAAATACATAAGTGGCATTCTCAGGCTTCGGTATGTATTTTCCAGGAAGAACATAAAGTGGTGACTCCAGTTTATCGTCCAGTTCAAGAGTAATTCTCTTTCCGGCAGGAAGGCTTATGCTGATTTTGTTCCCCTCTTCTTCGAACGGTATCTGTGCAGCTGCAGGACGGATAACAGCCTTCTGAAATGGTTCGTTTACTGTAACTTCTACCTCTGCCTTTTCATTTTCATCCAAGAAAGAAACAAAATCAAAAAATTCCGTATGATATACTCACTGTTCCTTTCCGTTTATCTTAACCTGATACAGCTCTGATACCGGAATATCTTCCACTGATTTCAGTTCATACAGTGGTTTCTCGCTTATCTTTCGCGGTACAAATTCCTGTTTTTTCATCATTATGTTTCTCCTTTATATTTCATTTATTTTTAAAATTCATAATTATGTTTACAAACATTACTATACAATGTTTTTCTTTTTTAGTAAAGTGTTTTATTTGACAAGATACTTTGCTTTTTTTATGCATTTTGTATAAGTCCCTCTGTTTTTTCAATTACTGTTTGACTTATTTGTTTGATATATATATACTATAGGTTACTAAACAACCTTATTTTGAAAGGAAACATTATGGAAAAACTTCCTGCATACAAGAAATGTTATAACAAATTAAAATCCGATATAGATAATAACGTTTATCCCATAGGTTCCTATCTTCCCACAGAAGATGAGCTTGGAAAAATGTTTTCGGTAAGCCGTACGACGGTCCGGCATGCCATTGACCTTCTGGTTAAAGACAAACGCATAAAGGTAAAGCAGGGTGCCGGCACACAGGTGATCAATCCCAAAGAACGGGAGCTTACCAGCTTCTCAAAATTTCATAACGTAATAGACATAAACACTCTGTTTCCGGATAATGCCGCCCTGACCATCAGCGGAACCTGGATTGACCGTATTCCTGCAAACAGCCAGGTCGCCAGTGCGTTGGACCTTAATGAAGGAACAGAAGTCTTCCGCCTTCAAAGAGTGGTTTCCTCCAATGAACAGCCTGTGATAATTCAGACAAATTATATCCGTATTGATTTTTTCCCGGATTTAGATACCTACCGCGAACAGCTTGTAGATCTCTATTACTTTATTCAGAAGCACTACGGAATTAAATTTGAAACTGGCGAAGAACACATCAACATCAGCTCAGCTGATTTCCTTGATGCACGGATTCTCAACATTGAACCGGGATCTCCTATTTTTTTCAACACCAGAACAGCACACTGTTCACTGGGTCCTATGGAATACCTGGAAGCCAGGATCCGTCCTGATCTGTGCCATTTCGTAGTTCGTATGAAGGAACCACCTGCATGGTACGATCTTCCCGAATTTCAAAAATCCCTGGAACGTGTTTGAAAATGAATGATCAACTTATAAAAAGGAGCGGCGCTATGTCTAAACGCATTTCGGCCCTTCTGCTTTGCTTATTTCTATTTTGCCTGCTAATAGTTTTCCCAGCTGCAGGCTGCGGTCAGAACAGCAGCTCCGGTTCCGGCGAAGAACCGCCTGTTTTTTCCCCGCTGAAGGTTCTGGTTCCGGAAGCCCCCGGGACAGACACCATAGGATATTCACCTCTGATACTGGATATTTCCAACATCAGTCAGGGATATCTGACTGCTGTCAGTGACAGCAATGGTACCACCAAAAACATCCAGCTTTCCGCGGATGACGGCGTTGTTTATTCTTATTTTGTAAGTTCCGGCGAAAGTGCTGTCATTCCGTTTACCAGTGGAAGCGGCACCTACCAGGTATCCTGTTATGAGCAGGTAAACGGCAGTCAGTATGCCGCACTTTTTGCCCAGGCTCTGGAGGTTTCCCTGGAGAATGAATTTCTCCCGTTTTTGTATCCGAACCAGTATGTAAATTTCACCCCGGACTCAGAAGCCTGCAAGCTGGCTCTTTCTCTTCTGGCAGAGGATGCCACGGAACAGGAAAGCATTGACACCGTTTTCCAGTATGTAACCCAGCATGTCACCTACGACGAGGACAAAGCAGCCACCGTTGAGACAGGATATCTTCCTGACATAGACGAAACCCTCTCTACCGGAAAGGGAATCTGTTTTGATTATGCTGCCCTGATGACGGCAATGCTGCGAAGCCGGGATATTCCCTGTAAGCTTCAGATCGGATATGCAGGTGACATCAAGCATGCCTGGATTGATGTTTACATACGTGGAAAAGGGTGGGTGGAACAGGCGATTACCTATGACGGGGAGAAATGGAACCGCATGGATCCAACCTTTACCGCCAACAGTGAAGATGAAGAGCTTATCAATTCCTATATCGGTGACAGCGCAAATTATACGTTGCAGTTTACCCGATAGCACAACGAAAAACGCCTCGCAGGTTCATGGATTTTTTCAGGATCTGCCTGATGTTTTTTCAGAGAGGACTTTATATGATTACCAAATTAAACAATCGGGAGCTGTTTCAATTCTGTGAACAGTTTTCCATCATATTACGTTCCGGAATGTCCGCCATTGAGGGACTTGCCATCTTAAATGACGACAGCCAGACAGAACGGGGCAAAGAAATTTTGACCTTTCTTTATAAAGACATGGAGGAATCCGGCTCTCTGGCGCACGCCATGGAACAATCCGGTGCTTTTCCTGCTTCTGCTGCTGCCTATGTCCGCACCGGCGAAGAGACCGGCTGTCTGGATGAGGTTATGAAGGGTCTGTCTGCTTTCTATGCGAAGGAGATTCAGATCACAGACCAGATCCAGAGTGCAGTCGCCTATCCCCTTGTTATGCTGGGCATGATGACTGCGGTTATTGTAATTCTTCTTGTAAAGGTTCTCCCGGTTTTCCGCCAGGTTTTCCGCCAGCTTGGACTGGAAATGAGCGGGATCTCCGGTGCCCTTCTTGGAATCGGCGAAACACTTAGCCGCTATTCTACTGCCTTCCTTGTTCTTCTGGCCGCGATGATCGGCTTTATCCTTTTCCTGGTTCTTCACCCAAAGGGGCAGGAACTGATCCGCAAAATCGTCTGCCGTTTTCCCGGCATGAAGGAAATTCCGGTAAATCTGGATTACAGTCGTCTTTGCCAATGTATTTCCCTGGGAATCCGAAGCGGACTTTCCCCTGAGCTTTGTGTGGAGCTGGCAGGGGCTGTTGTCTCCCAGACTGAAATCAGGGAAAAGCTTGCTTCCATTCAGAATCAGCTCGCTGAAGGATATGGTTTTACAGAAGCCATCACGGAATCCGGACTTTTTAAGGCTATGGAGCTTCGTCTGATCTCCCTTGGTTTTCAGGCTGGTGCATCTGACGAAGTAATGGAAAAACTGGCTGAGCAGTATGAAGAGAAATCCACAGACTCTGTTTCCCACATTGTGTCAATTTTGGAGCCTACTATTGTGATCGTCCTTTCAATTCTGGTAGGACTGGTCCTTCTTTCTGTTATGATGCCGCTGCTGGGACTGTTATCTGAAATGATCGCATAACAGCTGTAAGGGAGAGTGAAAATGGATATATTTGAAACCAGACTCATTCGTATCAGGCGGATTTTCCGCTTTATTGTTCCAATCCTGTTCGCTGCAGTCCTCTGCCTGATCTTCTATCTTGGAATTGCACGTACACAGACTGATTCCCTGGAAAAAGAACAGGTTACTTTAACTCAGGCACTTGAAGGAGGTGCCATCCGCACCTACGCCCTCACAGGCCGATACCCTGAGAGCCTGGATGAATTGCTTTCGGATTACCATATTACCTATGACTCCGAGAAATTTGTGGTAGAATATGTTCCAAACGGATCCAATCTTCTGCCATCGATCAGCGTACTTCCGGTAAATGCCAGAAAAGGAGGTGCCAGATGAATTCCAGATTTACCCGGAAAAACCACAGCATTGATTCACTGGCAGCCCTGCTGCTTTTTGCAATGTATGTGCTGTTTCTTCTATTTCTGATGCTTTTTGGTGCCGGGAACTATCAGGCCTCTGTAAAAAGCCTGGACACTAATAACAACCTTTATACGGCAGTCTCTTACATCACTACCAAGTTTCGTCAGCACGATATTCCCGGAATGACCTCCCTTACAGAGCTTCAGGGAACACAGGTTCTTTGCTTTCAGGAAGCTATTGAGGGGAAAGATTACTGCACTTACATTTATTTTGATGGCAGTCATTTAAAAGAGCTTTTTACAGCATCTGATTCCCAGGCCGATCTTTCCATGGGGACCAACCTTGCACAGCTTCAGGATTTCCAGATTGACGCTTTAGAAAACACTTTTTACAGGATCACATTAACGGACACAGATGGACATTGTTCCAGTTTTCTGCTTCATCCAGGGGTTCCTGCCTGATTCACAGGCTCCTGAATTTGGGGCTGGTCACTTCTGAATGATGTGCTGAAAGGAAGTTTTTATGAAAAAAATCACTACCCATTCCAAATCCGGGCTTTTTCTTATGGAAATGATATTTGTCCTTCTTTTTCTGGGACTGACCTGCGGTGTCTGCGTAAGACTGTTTGCGGCTTCCTACATGGCAAGGGTACATGCCCGGGAGGACTCTCATATCCAGGAGCTTATCACCAGTACCGGTGAAATTCTGGAAGGAACTGACGGCACTGTCCAAAATTTTCTGGCACTGATGCCAGATGGAGTTGCAGATCAGGACAGTATTTGCTATTATTTTGACAGGCACTGGCAGAATACGTCTGAGGAAAACGCATTTTATAAAATGAGGCTTGTCTGCTCTGCTTCTGACAAGGTCAAAGAAGTTCAGATCACTTTTGTAAAACTCCAGAATGCAAATGAGGAACCCAGTCTTTATGCACAGACAATTCGCTTTCCAGTTTTTTCCACAAAGGAGGGAGCAAATTCATGAAAGAAAAGAATCATCTTTTTTCCGCAACTGGAATTCCTTCCCTTTTTCTAATCTTCGGAGTTCTTATGCTGGTGATCCTGTCCTTGCTTGGCTATGGTACTTCCAGGCAGGATCTGCGCGCCAGCAGCCTTTCCCTGGAGCAGACCTCAGCTTATTATAATGCCTGCAGTGAGGCAGCTGATTTTTACTCAGAGCTGGTTCAGACATTGGAAGGATTTCAGGAGCAGGCAAAAACAGAGACTGCATATTACCAGCTCGTCTCCGATTATCTGAACTCACAGGAGAATGTAAAATGGGATTCAGAGGAACATACTGCTGAATATGTGAGAGCATTTTCCGACACCCAGAGTCTGGCTGTGAAAGTTTCTATATTCTGGACTGTCCGTACGGCTGATTCCACAGCCTCTGATATCGCAGCTTCTGATACCGCAGCTTCTGATACCGTTGCCTCTGATACCGCTGCCTCTGATACCATTAATGCAGGATTGGACATGACCAGCAGCAATATCGCCGGGATCCTCTCCTGGAATACGATTGTAACTGCAGACTGGAATCCGGACAACAGCCAGTCTGTCTACAAAGGAGAATAATTTTATGGAAGAAAAAGTAAAGGCTTTTCTGGAGCTTGCCACTCAGAAAAAAGCCTCTGATATATTTATTATTGCCGGTCGTCCCCTTTCTGTAAAAATTGACGGAAAGCTCTGTACACTGGATGGTTTTGAAGAACGGCTCATGCCTCCGGAGACAGATGAATTTATCCGGATCATTTACAAGCTTGCTCACGACCGGAATATAGAACCTATGCTGGAAACCGGTGACGATGACTTTTCCATGGCTATCCCGGGTCTCTCAAGATTTCGTGTAAATACATACCGGCAGCGTGGTTCTCTTGCCGCTGTCATCCGTATTATTGCATTTAATCTGCCTGATCCGCAGGATCTGCACATTCCTCCAGCTGTTATGGAAGCAGCTGATCTTACCAAGGGAATGGTTCTGATCACAGGCCCCGCCGGAAGCGGAAAATCCACCACCATGGCTTGTATCATCGACAAGATCAATCACAGCCGTGAAGGACATATCATCACACTGGAAGACCCTTTGGAATACCTGCACAGACATGACAAATGCATTGTCAGCCAGCGCGAGATCTGTACGGATACTGCCAATTATCTGGTTTCCCTGCGTGCCACCCTGCGTCAGAGCCCGGATGTGATCCTTCTTGGAGAAATGCGTGACCACGAGACTATCCAGACTGCCATGACTGCTGCTGAAACCGGACATCTGATTCTTTCCAGCCTTCATACCACCGGAGCCGCCAATACCATCAGCCGTATTATGGATGTTTTCGAGCCCAGCCAGCAGCATCAGATTGCCATTCAGCTTTCCATGGTTCTGCAGACTGTTATTTCCCAACAGCTGGTGCCGGATGTGAATGGGCACAATATTCCGGTTTTTGAGATCATGAGGCTTACCCCTGCCATTCGAAATATGATCCGCGACAACAAGATTTATCAGATTGACGGTGTGATCGCCTCTTCCTCCCAGGCAGACATGAAATCCATGGATAACAGCCTGCTGGAGCTTTATCGAAACCGCCAGATCACAAGAGAGACTGCACTTAAATATTCATCTAATCCGGAAATGTTAAAACGGAAGCTCATGTAATGGGCTTCCGTTTTTTTAATATCCGAAGGTTGTCCTGCTGCAAAAAACTTTATAGTTTTTACTATGTGCAGACTATCTTCTATTCCACAATGCTTTACTGTAAATTCTATTTCTTTTCTGCAATTGATTTCCTACTTTCTTGTAACTGCCGCCGATGCTTTATACTTTCCCTTTACAACACCATTTGGCTCTTTTACATAAGCACGCACATAATAACGGTACTTCTTTCCTTTTTTTACCTTCGTGTCTGTCCAGGTAGAAGTTTTCCCCTTCTTAATAGTAGCTGCCAGCTTATATTTTCCGCTTCCGATCTTCTTGTAAATGTAATAGCCATCACACTTCTTCTGTGCCTTCCACTTTAATTTCAGACCTTTCTTCGTATTGGAAACCGATGAGACCGTCTGCCTGGAGGGTGCTGATTTATACTTTCCACTGGACTTGTAACTGCTTGCCACTGTTTTCTTATCCACAGTACAATAAGCTCTTACTGTATACTCATAAACGGTAGTTGATTTTATCTTTTTATCTTTGTAGGATGTAGTAGCTGCTTTCTTTATGTTTGCAAGCTTCGTCCATTTTCCAGAGGATGTTTTCCTGTAAACCACATAGCCTGCTGCACCGGAAATCTTATTCCAGTTTACTGTATTGTAAAGTCCTGAAGAAACCTTCACCGACACAGACGGAGTGGCAAGCATTGTCTTAGCCGCAGCTTCCGCGGTATAATCGGAATATTTTGCAGTACCGTTCACCATACTGTACGCACGGATCTTGTATGTATACGTAATTCCCGGCTGAACCTTCGTATCTGTCCAGGAAGTATCCGACCAGGAGGCTGTCTCCACCTTCTGATACTCTCCGCCGGAGATTTTTCTATAGATCTGATATCCGGAAACTCCGGCTGCTTTACTCCAGGTCAGACTGATCTGGTTATAGGCTCTGGCTGCTGCCTGGAACGAAGCGGGTCTGGTTACATTCACTGCGTTGCCCAATGTTCTTGTGTGAGCTTTAATTCTTGCACAGGCACTTGGACTTGTTTTGGAAAAATCACTCCATCCATTTTTTTCATGATAACAGAAGCTCTGATCCGCCTCCAGGCCAGCCTGAAACTCCACCCAGTCATAAGCACTGTTGGTCTCGCACAGATATTCCACTGTATCGGAACCGATATTGGTGATCACTACCGAATAAAGGGTTCCATTCATCAGATTTACCTCTGGCACTTCTACTGTGGAAATACCGGCATGTTTCTGATAAAAAGTAACCGGATTGGCATAGGCCGGAGTTCCGCTTACCGGATTGCTCTTATCCTTCAGATTTGTATAAATCTGAATGCTGTAGCTTCCTCCGTCAGTGTAAGTAGCCAGGACCACTTCTCCAAGGGCTTCTCCGTTCCCATTTCCGGCTTTTGCCTGAAAAACATTGGCAATGGAGGAAATCCCACTGCTGCCGGAAGGATACAGCTTCAGCTTGCTCAGTGCACTGGAGCCATCATAGAAATAGTTGTTCCGGTACTTCGGACTGGTGGTGGCTTCTGCTGCTACAATATTATAATTACATTTATTCTCATAGGAAATATAAAAATAACCGGCTTCTCCCCAGTCATCTCCCCAGCTGTTTCTGGCAATCCATGCCCCGTTTGAAGTAACATTGCTGGCAGAATTGAAATTTTCCCTGGAATAATTGTCATCCCATCCAATCAGGGTTATTGCATGATTCACGCCTGCACTTCCCGGGTAGCTGTATGCATACGTATACGGATTATAATAGGTATCATACATTCCAAAGGACATGGAAACAGATCCATATTCTGATATCAGACTTTTAATGTTATTTACAGAATAAGAGGAAAACGCCGCATTTTCCAGATATGCGGTGGTCTGGTATGCCATTTGGGAGGACGGCACCTTGTCAGAGTCCAGGGTATGATCTGCATTTGTCTCATAAGGAATCTGTGACTCCAGTGCCATACCACTCCACGTACTCAGAAAAATAGCAGCAAGAGTCTGATTGCCTCCCTCTCTGTAGGAATGAAGAACCTCGTTTTTGTCATTAGCTGTATTTCCAAGAGGATCGTTCATTCGGTGGGCAAAGAAATATGCCAGATGTTCTTCTGACAGATCAAACAGCCCAGCTCCTGCCTGCAAAAATGAGATTTCCAGGTTGGCAGCCAATGTGTATGCCCAGCACATATTAGAAGGCTTTTGATTTCTCACCGGGATGGAAAGACTGCTTCGGGGATCGTATTTCGCAGGATAAGACGCAGCTCTGGCAGCACCTACGCTTCCTGTATCACCGTTTCCATTGCCAGCTGGCGGGTCTACATAGCTTAAGGGCTGCAGCTCACGGATCGGCTCCAGCTGAGCCTCAATCTCCGCATCGGTCAGATCGTCTTCATTTTTCTCTTCTTCGGCAGAATCCGGATCCATGCTGCCAAAGCCAAAATCTTGTTCCTGAAGTTCATCAGTACCACCATCTGAGAAACCGTCTGACAGGTCTTCCGATTGGGAGGGATTTCCATCTGTCATGCCTGTGAAGCTGGCATTGCCTGACTGACCGGCATCGTCTTCCGTACTTCCATTGCCAGCCTGGCTGTCATCGCCTTCTGCACTTCCATTGCCAGCCTGACTGTCACCGTCTTCTACACTTCCATTGCTAGCCTGGCTGTCATCAGCTAAAGTGCTTCCGCTCCCTGACTGATCATCACCTGCTGAAAAATCATCCTGCACATAAAACTCCTCCGCAGTCATCGCATCCGACGACACAGCTGATGCAGCGTCTCCTGCGCTTTCCATTTCCACACTTTCCGTCCAGACCATACTCTGCCCGGCAATATCTGCTGCCTGAATAGGCAAGCCTGTAAAAATCAGGGACTGGGCAAGTAACAGACTTACAGCTGCTTTTTTCAATAATTTCTTATATTTCATATTTACTCCTGTCGTTCTGAGCTTCCTGTTCCGGAGTATTTTTCACACAGGCTCCAGAGCGTATTAAAAAATCACCAGAACAGAATTTTCGTTCAAACAGATATTTTTCACTTATTTATGATTTTTTAGATATTTTTCCAGAAAATGTATTAATTTCTCCATTTCTTCCTGAGTCCCTACCGTGATCCGCAAATGATTGTCAATCCTCGGCTTCGGGAAGTATCTTACATAAATATGCTCCTGACGAAGGGCCTCAAAAATTTCTTTGGCCGGACAGCTTTTGTGAGAAGCAAAGATAAAGTTGGTCTTAGAATCCGGGAATGTGAAACCAAGGGCAGCCAGTTCTTTCTTCGCCCATTCTCTGGTAGCAATAATCTTCTCACAGGTTTCTGTAAAATATGCCTTATCCTGGATAGCTGCCACACCGGTTGCAAGAGTGGTACGATCCATAGTGTAGGAATTGAAGGAATATTTTACATCGTTCAGAAAACTGATCAGCTGTGGATGGCCGCACGCAAAGCCGATACGCATTCCAGCCATGGAACGGGATTTGGAGAAGGTCTGAACTACCAGGAGATTGTCATATTTCTCTATAAGCTCCAGTGCTGATTTCGCTCCGAAATCTACATATGCTTCATCTACGATCACAATGACGTCCCGGTTGTGTAAGAGAATCTCCTCGATGTCACCGAGGGGCAGCTCCACTCCTGTAGGTGCATTGGGGTTCGGAAAAATAATTCCACCGTTTTCTCCGAAGTAATCTTCTTTGCGGATACAGAAGTTCTCATCGAGAGCTTTACATTCATATGGGATTCTGAAAAGATCCGCCCATACGTCATAGAAAGAATAGGTGATATCGGGAAAAAGGATCGGTTTATCTGAGTTAAAGAAGGTGAGGAAGCTCATGGCAAGTACATCATCTGAGCCAACACCTACAAAAACCTGCTCGTCTTTCAGTCCATAGTTCCGGGCAATTGCGTGTACCAGATCACTGGCTGTAGGGTCCGGGTAAAGGCGGAGGGTATCTGGCTGAATCCCACGTAATGCTTTCTCTACGCCTGGTGCAGGGGGATATGGGTTCTCGTTTGTGTTCAGCTTGATCATGTCCGGCTGATTGGGCTGCTCGCCGGGTGTATAAGGTACTACTTTACGAATGTTTGCTTCCCATGTATTCATTTCGGTCCATCCTCG
>OLVO01004266.1_pt1 | contig 10858 bp, 8 predicted proteins | sample 1672571 | NCBI WGS metagenome assembly OLVO01 (sample SAMEA3136700, study PRJEB25190) | human gut metagenome | biome: human gut; feature: human-associated habitat; material: faeces | place: Austria | collected 2013 | reverse complement strand
GCAGCTGGTGGACAATGGCATCGTGATGCTCAGCGGACTGAGCGAAGGAGAACGTTTTGAGGATGATTCCCTCATGCTCTTCGGCCTTGTTCCAGGCGAACGCTATACGCTGCGTTTTATCGGACACAGCTGATATGAACATACTCAGCGGGAGCGCATCCCGCTTTTTTTCATGACTGCTTTCCACTGGTGTTCAAGCACACGACAAAAATGAGGATGCACCAAACTGGCATCCTCATTTTCTTGATCATTTAAATGCGCGCTTGAACCGCTCGAAAGGAGAGTCGTACCCCTTCTTGCTGCGGATCTTTTCATAGAGCTCCCGCTCCTCATGATTGAGCTTGGTCGGGATCTCGATCTGCACCTCGACATACTCATCGCCCTGGCTGCGCGCGGACTTTACGCCCTTGCCCTTCAGGCGGAACTTGGTGCCATGCTGCGTGCCGGCCGGGATGCTCAGCGAGACATCGCCGTATACCGTAGGCACATCCACCTTGCAGCCCAGCGTCGCGTCGATCGCGCTCACCGGCACGCTGATGTGGATGTCGTTGCCCTCACGCTGGAAGACCTTATGCGGCGTGACCAGGATCTCGATATACAGGTCGCCGTTTGGTCCGCCGTTGATGCCGCGCTCTCCCTTTCCGCTGACGCGGACCTGCTGGCCGCTCTGGATGCCGGCCGGGATCTTGATGTCCAGCTTGACGCGCTTATGCTCATAGCCGCGTCCGCCGCACTTGGTGCATTTGCGGCTAATCTTCTTACCGGTCCCGCCGCACTCCGGACATACGCTTTGCTGCTGCACGACGCCGAACATCGTCCTCGACTGCGTCGTCACATAGCCGGTGCCGTTGCATCGCGAGCAGGTGTGGATGTCGCTGGAGCTGTATGCGCCGCTGCCGCCGCATTCCTTACACTGCTCATCCACATCGATGTTGATGGTCTCGGTCTTGCCGAAGATCGCATCCATGAAATCGATGCGCATCTGCATGAAGCGGTCATTTCCCTTGCGGGGACCGTTGTTCGCCCGTCTGCTTCCGCCGCCGAAACCGCCGCCGGTGAACATATCGAAGATATCTTCAAACCCGCCGAAACCGCTAAAGCCGCTTCCGCCGGCGGCGCCGGCGCCGCCGCCCATGGTGGGGTCGTTGAAGCCGAATTGATCGTAGCGCGCGCGCTTCTGCGGGTCGCTGAGCACTTCGTAGGCTTCGTTGACCTCCTTAAAGCGCGCCTCGGCCTCCTTGTCGTCCGGATGGAGATCCGGATGGCAGGCCTTGGCCGCCTTGCGGTAAGCCTTCTTTATTTCGTCAGCGTTAGCGTTTTTCTGGACGCCCAGCACTTCGTAGTAATCCCTCTTTTCTGCCATGGCATTATTCTCCTACAACAACTTTTGCGAAACGCAGCACCTTGTCGCCCAGCATATAACCCGTCTGGACAATGTCGACGACCTTGCCCTGCATCTCCTCCCCGGCAGCGAATTTGGCCACCGCCTCGCAGAGGTCGGCGTCGAACTCCCTGCCCTTGACGTCGATCTCGGTGACCCCTTTCTGGCGGAGCGTATCGGTAAATTTCTGTGAAATAAGCGTCACGCCGGCACGCAGCGCCTCGATGTCGTCGCTCTTCTGCATGGCATCGACGGCACGCTGCACGTCGTCGCGCACGGGGAGCATCGCCAGCAGCACGTCACGGCCCCCGGTCTGCACCAAGTCCATCTTCTCCTTGAGCGTACGCTTGCGGTAATTATCGAATTCGGCCTGCAGGCGGATGAATTTATCCTGCCACTCGGCCAGTGCCGCCGTCAGATCCGATCCCGCTCCGGCCTTGTCGCCGCCTTCGGCAGCGTCTGCCATTGTGTCAGTTCCGTCCTGCGAGTCGTCTGACACATTGGCACAGGGTTCGCCGTCGCACGAAGGGTAACCTTCACCGGGAACGAATCCTTCGTCACCGTCAACAGCCTCATTATAAGTTTTTTCCTTTTTCATATCTCGTGTTTTTCAGATTTTCCGTCTTATATTCGAACAAATTGTATACCAACCGCCGGGCCATGCCTACCCGATGATAAAAATCGCCGGGCGCCTGTTCATTTCCGGCAGCCGCACCGACCGCCACTCGCGCACGGGGAGCGTACGGATATATTCGCCGGGAGCGGTAATGTCCATCGCCAGCGTCAGGCGCGTCTCGGGGGCAAGGGTTTGCAGGAGCTGTTCCATCAGCTTCACATTGCGGTAAGGCGCCTCGATGAAGAGCTGCGACTGGCGTTCGGACTGCGCACGGCGTTCGAAGCGACGGATCGCCTGCACCCGTTCGGGCGGCTTGACGGGCAGGTAGCCGTTGAAGGCGAACGACTGCCCGTTGAGCCCCGAAGCCATGACGGCCAGGATGACGGACGACGGCCCGACGAGCGGCACTACGCGGATACCGTGGCGGTGGCACGCCTCGACGACCAGTGCCCCGGGATCGGCGACGCCCGGCACGCCCGCTTCCGAGACAACCCCCGCCGAGCGGCCCTCAACGAGCGGTTTCACCAGCTCTTCGACCTCACGCCCGGCGACGGTATGTTCGTTCAGCTCGCGGAACTCCAGCGTGTCGATCGGCCGCGCGATGCCGGCCTTCGACAGGAAGCGCCGCGCCGAACGGGTGTTTTCGACGATGAAATAGTCGAGCGAATCCATCACGGCACGGTTCGCCGCGGGCAGCACGTCCCACGGTGCCGTCTCGTCCGAAATCGGACACGGGATCAGATAGAGCGTTCCGTACATCTTATTTCAGTTTTTCGAGTTTGGCCCGGAGTTCCCGCTCCCGGGCAACGGCTTTCGTATACAGCACAGCAAACCAGACGCTCAGCGCCATGACACCGGCGATCACCACCCCGAAAACACCGCTCAGGAAAAATGCGCTCACGACCAGCCCCGCAACCGAAAGCACCAGCGGGGATTTGCGGACATTGCAGCCGATAGCCACATAGCCGCCCGCCAGCACGAGCATCACGATTCCGACCACCAGCCTCACCCCGTTTCCCTGGGCGTTGACCAGTTCGACCACGCCGCTGGCGAGCGCCAGCAATGCCGCGGCGAACATGGCGCTGCGGGCCTTGCCCAACTGGTCGAGGGCCGATTCGGATTCGAGCTGTGCCGTCAGCAGCCGCGCCCCGAGGCACCCGGCGGCCTCATCGCGCCCGGCGGGACAACCGCAGGAGGGGCACTTATCAGTGCCGGAAGCGATTTCACCGCCGCAATCATAGCATTTCATATCGTTATTCTTTGAGGTAAATCCGTTTTACGCGCCCCGAAACCGAGGTCATGATCTCATAGGGAATCGTATCGAGCACGCGGGCCATCGTTTCCAGGTCGTTGCCCGGCTCGGGCGAGAAGACCACGACTTCGTCGCCTTCCTTCACGCCGGGAATCCCCGTAATGTCGACCATGCAGCTGTCCATGCAAATGCGTCCGACGATGGGGGCGGAACTCCCGGCCACCAGCACCGACCAGCGGCCGCAGCCCAGATGGCGGTCGAGCCCGTCGGCATATCCGATGGGGATCGTCGCCGTCGTAGTTTCGCGCGTGAGTTTCCCGGCCCGTCCATACCCTACGGCCTCGCCCGCAGACAGGTGCTTGACCTGCACGATACGCGTGCGGAGGGTCGAGACGGGACGCAGCATCCCGTTATGCCGGTAGCCGAAGCCGTAAAGCCCCAGCCCGAGGCGGCACATGTCGAACTGCGCCTCGGGGAAGCGTTCGATGGCGGCCGAATTGGCCGTATGGCGGATGACCGGATAGGGCAGCGAGGCGGCGACGCGGGCGCTCATGCGGTCGAACAGGGCGATCTGCGCCCGGGTATAGGCATCCTCTTCGGGCATGTCGGCACAGTTGAGGTGCGAGAAGACCGAGGCGACCTTGACCTGCGGGGTTTCCGCCAGCGCCCTGCACAGCGCCCCGACTTCGTCGTCCGTGAATCCCAGCCTGTGCATACCCGTGTCGAGCTTGATATGGATCGGGTAACGGCTCTCGCCCGCATGCACCACGGCCCCGGCGAAGGCGCCGAGCGAATGGAGGCTGTATATCTCGGGTTCGAGGCGGTTGGCGATCATCTGATCGAAACTGTCGGCATCGGCGTTGAGCACCACGACGGGCATCGAAATGCCCCGCTCGCGCAACAGTACCCCTTCGTCGGCGAACGCCACGGCCAGGTAATCAACGCCCTGGTGCTGCAACAGCTGCGCGACTTCGAAATCGCCGGCACCGTACGAGCCGGCCTTGACCATCGCCACGAGTTTCGTACCGAAGCTGAGCTTCGAACGGAAGAAATTGAGATTGTGCGTCATGGCGTCGAGGTCGACCTCCAGCACCGTCGTATGGCTGCGGCGCGCGAGGGCGTGCGCCAGTTTCTCGAAGCGGAAATCGCGGGCGCCTTTCAGCAGGATGGCACGCCCGGCCACGGCCCTGCGGTCGATGCGCGCGATGCACTCGTCGGTCGAGGCGTAAAACTCCTTGTCGCAGCCGAACAGCCCGGCATGGCGTTTCAGGCGCGGGCCGATGCCGATCAGAAAGTCGACGCCCGCCCGTGCGACCATCCCCGCGACACGGCCGTAGAGTTCGTCGTCGGAAAGCCCGCTCTGCGAGATGTCCGACAGGACGAGCGTACGGCGGCGGTTCAGCGCCACGCCGTGCAGGTAATCGAGCGCCAGCGCCAGCGAATTGAGGTCGAGGTTATAGGCGTCGTTAATCAGGATCGAATCGTTGATGCCCTCCTTCACCTCGAGGCGCATGGGCAACGTAGGCGCCGAAGTGAACGACGGCGCGGGATAGTGCATCGCGGCGCAGAACGCCTCGACGATCTGGGCATTGCGGCGCGATGCGGCGTTGCCGATGACCGACTCCGGCACCTCGGGGAACGACGCGGCATCGAGGGGCTTGCGGGCGGCGAAACGCGCCGCGACCATGCCACCCAGTGGTTCGTAATAGCTGTGGTAGACGATTTTCGAAGCATTGCGGGCCAGCACCATCTTCTCGTCGCATTTCTGTTCGAGATTGAGGAAATTCTCCTGGTGCGCGTCGCCGATCGAGGTAAAAATAACCACGTCGGGACGGATGATGCGCTCCAGCCGCTCCATCTCTCCGGGCTTCGAAATGCCCGCCTCGAAGATGGCTAACTCCTCGTCGCCTTCGAGCATCAGCACCGAGAGGGGCACGCCCAGCTGCGAATTGTAGCTTTTCGGAGAGCGGTAATATTTCATCCCCGCGGGCAGTTCTTCGGCGATCCACTCCTTGATGACGGTCTTGCCGTTCGAACCGGTGATGCCGACGACCGTACCCCTGAATTGCGCACGGTAGTGCGCCGCAAGGCGTTGCAGGGCGTCGATGGCGTTGTCCACACGCACGAAGCCGCAACCGGCGGGGCACTCGACATCCCGTTCGACGAGGAACGCACGCACGCCGCGCGCCGACATCTGGGCGACGAAGCCGTGCGAGTCGTGATTGGCACCGCGCATGGCCACGAACATCGGGCAGCAGCCCAGTTCGCACGACAGCGAACGGCTGTCTGTGACAACCGACCGCACTTCGGCATCGCAGCCTGTAAATTTCCCGCCGACAACGGCGGCTATTTCCGAGAGTTTGTAGTTCATCCTGTATCTTATCCGTTTTTCGCCGGGCGGATGGCATCCGGGGCTTCACGAAGCCGGCGGGGCAGGAACATACGCGGAGTATGCGGCTGCCGCGAGCGGAAGCGCCGGAGGCAGCCGTCCTCACGAAAGGTCAAATGTCACGATCGTAATTCCCGCCCCGCCCCGGTCGGCATGCTCGTCGCGGGCGCTTTCGACCTCAGGCACCGTGCGCAGGTAGCGGCGTATCTCCTCCTTGAGAGCCCCCGTGCCCTTGCCGTGGAGAATCGACACCGACCCCACGCCCACCATCAGGGCGTCGTCGATGAAATCCTGCACGGCGTCCAGCGCCTCGGCGGCACGCATGCCCCGCACGTCGATATGGTCTTTGAAGCTGAGCTTGCGGGCCGAAATGCCGGCCGACACCACCGTCCGCGCCGTCTGCGGGCGTGTCGCCTCGCGGAACTCGCTGTTCGAAACCACGGTCAGCATCTTCCGGTCGACCGTAGTCAGTATCTGGCCGAAGGCGACCTGCGCCTTGCGCCCCTTGACCGACTGCACCACGCCGACCATATCCTGTCCGGCCATGCGGACTTTCGACCCGGCCTCCACCTCGCGCGGTTTCGGAGCTTCGGCAGGGGCAGCCCCCGCCGCCTGCGCCTCGCCCCGCTGCGCCTTGCGTTCTTCACGCCGCTGACGGCGGCGTTCGATACGTTCGATCTCGCGGGCGACCTCGGCATCCTTGTCCGCCGTATCGGTCTTCGTCACCGCGTCGCGGAAATCGTCCAGTTCGCGGCGCGCAAGGCGCGTCAGCTCCTTTTCGGCCTGCGCCTCGCGGATCGTCCTGATCGTATTCTCGATCTGCCGGTTGGCATCGGCGATCAGCTGCTGCGCCTCCAGCTTGGCCTTTTTGAGTATCTCCTGCCGCTCGGCCCTGATCTTCGACAGCTGCCCGGCATAGGTCTGCTCCAACTCCTCGACCTTGCGGTCGGTCAAGCGGATGCGGTCGCGCTTCTGTTCCCAGTAATGCTTGTCGCGGGCGATCTCACGCAGCTGCTTCTCGATGTTGATATGGTCGCTGCCGGCCTTCTCGCCCGCCGCGCGGATAATATCCTCCGGGAGCCCGATCTTGCGGGCGATCTCCACGGCGAACGAACTGCCCGGCTTGCCCGTTTCGAGGCGGAACAGCGGGCGGATATTCTGCACGTCGAACATCATGGCGCCATTGGCGATGCCCTCGGTATTCGACGCATAGTATTTGATATTGGCATAGTGGGTCGTGATGACGCCGTAGCACCCTTTGGTCAGCAGGCGTTCGAGGATGGCCTCGGCGATGGCGCCGCCGATGACCGGCTCGGTACCCGACCCGAACTCGTCGATCAGCACCAGCGTCGACGACGAAGCCCCCGCGAGCATGTTCTTCATGTTGAGCAGGTGCGACGAATAGGTAGACAGGTCGTCGTCGATCGACTGCTCGTCGCCGATGTCGATGAAGATCGAACGGAACACGGGCAGTTCCGAAACCTCCGATGCCGGAACGGGGAACCCGCACTGGAACATATACTGCACGAGGCCGGTGGTCTTGAGGCAGACCGACTTGCCACCTGCATTGGGCCCCGAAATGACAAGGATATGCTTGCGGCGGTCGAGCTGCATGTCGAGCGGTACGACCTCGCGCCCCTGCGCCCGCAGGGTTTGCTGCAGGAGCGGGTGGCGGGCATTCTTCAGCACCAGCCGGTCGTCGTCCGAGATGATCGGTTTCACGCAGCCGTTCTGCGATGCCCAGCGTCCCTTGGCACGCAGCATGTCGATCTCGGCCAGGTAGTCGCCCGACGCGGCGATCAGCCCGGCATCGGGGCGCACCGAATCGGTGAACTCCGAGAGGATGCGGACGATCTCGCGCCGCTCGGCATATTCCAGTTCGCGCAGCTCGTTGTTGATCTCCACGACCTCGACCGGTTCGACGTAGAACGTACGCCCCGTGGCCGATTCGTCGTGGATGAAGCCCTGCAGCTTGCGTTTATTGGCCGCGGCAACCGGGATCACGGCCTTCCCTTCGCGGATCGATATCTGGGCGTCGGCATCGACGATACCGGCCCCTTTGGCGGCGGCGAGCACCGCCTGCAACCGCTTGGCGGCCTGCCCTTCGCGTTCGCGGATGGCGCGCCGAATCTCCAGCAGGGCCGGCGAAGCATTGTCCCGGATATTGCCGAAACGATCGACGATGGCGTCGATCCGCTGCACGATCCCGGGGAATGCCTCGACGCCGCGGCTGCGGGCATACAGCGCCGGATATTGCCCTTCGCGGGCGAGGATGAACGCAACGACGCTGCCGACGAGGCTCAGCGCCCGGTGCAGGGTCACCACCTCCCCCACGTCGAGGAACGTCCCTTCGACACGCAGTTTGGCAACGACATGGTCGACGTCGGGATATTCCCCGCCGGGAAAATCGTGCTCCATGTCGAGCAGCAGGCGCATCTGGTCGGCAAGTTCCAGCCTCCGCCCGATCTCGCGCGCCGAGGTCGAGAAAGTCTCTTCGGCGAGCTTCCCGCGGGCGGCACGCATGGTGCAAAGCGCTGCAACCTGTTCCCGAAGCCGGTCGAAGCTGATCTTCTGCTCGAAGTTTGCAGGATAAATCATCTTTATGTCGGATTGAACGGCTACTGCAGCCGCCTGAGCGAATCGCGCTCAGCCTTGGCAGCAGCCTTGGCGGCCTTCTTGTCGGCACGCTCCTTCATCTTTTCGGGGTTGCGCCCGAAAAGCGAGAGGTGGACGTAACGGCCGGGGTATTGTTTGACATCGGCCAGCAGCGCCGCGAGGTTGTCGCTGGCCTTTTCGAGCGAATCGTACAGTTCGGGGTCGCTGATGAGCTTGCCGATCGTGCCTTCGCCCTGCGCGATACGCGCCACGAGGTCGTCGAGGTGCTCCACGGCTTGCGAAAGTTTGCGGGCGAACTGCTCCTCGGTGAGCTGCGAGGTGAAACGATCCACGTCGCCGATGATGCTGTCCACGCGCCCAGCATTCTCGCCGAGCATGTCGGAGAATTTCGAAAGGTTGTCCAGCGCGCTCTTCAGGCTGTTTTTCTCCGCAGAGAGTATCTCGGCCATGTCGCCCGTCACGGAGTTCAGGTTGCCGAGCGTCCCGGCGATGTTGTCCGCATTGGTTTCCATCAGGCCGTTCAGGTTTTCGAGCGTGCGCGAAAGGTCGGTGGTGAGCTGCGAAACCTTCTGCTTGAAGAAATCCAGCTCGGAGCCGGCCATGTCCATCAGATCGCGGTCGCGGCTCGAACGCAGCGTATCGCCCTTCTGGAGGTAGGTGTCGGCCGTGCCGTAGGTGATTTCGATCGCCTTGGCACCCATCAGCCCGTTGCTGAAGATCTTGGCCTCGGAATCGGTCGGGATGCGGTACTGGCGCTTGATGGTGAACTGCAACACGACCTTGTCGCTGCGCGCGGGGTCGAACGAAAGCCGTGTCACGGAGCCGATCTTCACGCCCTTCATCATGATCGGCGACGCGTTCTGCACGCCGTTGATCTGGTCGTAGGCGGCATAATACTCGACGTTCCGGCTGAAAATGTCGAAACCTTTCAGAAACCGAATTCCGGCCCAGGCAACGCCGATCATCGCCACGGCGAATATTCCGATCTTAACTTCCCTTTTCATATTTCGCTTGTTTTTATTTCACAATTTGCGTACCCCGGCAGCACACGACGAAGGCGTCGGGGAAAACCTTGCGCACTTCGGCCAGCCGTTTCTGGGCGGCGGCACGGGTATCGTACTCGCCGACGCAATATTTATAGCGGAACCGCCCCTCGGCGGTATACTGTTTCACCTTGTTGCGGTAGGCTTTGAAACGTGCGGACGAGGTCGGCACGGTCTGCGCGCTGGCCAGCACCTGCACGGTATAACGCAGCGGCCGGGCGGCTTGTTTGGGGGCATCCCCGGCCTTGGCCGGTTTCCGCGGTTCCGGTTTCTGCGCCCCGGACTTGCCCGCAGCCTTCTCCGGCTCCCCTTTTTCCGGGGTGACGGTCTTCGCGGCAGGCGCATCGGATGCCTTGTCCTGCTCCGCAGGGCGCACGGGCTCCTTCCCGATGACGACCTGCGTTTCGGGCTCTTTACCGGGCTTCGGGGCTGCCGCGGCCTCCTCTTCGGCGCGGCGCGTTTCGAGCACATAGGCCGAATAATCCCTCACGCCTTCGTAAATCGAGCGGGCGATCTCGTCCTGCCCCTTTTCCGACTTCATATAGGCCATCTCCTGGGCGTTGGACATAAAACCGATCTCGGTCAGCACGCCCGGCATGTCGGTGGCATAGAGCACGCGCAGCAGCTGGGGTTTGATGCCCCGCGAATGGCGCCCGGCCTTCAGGTAATTATTCTGAATACAGCGCGCCAGCGCCATGCTGTACTCGCCGTAGGTGAATTGCAGGTTCTGGATATAGGCCCGCACGATGGCCGCCGTCCGCTCGTCCGACATGTCGATCAGGTCTTCGCGGTTGTTCTCGAACAGGGCGTTCTCGTTGTAACGCTGCTCCTTGGGACTTTCGCCCATGATGAGCGTCTCGACACCCCGTGCCGCCGAGGATTTCGCGGCATTGACGTGGATCGAAACGAAGAGGTCGCCGCCGGCCTTGTTGGCGATGTCGGCACGCGCCTGGAGGTCGGTTGCCAGATCGGTGCCCAGCGCCTTGTCCGTCTTGCGGGTATAGACCACCTTCACGCCCGGCATCCCCTCCTCGATGAGCTTCCCGAGTTTGAGCGCCACCTTCAGCGTGAGGTCTTTCTCGTAGACATTGCCGTAGTGCGCCCCGGGGAATTTCCCGCCGTGTCCGGCATCGATGACCACAACTTCGACCCCGTGCGCAATATTCCCGGCCGTGGCACCGTTCGTTAGAACGGTAACGGCCGCAAACGCGAATAACAGGAACAGTCGTGTGCGCATATTTAATGGAGCCAAATGTGAGCTTTCTGTAATTTTTTACCTATCTTTGTCGCGCCTAAAAAACCCGGCGGGAGTGCATCGAGGCCCCGATCCAGGCGTTTTTGCCGACATGTCGGCAAAGGTACGAAAAATTATTGGGATTTTGGATAGAATCAGGGTAAAATATCTGTTTTCGGCGGCGGCACTCCTCCTCTTCGCCCAGTTGGTGTTCGGCTCGTCCGTACCCCGGGGAATGCTTGCCTCGGCAGCCGAAGACAGCCTCCGCCAACGCCTGTCCGATTCCCTCCGGATCCATTCCGAAGCCGCGGCCGAAGTGCCGGAAGC